>JAEEGK010011423.1_pt1 | contig 20292 bp, 14 predicted proteins | sample 8958771 | NCBI WGS metagenome assembly JAEEGK01 (sample SAMN16246547, study PRJNA631951) | gut metagenome | biome: gut microbiome; feature: rumen; material: SC-attached | host: Bos | place: Iran: Karaj | collected 2018-10
ATCCCCAATCCCCAATCCCCAATCCCCAATCCCCATTCACTTGACATTTTTATTAAAAATAATTTTTAATTGTTTCTTTTTAAACAAAAAATTAAATATTTTTTAAAAATTTATTTAGTTTAATATCCAAATAAACAAAATATTTATTATTTTCCAATATTTTTTTAAATTATGTCTATGACATATTTTTATTATTATCTTATATTTCATAATTAAAAAAAAACAATTCATGGTATTTTAATTATTATATAATAAATTTATTGATAAATATATTTTATGAAGTTATTATATAACCACAAATTATAAATGGATAATCAAAAAATTTAATTATTTAGTTAATTTCTAGTGATTTCATTATTATAAAAATTAATAAAAATTTATGAAATATTATTGCTTATAAAAAAAATATAAAAAATAATTCAAAAATTAAAAAAACAAATATGATTATATATATAAAATAATAAAGAAAAAATAAGAAATGGAAGATATCATAAATATTAGTCCATTAATAAAAAATAATTCATATGCAAATTTCAGTGGTTTAAATACAACATCAAATTATTCAATGAGGGAAAATGTGAAAAATAAAGAAAAGTTAAAAATAAAAGAAGAAAAAATAAAAATGTTAAATGAACAATTAAAAGCATATAAAAAAATAAATTTAAATCAGAGTAATCAATTATCAGAAAATGATAATATATTAATAGATTTTAATTCTCTTCAAAAAAATTATTCTGAATTAGAATTAGAATATAATAAAATAAAACATGAAAATAATCAATTAAAAGAAGCAATTGCAGCAAAAAATTTAATGATAAATGAATTTATAAAAGGCTTTGAAATATCATCAAATAAATTTCAAAAATTTAATGATAAAAATACTAATTTAAAATTAAAAAATGAAGAATATGAATCTAAATTAAAAATTTATCCTTCTTTATTAAAAAAAAATGAAGAGTTAAATTTAAAAATTAATGACTATGAAAATAAAATGAATAATATTAAAGAAGAACATATTAAAAAAATTGAATTATATAAAATTAAATATGAAAATAATGAAAGAAACCAAAAAAGTACAATTAAACAATATGAAAATGAAATTGAAGAATTAAAAAATGAAATTGAATCAATAAAAACAAAATTAGAAAATACAAAAAAAGTAAATGAAGATTTAATTGAAAAAGATTTTAATAAATCAAACGAATTTGATAAAAAAGAAAATAATAAGAAAAAAGAAAATAATAGTTTATCAAATCAAATCTTAGAATTAAAAGAAAAAATAAAAGAAACTGAAATAAAATATTTAAATGAAAATGAAAAAAATAAAAAATTAATAGATAAATTAGAAGAAGATATTCAAAAATTAAATTTTGATTTACAAGATAGAGATAAACAAATTATACTATTAAATGAAGCAGTTATTGAATTTGATATATCAATGAAAACAAGTGAAAATGAATTAAAAAAAAGAGAAAATATAATAAATAATATATCAGAAGAAAAAGAAAGATTACAAAGACAATTATATGATAAACAAATGGATTTTGTACAATATCAAAATTCAGCTCAACATATTATAGATATATTACATAAGAAATTATTATTTTTAGATAGAGAAAAAAATAATTTATATGATAGTCAAAATTCTAATAATAATGAAATTAATAATTTACAAGAACAAATTAATCAATATGAATTAAATAGTTTAACTAATATTGAAGAATGTAGTAAAATTGATAAACAATATAATGATTTAGTTAAAGCTTTTCAAATTAAAGAAAATGAATTTAATGAAAGAACTAATAAATTTATTTCTATTAGTCAAAGAAGAAGTAATAATATGGAATTATTAAAAACAAAATATGAAAAAAAAATACAAAATTTAATTATAAGTAATAATGAATTAAATTCAAGAATAAGTAATTTAATTAATTCATTAATTTCTTTAAAAGATTATGCAATGAGTATTGAAAGAAGTTTAAATGAAGTTAATGATATGAATAATTCAATGTATTCTACTCAAGGAATTACTATGATAAATAATTGTTATTCTTCAAATAGAAAAAATAATAAATTTAATGAAGAATTAATTAAAGATATGAAAGATATAATTCAAAGAATTGATTATAATATAATGAATAATAATGTCATAAATTGAAATTTTTATTAGTATTTTATTGAGTTATTATATATTTATTCTTATTATTATTTATTAAAAAAATATATAAAGTAATAAATTTATTTTTTTATAAATTCATCAAAAAGTTTGTAGAAATTGAAAAAAAATAATGGTAAAATAAAAATAGCACATTAAGTACTTGATTTTTATTAATTATCCATTTGCGATTGAAATAATTAAAATTAAAATCTTTGGAAAATGTTTATTATTAAATACTTTAACAACTTTTTTTTAATATGAATAACATTATTAATAAGTAAATTTTGATAAAAAATCACATTCATTTCCTTTATGATAATATAATCATTTTTTTTATATACTATCTGAACATTGATATTTTAAATTTATTTGAATGTTATTATTATTGTTATTATTTTTATCTTTTTTCCTTATGCCTTTATCTAATTTTTTAATTCAATTTATTACTTTAATAGAATATCTCTTGATGATATTAATAAATTATTATATATTATAGTTGATTATTCTAATTTTTTTTTTACAATTAATATTTAAAATCTTAATTAAATTAAATATAAATATAAATAAAAAGGAATATACTTTATGTATTTAAAATGATTATATTTTTTACAGAATATAATCATTAAAGTTAATAAAATTTTATATTATATATAGTAATATAATAAAAAGTCCACTTTATATATGATTAAACCAAAATTATTAATAATTAAAAAATTGCTTCAATAAAATTAATCAAACATTGACATAAAAATAAATAAAAAGATATAATCAATAATATTTTAATAATCTAATAATATATATAAAGAATACTTATTATTATTACAAACTCATGGATTATAATATAAATTCATATCAATATTATTATAATTGTTATTGTTATAAATCTCATTTCTATTATAAGTATTATTAGAATAATAAGGATTATTAAAGGGATTTTTAATATCATCTTGATTTTCATTTTTAGTTAAAATTGCAGTTCCTAAATAACTATAAGTAATAATTAATTTAGAATATAATTTTAATCCAAAAGAATAATTTTTTAACTTATATAAATGAGGAGCCATAATTCCTAAAATATGATGTTGAGTAGGTTCATCAGATCTTTGAAGAGCTTTTTGTAAAACATAATTTCCAAATTTATCAAATAAAATACCTAAAATAATCTTATCATTATATTTTAAAACATCTATTATTTTCTGACAAATTTTATTAGAACAACATTCGAGTATTTTTTCGACTACATTAGAAGAAAATTTCTGTTTTGAATAATCTTCTAAATTAGTTATTAAAACAGATACTATTTTTTCATTTATTTTCTCATTTTTTAAAGATATGATAAATTGAATAATATAATTTCCACATTGATCACTTATTAAAACTTTGCAATTATTAATTAAACTTTCAATTAATTTATCTTTATCTTTATCATCTGAATTAGTTTTTTCAATACATTTTTGTAGAACACAACAACCATGCTTATGCATTGATATAGATAATATATTTTCTTTTATTTCTTCAAAAATACATTTATTAACCAAATTATTTTTTAAATCTACTAATTTTAAAAGTATATGACTTCCATTAATATCAACTATAATTCCTTTTACAATTGGTTTAATTAAATTTAAAAAATTCTTCATTAAATTTTCAGTGTTTAAATAATCAATTAATTTTTGAATTGCCCTTGTACCAAAAGAATTTATACAAATATGATATATATCAAATTTAATTAAAGCAATTAATTGAAGAAATTTTTCTTCATTCATATAATCATATAATTTTTGAACTAAATAATTTCCAAAAGAATCAGTTATTATTTCGATAATTTTTTCAAAACAAACATTTAAAATTTTCAAAGCAATTTCTGGTTGCTCGTCAATTTTTTTTTGAAGTAATCTACATCCAGATTGATCTTTACATATAACATCACTATTTTTAATTAAATCATTTAATGACATATTATTTATATTCATTTTTAAAGACATTTTCCCTTTTTTTTTGTTTACTATATTATTATTTAAATTATCATTTATATTCCCTATATTAAACATTTGAGGATAGTTTATTCCATTTAAATTATTGTTTAAATTTAAATAGTTATTTTGTTGGTAATTACTATTTGAATTTATGGTATTTGAATTATTATTATTATTGGGATAATTACTTATTCCTGTATTAATATTTACATTTATTATTGGATTATTATTTGGATTAAGTAAATAATTGTTATTGTTATATAAATTTTGGTAATCAAAGTAATTTTGTTGATTTTGGAAATTAGGAATCATATTAGTATTATTATTTAGGAAATTATACTGATTTTGATTTTGAGAAACATATTGAGTGAAATTATTATTTGGAAATTGGTTATTATTATCAACAGTAAAGTAATCATATATTCCATTATAATTACCATTATTATTATAATTAATATCATTATTATTACTTTCATAAATTTGCCCATCCAAATTATTTATATTATTCATTCCTTGATTAATATTTATATTATTATTATTATTATTAATGAAAAATTCATTAGGAATATTGAAATTTTGATTATCATAATTAATATTATCATTTTTTAAAGGTGAATAATCATTATTATTGATTAAATTATTTTTTAAATAGGAACTAAAATTATTTTCGTTTTTATTCGAAGGAGTTTGTTTATTATTTAAAAAATTAGATTTATGAGGATAATTCCTTCTTGAATCATCATCCATCATTTTAATTAAATTAAATCTAAACTCTTGTAAACCTGAAGGCGTTGGTGTTCCATCTTTAATTTTACCCACTGGAGAAGAATCTAAATTTAATCCTTTTAAATTTGATAATATACCAAAATTATTTAAATTATTTATGTTCATTTTTGAATTTTCATCTTCTTTTTCTTTTATTATTATATCCTCTTTGTTTTCTATTTTTTTTTCTGTTTCTGATACTTTTATTCTTTTTATTGCTTTTGCTATTTTTGATATATCCTCAAAATCTTCTTTCATATTTTCTGTTTTGTTTTCATTCATTTTTATATTGTTTAATTCTTTTTCTGAAAATTTTGAAATGTTTTGTTTTGAATCAATATTTACAACTTTCATTTTAACCTTAATTATTTTTTTCCTTTGTTTTTTCTTTAAACTTTAATAAAAAATCTTTTAAATTTATAATTAATTACAATTCCTAAAATCTATATTTTAAAATTAATAATTTCATGTATTTTAAAGGAAAATAAGGATAGAAAAAAAGAATTAAAAGAAAAGATACAAAAAAATATTTTTTCAAATAATATTTTTGATAATAAATAAAAATCAGAAAAAAAATTATGAAAATATTAAATCAAACAATAATAAATTTAAGAATTGTTTTTAATATAATTCAAGAAATAGACAATATTATTTGATTTATAAATGAATTTTAAATCTCAAATAGAGTAATTTTAATATATTTTATTAATGTTTTAATTTCATTTCAATAAAAAAATAATTTACAAATAATTAATTTAATTTTTAATATATTAACATTAAAAACAAAATTAAATTATAATTTGCTTTATTTTTTTACAAATGCTTTAATTGATATTCTTTTAATATTTTATCAAACAAAAAAACTAAAATTTAAATTTTTTACTCATTTTATTGATAATTAAACTTCAATTTCAATATTAAATCAGAACATATTTTCAAATTACTTATTCGTTTATTTAATTAAAAAGTATTTACATCTTATTGAGATTTATATACATAAACAAAAATCATTCATTCATAAAAATAATATTTCTTATTTCCTTATTTTCAAATTCCACTTGTTTTGTTTCTATTAATTTCCAAATTGATTTTCTAAATTTCTTCTGAATTTAATTTTATTTTTCCAGTCCTTATTTAATATTTAAAATTTGAATTTAATTATACTATCATTTATATAAATAATATTGTTTTTGTCTTATTTCTTGAATTTTATCTTATAAGTTTTCTAAGATTTTAATTTATCTTTATTTATTGTAGTTACCAAAATTATAATTTATATAGATTTCTTTTATTCAACTTTTTACTTCTAAATTTTAATATAAAAGACTTGACTTTCCTTTTTTGGAATGAAGAGTTAATGATAATATTTATTTATTATTTTATCTCATTAAAATCAATATTTATTTGATAATTATTTACTTATATTTAAAATAAATACTTAAAAATAAATTATAATTATTTACTTATTTTTCCTTTTATTTGAAATAAATTGGATTTTTCTTTTCTTTTCTTCACCACAGATAAATTTATTACTTCTAACTAAAAAATAACTTTCAATTCCACAAATTGGACATTTTCTAAATAATTCTCTTTTATTTTTTAATACAGCTTCACTTCTCCATTCTTTAATACAATTATAACAAAAAACATCATTACAATTTGATAAAAGTCCATATATTTTTATTCTTTTAAAACAAAGAGAACACTCAATAAAATTAAATTTATAATTTAATATATCTCCTTTAAGTAAACTTTGCATTTTTAAACTTTGGAAAAAAATACTCATATTATTATCAGTAAAATTTAAATTAATAACTTTTGATTTATTTATTGAAAAAGCTGAAATATTTTTTTCTTTTGGAATATCAATTTCTATTTCATTAAAATCTCTTTCTATTTCTTTTATATAAATTGGAATTGATTCTTCTAAAGAATTTAATGAATTAAATGAATTAGATAAATTTTCAGTTGAATTCATTAAATTTAATTAATATGAATTTAAATTTTATTTTATTTTTTTAATTATTCAATTATTTTCTAATAAATGTAAAGGAAACGCATTTTTTAAATTATAAAAAATAATATTTTTTCAAATTAGAATGACTAGTTTATCAAATGGAATTGAAAGTAATTGTTATTTATATTTTTAATGAAATATATATTTTAGATAACAGAAATCAAAAAGAAGAAGAGAATGAAAATGATAAAAGACTTTTAAAACTTTATGAAACAAATTTTGAAAAATTGGAATTTGCATCTAAATTAATGAAATATACTCAAATAATTTCAATATTTTCGTTTTTATTTTTTTTAATTGTTTTATCAATAAAATTATCTCCTTTAGGAAAATTTAAATGGATTTATATTATTATACCTGGAATAATAACTATTATATCTTTTCTTTTTGCATTAAATACGTTTTTATTAGTTAAAAATATAATTGATAATTTTGAAAATGAAAATTCATCAATCATTAAATTTGGAAATCTTTTTAGTAATATTATTCTGAATTTAATTGGAATTTGTTTTTTATTGTTTGTTATTTTAATTTCTTTAAAATTAGAAGGCCTTTCAAATTTGAAAAGTGATCTTAATTTAACTTTTATTCCTTTATACATTGGAATTGGGTTAATAATTATTTTTATTATTTTTATTTCACCTGCTTTAATTTCAAATAAATTAATATTTGAATTAATATGTATTTCAGTTTATCTTTTTTCTTCTTTTATTTTTGCTTCTTTGATTTGTATTAAAGTGAATAATAATAATGGTTTAAATAATAAAAATAATTTAAAATATGCAAAATGTTTTATTCCTTTTTATTTTTCAATCGGAACTCATTTTACTTATTATTCTTTTAATTTTGGTTTTTTCATTTCAAAAGGAATTAAATTAAATAAATTAATTTATCATTTAATGATTTTTTGTGGTTTATTATTTATTTTATTAGGAGGTTTAATTACTCAATTAAAATTAGATAATGTAATAACAAACAAAAATCATTTCATTCAAATGATTTTTATCACAATTTCTTATTGTTTATTTGTGTTTGAATATACATTAAATTTATTTCAATATGGAGAAGAAACAGAAAATAAAATTGACTAATAAAATAAGATTATAAATAGCATTTAAATATAAATAATATTTAAAGTAAATTAATGAAAAATAAATAAAAAAAATTAAAAAAATGTAAAATAAACGTACAATTAAAAATGTCAGATAGTGTAAATAAATCAAGTAAAAAATCAAGTAAAAAATCCAGTTCAAAATCAAATTTAGAAATGAATGATAGTCAAAAATTTAGTATAAAAGAAGATCAATTAGATAATAATTCAATGAATAAAAGTTTAAATTCAAATAATAAAAGTATACTTTCTAACAATAAAAATTTGAATATATCTCAAAGTTTATCAATAAATCAAAATGATTTAAATTCATCAAAAGGAAGAAGAGAAAATTTAGATAAAATTGAATTAAGAAAAATTCAAGCAAATGCTTTTGAAAATTATATTAATGAAACTGGAATTTCAACTGCTTTTCAATTAATATTTTCTGAATTAATAACAAAAAAAATTCCTGTTGAAAATTATTATACTTATACTGCAAGTCGTTTAAGAGAAATTGGAAGAGAATTAGATGAAATAAAAGCAAGAAGGAAAAAAAATAATAATTAAATTAAATATTAAAAAACTAAATATACATATAAAAAATATTTTTATAAAGAATTATTATAATTAATAAAAAGAATAGATAAAGAAAATAAAAATAGATATATAATATTATTATAATTAAAAAAAGAAATAAAAAAAAATTGTATGATTAATAAAATTACAAATGTTTATTTGAGCTCAATTATTTTACACCATTTGCTAAAGTCAAGACAATATTTTAAACCAAGAAGAATTTATAGAAGGAAATTATAGATAGAGGATTAGAATTCCTTATAATAAATAAATTGATATTTAGTCTATAGGTTTTTTTCTATTATATTATTCATGGAATTTTACCTTTTGATGATTATTGTCATAGAAAAATAATCCCTTTTCTGATTATAAATTGATAGATATAAATAAATTGTGTTTAATTGAAAAACCTAAAAAAAGATTACTGTTAATGTTTTTTTGATTAGTAATATGTTTAAATTAAAAATTTGTTTTATTTTTGAGAATTTTATATTATTAAGAAGAGGAAAATCAAAGAAGAAATAAATAATTTAATAATGAAAATATCTAAAATTATCTAGTAAATGAATTATAATATCTCCTTTTTTCAATTAAAAAATTATCTTTCTTTGAATAATTAATTATTTTTTTTTCAAAAAAAGAGTTTTAATTACAATAAATTTAAATATATTTATTTATATTTTATATATAATATAAAATCTCATTTATTGTTTTATCTTATAATTATTTTTCTGAAATTGAATATATTGTTTAATTTGATTAAAACCAAAATTAGAATTAAATTTAGAATTTTTAAAAGATATTTTTGTTTTAATATTAATAATTTTATTTCTTTTATTATTATTACTAAAAAAAGTAGAAGAAGTTTTAAAAGGATTAACAAATTGATTATTAATAAACACATTATTATTATTATTATTAATACTTCCTTCAGTTTTACAAGGAATATATAAATTAGTAAATAACTTAGGTTGATTTTTTCTTGAACTAATACTATTTCTTCTAATTGAAACTGAAGGAGTTCTTTGTTTTTCAATATTATAAATTCTTAAAGGTGGAATAATTGAATTTTTTCTTTCTTTTTTTTTATTCATATTAGGATTATGAGAAGAAAATATTTTAAAATGCTTTATTATTTTTTCATTTTTTTTCTTATTTAAATATATATTTTCTTCTGTATAAAGTGGATTGTGTATTATTAAATTTCTTGAATGCTTTTTATATGTTGGTAATATATTACTTTTATCTTTTTTTTCTATTGTTTTTTTATTTATATTTAATAATAAATCTTTTTTTTCTTTTGTTATTTTTAACATTAATTTAGGTTTTGTTTTTTCATTTTTTTTCTTTGAATTTTCTTTTTTTTCTTCTGTATAATTGTTATTATTTTCATTTAATATTTTTAAAATTGAATTTTCAAAAGAAAAAACAGTAATAAATGAATTACTTTCAACTTTTTGAATAGTTAAATGAGAAGATGAATTTTTATTTGATAGTAATTTTCTTATTTGTGGAGTAAAAACAGTAAATAAATCATTTGTATTTTTTTCTGTTTTGATTTCTTTATTATAATTTGTTTGATAAAAAATTTGTGCTTTATTTTCATAATATTTTTGTAATTGTTCAGCTAATTTTAATTCTTGAAAAATTGGTTTGCAAAAAAATAAGAGATAATTTTTATAATAAATCACAAATTTTGGAATTCTTGATATTGATTCTTTTTTATTATACATTCTTTTTAAAAATTCTTGTTGGTAATTAAATATTAAATTTTCTTTAAAAACTGCTATTTCTCTACAATATTTTGATTCTATAAATTTTTGAATTGATATTAATGGCAATTTTTCTGGAGTAATATTATATTTTTTTATTAAGTTCTTTTTTATTAACTTTTGAACATAATTTATATAAGATAAATTGTCCGAAGAACTTCTATAAATATTAGTAATTCCTTTTTTATTGTTTTCAAATAAATATTTATGAATAATTTGTCCTAATTTTTTATAGATCAATCCATTATCCCTTAATTCATTTTTCATTTTCTTAATAGAATAAACTGATAAAAACCTCAAAAAAAATAAAAAAATTAAAAATAAAATATGTGTTAAAAAAGTATAAGATAAAATAATTCCACTTAATTTTGATTTAAATGATAATAAAAGAAAAAGAGAAAAATAAAATAGATTTATTAATATGTGATAAAGAATTATATTTGAGAAGTATATAAATAATAGAATAATATAATTATCTCATAAATTAATTTATTGCATTATAAAACCTTTAATTACACAAACATAGTAAATATATTTTATAAAAAAGAATGAGATTTGAAAGAAATTTTCAAAGAATAATTATTTAATATGCTTTATTTAACCAATGAATCACTGAATTTTTAATTATATTATTGAATCAAGAAATTTTAAAGTTCTTATTTGAAAAATTAAAATAAAATTATAAGAATATAAACAAACAAATTTTTTTTTATTTTTAATTAATAGATGAATATTTCAAACAATAAATAAAATTGATTGAAAATTTCAATAATAACAGATATTTTGTATATTTTATTTTTAAATTATAACATTGAAAAAGAAATCAAAGTTAAAGGAAAATGTTTTCTACTGTTGAAATTAATAAATGAAATTGGAAAAATTTTTTTGAATAAAAATTTGATTTTAATATTTCTAATTCAATAAATGTATTTTAATTATAATTTTATAACTTATATTTTTCTTTTTTATATAAATAAATAAATGTTTAAAAAATCAATAATATAATTAAAAATCAAATCTAAATACAATAAACAAAAAAAACAAACAAAAAAAAAATTTAAATCGAAAAAAAAAAATAAAACTTGAATCTAAAATGATATATAAATTTAAAAAAAATTTAAAAAAATAAGATAAAAAAATTAATGTCCTCATCAAAAGAAGAAAACGAAGTAGATTTAATAAAGGATTTCTTAAAGCAAAGAGGATACAAATCAACATTAGAATGTTTTGAAAAAGAAGATAATTTAAAAAATTCAGATAAAAAGGGTATAAAAGAAAATATTCCAGAAGACAAACAATCAAAATTAACAAAATATATTCAAGAATCAAAAGAAAAAACAAAGCAATTAACAAAATTACAAGATGCATATAAATTATTAGATAAAAAGCATAAAAGTATTCTTCAATGTGCAAGACAAATATTTTCAATAGTAATAAATTGTTTACAACAATTACATAATATTAAAGATGGAAATCAATCGAATGAAAATTTAGGAGAAACAATAGAAAATTATAAAAGTCAAATAGGTAAATATCATAAAATAATAATGAGCGATGAATGGGATGAAAAAACAGAAATAATGAATCAAACTGTTATGATAGAACATAAAAAGAAATTAAATAAAGCAAAAGAAGATAAAAATACAGAAAATATAATAGAAGTATTATTGTCATTAAGAGTAAATGCATTACAAATATCACCAGAATTAAGGAAAAATTTAGTATATGAATTAATAAGAAATGATATATTAAATATAGAAGAAACAAAATCAAATCAATTTGTATTAGATTTATTAAATTTTCATGCTTATAATTTAAGACATGCAACACTGAGTTTAATATCAATAATATCAGCAACATATAAAGGTGTAGAATATTTAATGACAAATGGTTCTTCAATTGTAGAAAAAATAATAGAAATAATGAAAGGAACAGAAGATGGTCAAGTTATTCAAAGATTTTGTATTGCAATACTACAAAAAATGAGTGTTAAAGAAGATACTATTCCAATATATATGAAATTTGGTTTAATTGATTGGATTATTAAATTATTACAAAGAAGTCGTGTTAATGAAATACATATTTTTTGCTTAGATTTTGCTAGTGCTTTATTAGCTAATATATTACATTCTAATATTACATTAGATTTCCTAGGAAATAATGTTGCTGTTTGTAAAAATTTGACTGAAACTTTTTTAACTATGATAAAAGAAAATATTCCCACTTCAGTTTTAATGCATATTTTAATTTGCTTAAGTTATTTAAGTAAAGATAGATTTAATGCTATTAAAGATGAATGTAAATTTTATGATAGAATTACTGAATTTGTTGAATATTATTCTAATATTAGAGCTAATAATGAAAGTGCTGAAATTGATAAAAGAACTGTTCTTGATTTATGTGCTCATATGTTTCATCCTAAAGATACTACTATGGATATGAGTGAAGCTATGGAAATTAATGACATGAAATATGAAGATAGAATTAAAGAATTTGAAAATGAACAAGGAGATCTTATTTTTGAATGCTTTCAAGATGAAATTAGTTAATATTTATTAAAAATATATTTTTTTAAATTCTTTTTATTTTGTATTTGTTTTTTGCTTTTCTTTTAATTGATTTATAAATTTTAAATTAGTTAAATTGATATATATAGCAAAATATTTATTTGATATTTGCATTAGAAAATGTTAGAAAAAATATTATAATATATAATAACATAAAAAACATACATTCATAATTAATTGTTTAGATATTATTATGAAAATAATTTTAAGTAATATTTAGTTGACAATTTGGCCGAGTGGTTAAGGCGTCTGCCTGCTAAGCAGATGGGGAAACCCGCGTGAGTTCAAGTCTCACAGTTGTCGATATTTTTTATTATGAAAATTTTTTTATTTTTAAATTTCCTAATTTTAAATAAAAAGATCTTTGATGATTTAAAAGAATATACATTTAAAAAAATGTATTTATCTAATTCAGGAAGTTGATTATCTACATTAATAAGATATTTTATATTGGATATTGGAAAAATTTTTTATATTTATAAAAATATATTATATTATTATAATTTATTAATAAATTAATTTTTTATAAATAAAAAGTTCTTTTTTAAATATTATGCTGAATTAAAACCCTTCTAAATTAAAATTATGGAAAAAAATATAATTACTAAAATAAAAAAGACCTAATCCAGCTTATTAATGTTATTTTCCAATGAATTATATTTTGAATATTGACTAAAATACTCAAAATATTTTTCATAATAATTGTAATCAACAAAAAGAGAAAAATTAAGTAAAACATATAATTCATATTCCAATTTATTTACATTTTCAACACTTTCACCACTAATTCTAGCATATAAATCAATATGAAAGGTAATATCTTCATTAAATTTAATACTTAATAAACAAGAAGATAAGATTAATCTGTGAATATTATTAAAACATAAAATATAACTATTCTTTTCACACATTTTATCAATATAAATTATTGCAAGAATTAATGAAGATATATTCATTTGAGTATATTTTAATATTCTTTTTATATAATCTTCTATTGAAATTTGTGGAATATGATTTAAAAAAAATATATCTGATTTTACATATAATTGATAAATATCATTTAAATTTTCTATTATTAAATCTTCAAGATTTGATGATATTGATGTTATGATTTGGTTTGTTAAATCTAATGATATTGTTGAATTTTCAAGCTCATTACAATTGTAATATGTGTCTTTTGTTGGCATTGTGTTTTTCGTTTGTTTACTGCTTGAAGATTCATCCATTTTTTTCTCCCAGTTTTTACTTTTTTTTCTAAATTTATTTTTTTATGTAAAATAAAAATCCTTGAATTATTAATGTAATTATATTAAAAATAATTTAAATATTACTTAAAAAAAAACCAAAAAAAGTTCTATATGTTTTTAATAATTAATAGACTTCTAATAAATATAAGTGTATTAAATTACTTTTTTAACCACAAGGAAGAGAAATTTATATAAATACTATTAATGTCATTCATTTCTATTATGATATAATAATATTATTTCTATAATTAATACTTCTCTCAACCTAATTTTCTTTTATCACATTTCTATTAATCTCTTAAACTTTAATATTTTCATTAATATTTTCATTATATAAAATTAAAAATTTTTCTATATGTTCTTATATTTTATATATTATTTCTCCAAATTTATTTTAATTTTAATAAAGAGAATCACCTAAATGGATTATATATCTTCTTTTATTATTCATATTAAAAATCTATAAATGATATGTTTTTTCTTGTAATTTCAAGAAACAAGTATATTTTATAAAGACTTTAATTTTTTATTTTTTTCTAATGATATAATAATGATTTATAAATAATATATTATCTTTTTTTGGTTTTTTAATTATAATTATTTATGAAAATTTTTACATAATTTTGAGCTTTCAATTATTATTAAAAATAAAAAAATTATTTTAATGAAAAAAAACTTTCCTTTAGGAAATCCCTCCAAAACTCCCATTGTTATTATTATTATTCTCATTTATATTATTATTATTATTATTATTTAAATTCAAATTACCTTCATTTCCCTTATCAACAAATTGTTTAATTTGTGTGTTTTTTTTTAAAAACTCTTTCTCCAAAGTTTTATTTTTCTTTTCTTTTTTCAATCTTTCAAATTCTTTTTTAGAAATTAATCCAGCTTCAATAAATGTTCTTCCAACTTGTAAATCAATTTTTTTATCTTTAATTATTAAAGGTCTTTTTAATAAAACAAGAGTTCCAAATTTACTTTTTAAATTTCTAATCAATAATCTCCCAGAAACTTTATCATATTTTAATAAAGCATGAACTCTAGAAACAGAAATATCATTTATTCTAACATCACTTTCATGTCCTCTTCCAATTTTAATAACATCTCCTGTTAATTGAATAACATGAATTGATTTAATATTACAATTATCTTTCACTTGATTTAATGATTCAAATATAATATAATTACAATTTGGTTTTTCAATATCAATTAAATTAAATATTTCTTCTTTTCCTTCGAGTTTAAATCTATCTAAAAAAATATTAAATAAATATTATTTTACATGGATAAGGAGTTTTACATATTTCACAATTAAATGATTTTATATTATAACTTTTAACTGTTTTTTTCTCATTTTCTTTAATTATTAATTTAGTTTCCATCCATTTTTTAATACAAAAATAATGTGCAAATCTAATTCCTCCAGAACAAGAACATAAATGTACTAAAGGATTATCATTTTCATTACTATCAGAATAACATATTTTACATATATTTTCTTCATTATTACCTAATTCATTTTTAGCTATAAAAATAAAATCAAAAACAGATTGAGAATTCATATTAATAGATTCAACATTGTAACTTAAAGGATCTAAAGGAGTTTCTATATCAATTATATCTTTTCTATCTGGTATATGAACATCATTTAAAACATATTTTACTCTTCCTAATTTAATAATATCATTTTTACATAAATTATAATCTTCATTTATATTATTTATAGTTTGTAAATTAGTTGAATTTTGTGTATCTTCACTTTTTAAAACATACCAAATTTTATTTGATAAATTTATTATATTTTCTTCACTCGGTTGCATCATAAAAGTAATTGGATTTTCAATAGAATAAATATCATTATTTTGATAAGTAACATTTAATATTAATTCTTGATCATTATTTAATGCTTTATTTATTGGAACTGTTTGAATTTCATGTTTTGTTCTTGCAATTATTACTGATTCTGCTATCATAACATTAATATTTTTTGTTTGGGGTGATTCATAATCATATAATCCGTGACTGTCCCTGACCCAGGTTCTTGTAAATAAACTTAAAACTCTTTGTTTTTCTTGAAATGATGACATTTTTATTTTTTATATAATTATATTTTGAAAAAATTTATTTAAGGGAAATTATTTTTTTATACCCTCCATCGTTTGGAATTTTTTGTTTCTGAAAGAATTATAATTTGTTATTTCTTCTATTATAATATTGATTATGTTTTTATTATTTATATTATTATTATTAATATTATTAGGATATAAAGTATTATTATTTTTTTTATTTTTATTATTGATATTAATTATATTTTTCTTAATATTGTTTTTATTTACTTTGTGTCAAAGTATAATATTATAATCTTTTTAATATATAAGGAAAAAATTTGTTTAATATTTTTGATTCCTTTTCTAATTTCAAATATTATATTTCTTTCTTTTTTTGTTTCCTTAAAATTTCTCAATCTTATTGTATTCTTTTTAATTTATCAATAATATCATTTGATGTTTAAATAAATTCTTTTTTGATTGTTCATTTTTAATAATTATTACTGAAATCAATTCAATTCTTTTTTAAAATCTTGAGTTGAATTATTTAAATATTTTAATTCTTTCACTTTGTTTATTTATTAGTTTATTTTTTCAACAATCTATTAAAAAATTCATCTTCTATATTTTTTTTTAACGAAATTTTTTATTTGTTAATTTATATTGAACATATCTTTAATCACTTCATATATTATATTTTCTATATCTTTATTTATTATCTTATTTACTATTTTTTTTTCCATTAATGAACAGATTTTTTTCTTTTTATTTAATTTTTCAATTAAAATCTTATTTATACATTTATAATTTATTCTTAAAGAAAAATCTTTTTTATTGAAGAAATATAAATGAATGACATTCTTTACCTTAATATCTCTTTTAATGAAATTTTATAAGAGTTTGATTTTTTAAACCTAATTCAATAGAGAAAATATTGAAATGAGTAATATTTTCATTTAATTTATTAATAATATTTGTATTATTTTTTTTTTTTCTTCTTCTTTTGTTTCTTCAATTTTTATTATTATAATAAATTTTTATTTTCTTTTCTTTTTCCAAAAATCTTTTTTATTTAATCTTCTTAATTAAAATCCATTAAAACAAAATTTAGAATTAACAATAAATTATATTAAAAATAACAATTAAACAAAATAATATGGGATGTATACAAAATAAACAACAAATATTAATTACAAAAAAAAATACGAATCAAAAAAATTTTAAATGGAAATATACTTTATCATTGAAAGATAAATTTTCATCTAATTATTTTTCTAACGCAGATTTAAAACATTATTATAAAAATAAATCTCAAAAATTAACAACTCAATTATGGATTAAAGTTTTTGATTATTTAAGTTATAAAGAATTAAAAGAAACTGGAAAAGTAAATAGATTGTTTAATAAAACAGTTAAACAAAAAGAAGTATTAATTAAATTTTTTAAAAAAAGAGAAAGTAATACTATGATGAAATGTAAAGATGTAAATTTTATTAATACACTATTTTCTTTTTCAATTTTACAAAATAATAAATATTCTTCTGATGATGATTTATCTTATAATGAATATCAAATAATTCAAAATTAAATTTATATGATTTCAAGTTGTTTCTAATAATAAAGGTTTTTTTAAAATTATATATGTAAAATATGTTTTATCATTTAGAAATGTAATTAATTATTTTAGTTTAGTTTGTATTTAATTAAAATATCATTTATTAATAAAATAAAAGAATTTAATTAAATGATACAATTATTCTAAATATCATTGAATTTTAAAAAAAAATAAATCATAACAAAAATAAATCATTTAATTAAATTTAATAAAATATATAAATTAATGAATAGTGCCATCATTCCAGAACAAATTCCAATCCAAGAAATTCCTCAAGTTCAATTAAACAACACAAACATAAATCAAAATATTCAAATATCTTCAGATCAATTAGACAAAAGTAAATTATTAAAAATATAATTAAAAATTAGGAAGACATAGAAGATCAAAACATGAAAAAGAAGGAAGAATATATAATTGTGAACATTGTGGAAAATCATATTTAAGTAAACCAGCTTTAAATAACCATTTAAATACTAAACATGCTGAAATTCTAAAACAAATGAATATTGAGAAAAGAAAAAGAGGAAGACCTAGAAAATATGTAAAAAATAATTATTTATCATATTTTTTTTTAATTTGTTTTTTTAGCTTGTTGATTCTTCTGAAAATAATAATTATGAAAAGTTGAAATATAATCCTTTTTTTCAAGATGAAAAAAGAAAGAAATTAGATGAAAATAATATTAATAATGAAGAAGTTGTCAAAAATATTTTTGAAAATTTATATAAAAAATATGGCGGGGTTTTATATAAAAATATAAATGAAGAAAAAGAAAATCCAATTTTAAATTATTTATTAAATCCAAATGAAATAAAAGATGAAAATATTAAAACTTGTGATGAAATAATTTGCAAATATTTAAATTATATTAAACCTTTAACAAATGAAAAATATTATACTTTTGTGACTAAATTTATTATTCTTTTTAGAGAATGTGTGAATGGAATTCAAGCTGAAAAAAATAATGAAAAATATGGTGAAAAAGAATATTCTTCGATTGAAAATGCAGAGATTTTTCCTGAACAATGTAATGAGTTTTTTTCTAATTTTCTTGAAAAAAATCATTTTTTTGATTTTTCTGATGATGATAAAAATGAATTAATTGAAATTATTCAACATTTTTGTTATTGGCTTTTTCTTAATGGATATACTAAATCAAAATTAAGTTTAGCTTCTTAGATAAATATTTATATATTCAGTAATTTTAATTTAACTTTTTTTAATATATTTTTTACTTTTTTTGAGTTTCCTCTTTTTATTTTTAATTCCTTTTTTTCCTTTTTATTTTTTTTTTGTTAATATTTAAATATTTTTTAAATTTGAAAAAGAAGGATAAAACAATTAAAAATAAGATTTACATAATAAATTAAAAATATTTATTCAAGAGTATAAATCAGATAATTAAAATGGATTAATTGAAGAATCAACAATAAAAACAAATTCAAATAAATAAAAAAAAACAGTTAAAAAATATCTTTAATAGTGTTTATGTCAATGAATATCAATTTAATTGTAAAGATGATATTTGAGAGAAATTTATTGAATAATTTGGAATCAATCCTAATAATGTTAATGTTATGAGTTATATATTCTCTAATGGTTCTTCTTTCACTTCTTTAACTTTATCCAATTTTATTATTATTATTGTTAAATTAATAAATCATGCTTAGATATAGATTTTCAAATTGAAATAAATAAGGATTTGTTAAATGAAATAAAACAATTAAAATTAAATTCAAAGAAAATATTGTTTATTGATTTATTTGAACAAATAATTATTTAAATTCATAATTCAAAGTCATTTAAAATTAATATTTTTTTAAAATTTTTATGAATCAAATTTTATTAAAAGGAGGATTCATTTACACAATTTATTAGATAATATTATCAAAAATAATAATATATATTTTCTTATAATAATTTTTTATCATTACATATTGATTATTTATCTTTTAATATTTCAATATGAGAAGTAAATAAAAATTGATTATATTTAAAATTTAAAAAAAAAATAAGTTATACAATAAAAAAATAAAAAATGTCAGAAAGCATGAATAAATCAAGTAAAAATTCAGTTTCTAAAAACAATTCAGAAATAAACCAAATGAATGAAATGAACGAAAGTCAAAAATTTAGTATAAAAGAAGGCAAATCAGAAAACAATTCAATGAACAAGAGTTTACATTCAAATAATAATAGTATAAATATTTCTCAAAGTTTATCAATAAATAAAAATGATTTAAATTCATCCCAAGGAAGAAGAGAAAATTTAGATAAAATTCAATTAAGGAAAATTCAAGCAAATGCTTTTGAGAATTATATTAATGAAACTGGAATTTCAACTGCTTTTCAATTAATTTTTTCTGAATTAATAACAAAAAAAATTCCTGTTGAAAATTATTATACTTATACTGCAAGTCGTTTAAGAGAAATTGGAAGAGAATTAGAAGAA
>JAEEGK010011424.1_pt1 | contig 20292 bp, 11 predicted proteins | sample 8958771 | NCBI WGS metagenome assembly JAEEGK01 (sample SAMN16246547, study PRJNA631951) | gut metagenome | biome: gut microbiome; feature: rumen; material: SC-attached | host: Bos | place: Iran: Karaj | collected 2018-10
ATTTAAATCACACATAAAAAATAATTTTCAAAATTCTTATTATAGATTTTATATAAATTAAACAATAACTTTTAAACAAAATCTATTTATATTCATTATAAATAACCTTATAAAAATATTTAAATATAAAAATAATTCTAAAATGAATAAAATAGAAGAGATAAATAAGAAAGAAAAAGAATATTTAGAAAGATTAAACATATTATCATTAAATGAAAGAGAGGCAAAACTAGGAAATCATTATAAAATATCATTTTCAGAAATATTAGGAAAAGGAGGATATGGCTATGTATATAAAGGATATAATTTAAACACATTAGAACCAATAGCAATAAAAGTAAATTCAATAGAATTAAATGAAAATTTTTTAGAAAAAGAAGCTAAATTTTTAAATCATTTACAAGGAAATAAAGGAATTCCTAAATTATATAAATATTTAATAGTAGATCAAAAGGAATTTTTATGTATGGAATTATTAGGAAAAAATATAAATGATATTTTTATTGAATTCAATAATAAATTTCATTATTCCACTTCTCTAATTATAGGTTATAAAATGTTTTTATTAATAAAATATATTCATGAAAAAAATGTTATTCATAGAGATATTAATCCATGTAATTTTTCAATTGGAGGAAATGAAAATACTAAAAATGATATTTATCTAATTGATTTTGGATGGGCTAAAGAAATATATAATAATAAAGGAAAACATTTTCCTTTTAAAAAAGGAAAACAATTTTTAATTGGAACTGAAAGATTTATTTCTGCTTATACTCATTTAGGTTTAGAACAAAGTAGAAGAGATGATTTAGAAAGTTTATTATATATTATTTCTTATTTATTAAAAGGAAGTTTACCTTGGCTTGGTGTTCATGGAAAAACTAAAAATGATAAGTTTAAAAAAATTTTGGAAAAAAAAATGGATTATTCTATTTGTCAAAGTTTATTTGATAATTATAAAGAGTTAGGAATTATTTTTACTTATGTTAGAAATTTAGAATTTTTTGATGAACCTGATTATGATTATATCAATAAATTATTTTTGCATTGTTTCAAAAGTCATAATATTAATGTTAATGATTTTGAGTTTAAAAAACAATAATAAAAGATATAAAACTTTATATCAATCAATATTTATTATATATTTATTATATTAGAAGATTTAATTAATCTGTTCATTTTAATAAAATATAAATTAATAAAATATTCTTTAAAAGATTAACTATATTCAATATATTTAATTTTTTCATATATTAAATATTTAATTCAAAATATATTTTAATAATTTAAGAAAAAAATATTAATATTCTAATTTTTTTGATATATAGTTTAGATAAAATATATATGATATATTTATTAAATTTATCTTATCTATATAAAGTTTTTACTTTTAAATTATTTTTTTAAAGTTTTAATTTACTTGATTTATTATTAAGAATAAAATAAAAAATTTTTTTAAATTATTGAAATAAATTTAATTATATTTTAAATATATATATTTTTTTGAATTTAATACTGTTTATATTAGAAAAAAAAAATATTGAATATAATTACATTCAATATCAATGAAGTTTAGGCAAAATTGCTTTAATATTCTGAATATAATTTTGATTACATTTCTTTTATATAAAATAAAAAAAAGACTAAAAATGTTCAATAACTGAAAGATAAATTAATATAAAGATATAAATCTAAAAATATGATGAAAGAGATTAATTGATTTAAATAATGATAATAAAATCAATAAACCCAAATTAACCCATGAAATAATTTTAAAATGAAAGTTTTACAAATAAAGATTTATTAACCATGAAAAAAAAATGAATTTTCAAACATTCAAATTAATTATATGAATAATACTAATTTATATATAATAATAACTTAAATTCATAATAAATTTACATTGAAAATAAGCAAAAATAAATATAATATAAAAAAATATTTTCATTTACCAGAAATTATGCATTGAAAGAGATAGATTGTATAGAATAATAATATTAATTATTCAAGATAAAAGGAAAAATTACTCCAAATAAAAAACAAATTTTATTAAATACTTAATTTCTACTAATCAACTAAGAAATGAAAATCAAATGTTAAAAAAAACAATAATATTATTTCAACAAAAAGCAAAAACCCTATATTTTAAAAATAAAGAAATAAGAATATAAATAAAATGAGTTGTTTTAAAAATTAAAAAAATTAAATTATTGTTTTACTCGAGAATATAGTTAAAGATTATAAAAATATGGTGATAACTTTAAATTCCCAAATTATTGAATAACTCTTCATTAATATCAATATTAATATTTTCTAAATCATAAACATTTTCATTATTTTCCATTTCTTTAGCAAAACCATTAAAAATTTGTTCAAGAGAAGTTAATTGAATAGAATATTCTTCAACATTAAATTCATTTTTTTTCTTTTCAACCAATCCAAATAAAAATCCAATACTTTTTTCATTCTCAGAATGTTCTCTTTTAATTCTAAAAACAAAACTATTATCAATAAAATCACAACAGATAATATTATTAAAATATTCTTTAATAATTTTAATTAACTTTAAAACATTTTCAATATAATAAATCCAAGTAAATAACTTATGCAAAGTAATACTTCCCCAAACATTTAATTCATTAACTAATTTATAACCAAATCTTCCTTTTTCCAATTCTTTAATAAAACCTTTTTTATTATAAAATTCTAAAACTTCTTGAATATTATCTTTTTTAACATCATTATATTTATTTTCAAAACTAGAAATCATAAGATTCATTTTTTCATAACTTAAAGCTGATATTTGTAAATTAATTTCATATCCTTCCCCATATTTTTCTTTTATATAATTTGAGCTTCCTAAACATTTAAATTGTCCATTAACCATAATAGCAATTCTTTGACAAAGAGTTTCAGCTTCTTCCATAGAATGAGTAGTCATAATAACAGAACTTTTTTTTTTTCTTTTTGAAATTTTATGAATTACACTCCACATAAATCTCCTTGCTTCAGGATCCATTCCAGTTGAAGGTTCATCTAATAATATTATTGGAGGATTACATAACATTGCTATTGATACTGATAATTTCCTTTTGTTTCCACCTGATAATTCACCTGATACTTTATCTTTATATTGATATAAATTCATTTCAATTAAAAGTGAATTTATTATTTTATCCATTTCATTTAATTTCATTCCCTTTATTTTACTGTAAAATTCTAAATTCTCATATACTGTCATAAATTCAAATATTGAATCGAATTGTGGACAATATCCAATTAAACAACGGATTTCATTAAATTTAGAATTTATTTCTTTATTGTCTATTAATATTCTTCCATATGATGGAGTATATTCATTTGATAAACATTTAAATGTTGTTGTTTTTCCTGCTCCATTCACTCCAAGAAAACCAAAACATTCACCATATTCTAAACAAAATGATAAATTTCTAACTGCTTTTGTTATTGTTTTTTCTGTATTACAAAATGGCCTTTTTTTAAAGTTTTTTATTAAGTTTTGTACTACTATTGCATATTTTGATTCTTCTATATTATCTTTGTTTGCTTTGTTTATTTCTCTTATAACTACGCTGTCTTTTACATTTGATAAATCCATTTCATTACTAACGTTTTCTATTCTTATTATACTATTGTTATTTTCATTATTATTATTATTATTATTATTTTCATCATTATTATCTTGTAATTGTTTGATTTTCGGTTTTAATAATTCAGAAGTGAAACAACATTTAAAAACTAATTTAATATTCTCTGCCAAAATCAAAAGAAGTAAATATACAACTATTTCAACACCCAAAAAAAGACAATCAGAACCCACATATTTAAGTGTAATCATTTCACTTTCTTTATGTTTAGTAAAATCATCAGGATAATCAACATAATATAAACTCCACATAGAAAGTAATTCATTATATCCATAACAAAAGCAAAAAGAAGGAATAATTCTAAAAATAAATTGAAGAACTTTTCCATACTTCATTAGATTTTCAAAAATTCTTAAAACTAAAATAACACTTCCAGCAAGTGCACCTGCAATAAAATTAACTAAAATAACAGCATTTTGACCAGAAGATTCAGCATGAAAAATAAAACTAAATAAATAAGTAAAAGAAACCATAGAAGGTCCATATAAAATATATAATAAATATAAGTAATTTTTATAAAATCCAAAAGCCCAAATCATTAATAAACTAAATCCCCCAATAACATAATATTTAATTAATTCAAATAAATAATTATTAAACCAATATGATAATAATGATATTCCTGATATTATTTGTAAATGTTTTGTATTTGTTTCTCTTTCTTTTATTATTATTGTTATAAAATTTGCTGGAATTAAAGTAAAAGCAATTGAAATGAAAAAAACTAATGTTACATTATTTCTTGCTTGATGATCATCTTTTTCTTCTTTTGTCATTGGTAAAGGTTTATTTGAAAAATTAATTTCTAAATCTTTCTTAGTTATTTGTTTTATAATATTTGAAAATAAAAAACTCGGATAAATTATTGTTCCTTGTCTTGCTCTTGAATTTACTACAGTAACTACTTCAAAAATAAGATCATCTTCATCATAAGTTATACATAAATAAGAACCATAATTATTAGTATAATTTTTTTTATATATTTTTTCCCAAAAATCAATAATTGAAACATGAGGAAAATTTTCATTTTCTATTACATCGATTTTTTCTAGTTTATAATTTGTAAAAGAACTATCATAACCTTCAACAACTTTCATAGGGAAATCATTTTTGGATTTAATACATTTATCATAATAAAAAATTACTTGATTATCTTTTGTTATTTCAGAAGGGGATAATTTTACAACTGGAGAACTTGGAAAATATTCTACTGAACTTACTCCTAAACCAATTATAATTAAAAGCACTGGACATAAAATTTCTAATATAAAAGTTTTTGAATCACGATATATTTGTTTAAATCTTTTTTTAACAGAAACAGATAAATCAATATAAAATTTTTGACAAAAAGAATATTGCTGATTATAATTTTCTTCATCATATAATATTTGATCAGTATTTAATTGTAATTTTTCAGCTAAATTGCTTTTACTTTTTTTTCTTAATCTTTCCAATGAAGAAACATTAAGAAAAACATCTTCTAAAGTTGGCATAGATGCAGTATAAGTTTTAATATTTAATAATTTAACATTATTATCCAATTCCATAAAAAATTTTTCAAAATCAAACAAAACCCCATTTTTATTAACTTTAGGAATCCTGAATAAAATTTCTTCACTAAGAACTTCAATTTCAATTTCATCATCTTCATCTTTAGCAATAGTTTTAATAAATTTAATAATATCATCATTAACACAATTTTTATCCTTAATAATATTAATAGAAATAAATTTCCCAAATTTTTCAATTAAAAAAAGAGTACTTCCAATACAAACCATATTTCCAGCAGAAATAATTCCAATTCTTTTACCTAAAACAGCAGCTTCTTCCATATAATGAGTAGTTAAAACTATTATTCTATTATCACAATATCTTTTTAAAATATCCCATAAATTTCTCCTTGATGTAATATCCATTCCACTTGTTGGTTCATCTAAAAATATTACTTTACTTCCTCCTATCAATGCTATTGCTATTGATAATTTTCTTTTTTGACCTCCTGATAAATTTTCTACTTTTGTGTCTCTTTTAGTTTCTAGAGAAAAATCATGGATTGATTTTTCTATTTCTTTTTCTATTTCATCATTATTTGTTAATCCTTTAAAAACACAAAATAATCTTAAATGTTCTTCAATTGTTAATTGAGGAAATAAAACATCATGTTGAGGACAAATTCCTAAAACTTTTCTGAATTCATCCATATTTATTTCATCAATTATATTTTCTTCATTATATTCTGCTTCTCCTTCAGTTGCATTATATAATCCTGTTAATATTGATATTAAAGTACTTTTTCCTGCTCCATTATGACCTAATAATGCAAATATTTCATTTTTATATAAATTAAAAGATACTCCATTTACTGCTATTTTTCCATCTGAAAATACTTTTTTTATTTTTTTTAATTTTAATGTATCTCCTGGTTTTGTATAGTCTGAATATATTTCTTCACTTTGGAAATTTTCTTCTGGAAATTCTAAAGGAGTTGTTTGAGGATTTGTGGATGAAAAATTATTTTTTGAATATAATTTTACTGTTTCTGAATTGTTTTTATCTTTTTCAATGTTATTTTGAATAATTGGAGTTACATAATTATTTTTATTTTTTTGGTTTGTAATTATATTATCATTATCGTTGTTTTTGTTAATGGGATTGTTTTCATTATTATTTATATTATTGTCATCTATATTCAATTTTTCTTTTGTTTTTTTTTTTTTTTCTCCACATCCCCAATATGATTTTGTACAAAGGAAATTCCAAGATCTTGAAATTCCGAAATCATGAGTAATAATATTTTGAAGATAAAACCCTAAAAATAAAAAAATAAATATATCAACTGTCAACATTATTAACATATCTCTTATACAATAATCTCTATATAATAAAGAGGCATCACCTTTTTCAAATTTTTTTTGAAATGTTTCAAATCTTGTCATGACGTTTAATCCAATTTGTAAAGCTATTGGAGGAAAAATACTAAATACAACTCTCACCCAATGTTTAATTCCATCTCCAGTGAAACTTGTTGATAAAAAATACATTAAAAAATATATTAATATACTGACAATCATTGCTAATCTTGTTTTATCCAAAAAACTTTGAAAAAAATAAACCAAACCAAAAATATTCATTCCAAATAAAAAGAAAAATAAAAGAATATAAATAAATGGAATATATTTAAAAACTAAATTCAATATAAGTGAATTGACAATAGTATATAAGAGATTTAAAATAAAAAATTGAATAAAATAAGATAAAAAATAATAAGTTTCACTCAATCCCATAATTTTCATTCCTTCTTTTGCTTTTGTTTCTTTTTCTTTGACCATAATAAAAATATATCTTGTTAAAGGAATAGCATAAGTAATAATTAAAAAAAAACCTAATATATAACCCATAAAACCTTCAAATTGATCATCAACAGATAAATTATATCTTTGATTAATCATTATCATATTCATTTCAACACTATTTATGACATAAATATCATGTCCAGTTTCTTTGATTAAAATATAATCATATAGTCTTTTCATTACATTTAAATAACCTGAATAAATATACCTCCTTGAAGCAGGAAAATCAGGTCCTTTTAAAAAAACATCTAAATTAGGTTCCAAAGAATTTGGAATATCATTTGGATAATTCATACTTTTAGAAGCAAAATAATGTAATGATACATCATATTTTTTATTTTCTTCATTATGATCAAAATATATTCCAAAACAAATTTCCGGATTTTCTTTGTTCCCATATTTTGGTGATGAAACATAATCTTCTAAATCTTTAACAGTTTCAAAATCTTTAAATCTATAATAACGTATTTCTGTATATCTTAAATCTTCAAAATATTCTTTTAAATCTTCTGGAAAATTTTTTCCTATTGTTGCGATATGAAATCTCTCAAAACAATTTATAAAAGTTCCTTTATAAGGAAAATTATATAAAAAATAATCATATGTCAAAGCAGTGGAATTTGATAAAAGATATTCTTCTAAATCTTCATTTTCTCCAAGATAATATTCTATTTTAAAAGCTCTTCTTAAAACATAAGCTAACAACATTAATATCATTGGTGAAAAAATTTCACATATTGTTAAAAAAATATTTCTTTTCATCAAAATCAAATTTTTCTGTAATAAAGCTTTAAGATGATAAATATTAGACATTTTTCTCTTAATAAAGATTGAAAATAAGTTGTTTTAAATTTAATGAATTAATAATTTAGGTTTTAAAATTATAATATATTTTTTCTATTATAAATGAATTATGAATAAAATAAAAAAATATTACAAGTTAATTATTATCCAAAGCCAATTTTTAATATTTACAAATATTGAATTTCCAATCTAATGAAAATCTTTATTAATTAAACAAAATAATCTATTAATATTAAATCCTTCATTTTTGGAAATAACAATTTTTTCTTTTAATTCAAAATATTTATTTATTACATTTTTATACACATTTTGATTATTTTTTCTCTTAATATCATTTTTCTTATTTACATTATCATTTTTAATTTTATCAGAAGTAAAATTAAAATCAAAAGAATTATTATTTATATTTTCATTGTTTGAATTTGAAGAATTTAAATCAATAGTATCACAAGTTTTAAAACGAGAAATTCTTTTAGATTGGATATTATCTTTTGAACTCTTTGTTTCAGAACTTAAATTATTATTTTCTTCATTTATATTTTTAGCTCTTAAATTTTTATAAATTAATGATAAACTCTCGTTGAAATTATTATTATTTAAATTATCATTATCTTCAAATTCTATTAATTCTAAATCATTGTTTAAATCAAAACTATTATTCTTTGTCTTTTTGTATTCCGTTTTTTTATTTTTTAATTGTTGATCAAAAGATAATTTTCTTAAATCTTTTTCATTAAAAATCAATTTTTCTTCTTCAAAATTCAAAATTTCAAAAGAGTTTCTCTTTTCAAAAGGTAAAGTGTAGCATCTATTTATTTTTTCTTGCTTTGTTTTAATTAAATCATTATTATGAAAATTATAATTTTTATTAAAATAATTATTCATTTGTTCATAACTTAAATATTCAACAGTAATATTAATATTATTTAAATTTTTATTTGAAATATGGAATTCTTTTGTATTAAAAGAAAATTTTTCCCCTTTGTAATTTTGATATGATTGAAAATCAATTATTATATCATTTAAATTTTTAAAAGAATTACAGGGAAGAATTCTACTAATAATGTAAATACTTCTTACCAAAGAAACTAATTTTTTTTTTGCATAAATGTCACTTTTAAAATTATTGTTTTCAAAAAACGAAAAAGTCCATCTTTCTAATAATAATTTGGGATAATTTTGTTTAATTCCATAAAAATCAATAATATGATTTTTTGAATTTAATTTTGAATTTGATGAACTAAGAATACTATCAAAGGATAAATCTTCAAATAAAAAAGATGAATTATTTATTTGATTGTCGTTTATTTCTGTTGAAAAAGATAATGTTCGATTTTTATTTTGAAAATTTTTTTTTCTTGAATTTATAATTAGTCTAATAGAACTTCTTATAAAATCTTCAAAATATTTTCTATGAATACTGGAAATACTATTAATTGATGCTATTTCAAAATCTTCATTCATATATTATTTTATTGTATTTTTTTATTTTTAACTTTAAATATGAAAAATCTAATTTTTATATTATCTTAAATTATAAAATTTATAAAAATTTAAAATATTTTATTTTATCAATCTTTAACAAAAAGATAATAAAAAAAATAAAAAGATATTCCAAAAATTATTAAAACAGGAATAACAATCATGAGAATTTTTTTAGTTTTTTCTGCATTTTTTCTTTTAAATTGAATATTCTCATTTTCTGTTGGAGAATTTGCTTCACAATAACCTTTAGGTAAAGGATCGACATTAAATTCATTATCAAATAATTCATTAATATTATTATTTTTAATTTTACTTTTATTTTTTTTAACTTTAGAATTTGAAATTTCTACTTTTCTTTCTTCACTTAATTCATTATCATTTGGAAATAACTCATTTCTATTATTTATCTTTGATGAATTTATTTCTGATATTTCAATTTTATTTTTTAGATCTTTGTTCATTGTACTTTGGTCTAATGAATTATCACTTATTTTCATTAATTTATTTTCATTATTTTGAGTTTTAATGTCTATTTTTGACATTTGAATTTAACAATTTTTAAAATAATTTTATTTTTTTTTTTATTTTTTGATAAAATGTTATTGCAAATAATAATATTCTATATTATTTTATGTATTATATTTATTTCTTTCATTTGGATTCAAACTAAAAAATATCATCAATTTAAAAAAGAAGATTTACCTATTCATCAAAAGTATTATATGTTTAGTAGACATGACCAAAAATATTGGATTTTTTGGAAATTTTTATTAGGAGCAATATTATTTTGGTGGATAAAAATATTTCTTCTTTTATTTAGTATAATATATTGTTATTTAAGACTAAAAATATTACTTTGGGGAAAAACATTAAAAGAAATATCTGAAATAACAGATGAAAAAATCTTAAAAAAAATAAGTAATATATGTCAATTATTTGGTAAATTATTTAGATTGAGTTTTTTCATAAGAATAAAAGAGAAAAATATAAAATTAGATTATCAAAAATATTTAGGTGAAAATTACGAAAGAGATGAAAGTAAAATAAATATAGTATCATATATAACAAATCATACATCTTTATTTGATTGTGCGTGTTATGCAGATAAAATTCCAGTTTGTTTTATTTCAAGAAGCAATATTAAAAATTACCCTTTAATAGGATTTTTAGCTTGTTGTTGTGGATGTATTTTTGTAGATAGAGAAAGTAAAAATAATAGAGGTCAAAGTTTACAAAAAGTAATAGAAAAACAAAATAGATTATATAATAAAAAAGATTTTGTAAATATATGTTTTTTTGCTGAAGGAACAACATCAAATGATTTATCAATATTAACATTTAAAAAAGGAGGTTTTTATGCAAATTTACCAGTAAAACCTTGTGTTATAAAATTTGAAGCTGAAAATAATTTTTCAATTGCAATGGATGTTATAGATTTATTATATTCTGTTTTTTTAGTTATGACTCTTCCTTATGTTGATGTTACTTTAATTTTTATGAGTTCTTTTCAACCTAATGATTATTTATATAATGTTTGGGGAAAAGATATGATTGATAAAGGAAAAGAAAAATGGGAAGTTTATGCTGAAGCTATTAGAGATATTATGAGCTTTGGAAGTGGATTACCTAAAAGTAATGGAAATTATCAAATGAAAAAAGAATATCTTGATTTTCTTAGAAAGGGTATTATACCAAAATAAATTAATATTTAATTTAAATTCATTTAATAAATTAATTTCATTTATTTTTAAATATTTTAAATTATTTGATTGATAAAAGTATTATTATTTTTTTAATGGTTTTTTGATTGTTTTATGAGGATTGTTCATTTTTTTTACATTTTTTACATAAGTCAAAATCACATAAAGTACAATAATAACTTCTTTCACTTCCTTTATATATTTCTTTACAAACATTACATCTCCAACCATTTCTTTCAGGGGTTAATAATAGCATTAATCTATGAATATGAGATTTTGAAGCAAAAGTTTGATTAATTAATGATTCAGTAGGGTATGGATTATATTTGTTATATTCTTCTTTTAATTTATCGAATTTTATCTTCAATTCAAAATATTTACTCTTATAATCTACTTTTGAACATTTTGATCTTAAATGAATTGAATATTGTTCATAAGGAATTATTTCATCACAATTATTTGGGCAATTAAATTTTAATATTGAAAGCATATTTTTTACTAATTTACTTAATTTAAAAGTTGAATTTTCACAATTATTTGGGCATATTTTGTTTTTTCCTTTAAAATATTCTTCTAAACATTTTTCACAATAACATGATTCACATATTGAACATTGAATTGGCTCCCATAATATCCCTTTACATAAAGGACATATAGATTGATTTTTTATCACTTCAAAATCATTTTTGTTATTTATTAAATTTGGGTTTATTTGCATTTTTTTATTAAAAAATTTACTATTATTTTTAAATAATTTTTTTTTATTTTTTGTTATAAATTCTTTAATTTAATTTAATAATCTTTTTTGATTTAATGATTTATTATATATTGAAATGAATTTTTTTAAGTTTTCCTTTTTAATTAATAATTCATTTTAATAATACTAATTAAAAATTATATATTCTTTGAAAATAAAAAAAGATTTAATGAAGTAAATTGAATAATAAAAAATTCAAAAATATAATTTTTTAAAAATTAATAAACCAAAGAAATGAGAAAAATGGAAAATTTTGAACTTATAAATAATAATTATAATTCAAAAATATTATTTTCTAAAACCCTTACAAACACTATCAATCAAATTTCTAATTTTATTTTAAATTCTCAAAATAAAGAATTCCTTTTTAATAATAAATATTATGAAATTAAAAAATTAAAAAAAAATATAAAGAATTCCTTTTGTTTATGTGAAAAATCAAATAACAATCAATTAATTATTTCTGAAGAAATATTAGTATATAATGAATTTAATATTCAAATATTATATAGTTTTTCTTCATTTAATAATAAAAAGATTTCCCAAAAAATTGGAATTTTATTGAATTTATTTGATATTACCTGTGAAGATAAAAGTTTAATAATACTAGAAAAATATTCAGAAATTGACTATAAAAAAATGATAGAAATAGAAAATATTTTCAATTTTTTTGATGGAAAAAATTTTCTGGAAAAAATAAACAAAGGATTAAATGAACATTTAAATGAAATATTAGTTTTATTTTCAACAACAATTAACAAATCAATATATCAAATCTATAATTATGCAATAAACATAAATCTTATATATTCTAAATTAGATAATTTTAAATCTCACTTATTTGAAATGGAAGGAAATTTAGGTGAAATAGGTTCAATTTTTTATGTTTTTAATAAACAAAAAAATGTATTTATTGAATATACTCTTGTAAATAAAAGTTATAATAAACATTCTTTTATTTTAAGTTTTGAATATTCCAAAAAATGTAATGGTGAATTTGCACTTAATGAAAGAATAATATTTAAAATAATACCAATAGAAGAGAATTTAACTTGGATTTTTGTTAAAAATAAAGTTATTTCTCCTTCAAAATTTGATATAAAGATTTTGAAACAATATATATATTATTATATAACAAAAATAAAAAATTAAATGATACATTTAAAATATGTATACAATTATTACAATAAATATATACAAATAAATTTGCATTTTTTTGAAATTGAAGTAACTTACTTTTAATGTAACAACAAAATTGGTGTTTTTTTATAAATTTGTAAAAAATAATGTTATTATGTAACAATATTTTTAATTTAAACAAAAATTTATCAATTATTTTAATTTTTTTCAGTTATTTATTCAATAATAAAAATACAAAGTATTTAATACATGAATTTTTATATTTAATATATTATTCTGTTTGAATACCAATGATTAATCATTGATATTTTTCATAGTTAAAATTTCTTTTAAAGTATAAATTGAAGAATCAGATATTCTTAAATTTTATATATAGAAATTATTTATTTATAAAATATTTTACTTTCTTTCAGATAAATTTTACTTAATATTTTTTCAGAAATTCATTTAATTATAATGATGAATTATTTCTTATTTCTTTAATTTTAACTAATTTAATTAATGGAATAATTTAGTCTTTTTGAGATAAGTTTCCAGAAAATCGAACATTTACATTTAAATTTTTTTTCTCTTTGATTATTATCGTTAATTTATTTTTTTTTATTTGATTTACATTTCATTTATCTCATCTTCATAGATCGGTAAAATATATGTTTTACTTTTCTCTGTTTTTTTAATAATATTTTGTAAAGAATCTTGTGTTCTATTCGTTTCTGATTTTTTAATTATCAATTTATCTCTAACCTGATATTCTAAATTGTTTAATTCAATAAATTTTAACAAATTTAAATTTCTATTTTCAATATTTTTTTCAAAAAAATTATGAGATTCTTTAATTTCAATTAAAAAAGGCATCTTTTTTTTATATAACCAATAGTAAAAATTATTTAATAATTCATAATTGATAATATTTTGAGTATTAACTCTATATTCAAGAAAATTAATTTGATATGTATAACTTTTTTTTATTATTCTTTTTCTTTTAATTATTAAAACCAAACTAAGAATTAAAATTATAGCAAAAATAAAAATTCCTAAAAACACTTTTGTAGGATAAAATTTTTTATTTGAAGTCAAGAAATTATTTACAAATATTAATAAAATACAAAATATAAATCCCAAAATAATTAGGATGAAAATTATAAATAATGTAACTGATATATAAAACATTTTTGTTTTCGAACGCAGTTGAGATATATTAATATTATAAACATAATTACAAATTTCACATTTAATTTTGAAAGATTTAATAAAATCAAGAATTATACAAATAGGATGGACATTCTTATTATTACATTTGCAAGGATTTATTAAAGTAAAATTATATTTATTATTCAATAAAGGATAAAACAAGGATTTAAATCTTTTATTCATTTTTAGTAAAGGCTTTTTAACAAAAACCATTTTATGACATAAATAACATTTTTGTTTTTTATCATTAATCATTTATATTTTCAAAATTTATTTACATTAAAAAAAAAATAAAAAAATAACAACATTAACCTAAATAAAGACTGAAAAATAATTAAAAAATCATTAATAAAAATGTCTACAAACCAATTTAATTATTTAAAAGCATTAAAAAAATTAAATGAAAGTCCCTTAATAACAAAAAGAACCTATATTTTAGGAAATACATCAGTAGATATGGATAGTGTATTAGCAGCATATTTATTAGCAATAGGAAAAAATATGAAAGAAAAAATAATATATATAGATGAAAACAATGAAATCCAAATAAATGAAAACACTGATAAAATATATTATCCAATATTAAATTGTAAAAGAGGAACATATCATCATAGATTAGATGGTCAATATGTATTTGAAAAATTTAAAATAGATGAAAATGATTTTTTATATAATGATGATGAATTTTTTTCAGAAGAAAAAATAAAATCAACTCAAAATACAGATTTTATTTTAGTTGATCATTCATTGTTGGATTCAAAACAAAAGTATTTATCACCATATATTATTGAAGTTATTGATCATCATATTGTTCCTTCATATGATTTCCCTAACTTAAAAGATAGATGTATTCAATATCCGGTTGGTTCATGTACTACTTTAATTTTATTAAATTATTTTGTTAAAAATTTTCCCGTAATGTTTATTTCTCCTTTATTTTCAGTTACTGCCATTTTATTAGACACTGAAAATTTCAAAGAATCTTTTTATGGTAATAGATGGGTTGATTTAGATAAAATTGTTTTAGATTTAATTATTAAATATTCTCCTGTTGATGTTAATATTACTGAATATTATAAAAAGGTTCAAGGAGAAAAAACTAATGTTGAAAGAAATTTAGCTTTAGGAATTAATGTTTTATTTGAAAAAGATAAAAAAACTTTTGATTGGGAAAAAAATAAAGTTGAATGGAGTGCTATTCCCGTTTCTTATTTGAAAGTTATGGATAAATTTAATTATAATTCTTTAAATGATTATTTTGATAGATTGAAAAATGAAAGAAAATATTATGTTTCGAATTCTGTTTTAGATTCTGGAGATAAGTTAATGACTGTTTATTCTTTTGATAATTTTAATGGAGTTAATAGAGATAATATTCAAAATAAGTTAAAAGAAAAATATGGTGATAATTTAAAGGATTTGAAATTTGATGATGAAAAAAAAACTCTCTTTATTCAATTACCTAATACATCTAGTAGAAAAAGTACTGAACCTATTTTTAGATATATATTTAATGAGTGAATTATTTTTGTTTTTAAGAAGTTTTATTTTGAGTGATATTTAAATTTAAAAAAAATTTAGTTTTTAATTTTATTTTGGAGTTGAAAAAGAACATTTTAATTTTCTTTTTTATTTTAAAAATTGTATTTTAGTTTTAATAAATTAATAATATACAAAAAAAATGATAAAAATCCAATAAAAAAAAACACATAACAAACTTTATAATTAAACATTATTTTTTTGTCCAGCTCTAAAAATATTAGAAGTAACCTTATCCAAAATATCATTTTTATAAAGAGAAATACCATCTCTAACATCTAAATTATTTTTAGCAATATTTAATAAAATAGGAAGTAAATCAATTAAAGCTAAATCATCAACATCTTTTCCCCAAAAGCTTCTAATAGTAATTCCATTATCTTTTTGTAATTTAAAATTTTGTGACATATTATCAACAATAATAACTTTACTTAAATCTCTTCCTAATTTACTAATATCTTTTATAAAATCTCTTCCTATTATTGTTGTATGATTTCTATATAATCTATAATCAAAATATAATTTATTTTGTTCTATTGCATCTATTATAGGATCTGCATAATCTTTTGTACTGGCTGTGAAGATTACTAATTCAAAATATTTTTCTATTCCATCTAAAAATTCATATAATCCAGGACGGAATTGTAATATTCCTTTTGTTTCATTTATTGGATCCATTTTAAAGTGAATTAAAGTTTCATCTAAATCTAATACTAATGTATATTTCTTTAAGGATTCTTTATTTAAATATGGTACAGGCATTTTATTCTCTATTATTATTAAATTTTTATTTTCTTCCATATATGATTTTGATGCTAAGACACTTCCTTTTTTGTTTAATATTCTAAATATTTTATCACGGTAAAAATTGTTTAATTGTTCTATTTTCATATTATTAATATTTTGAAAGATATATATAAATTCTCTTATATTTCTTTGAATACCATTATAATTTAAGAAATTAGAATAATTTTTTATTAATACTCTTTGAATATTTATTACTGATCTACATAACATTTTTATATCTTCCATTATATAACAATTTTCTGTTTTATTTCCTTTGATCAAATTTTCTAATTTTTTAATCCAAACATTATAACCTGAAGAAACTATTTTACTGTATAAATATTTACTTATTAAAATTAATATATTATAATGATTAGCAATTAATTCTAATAACATTGAATTTGATTGATTATATAATATAGGATTAAATGATAAATCATAAATTAAAATTATAGAAAATAATTCTAAATTAGTTGAATATTGAATTATTTTCTTATTTTTTTCTACTATAAAGTATTTATCAAATTGATTACATAATGATGAATTAAAATAAAAATTCCACCATTCAAAACATTCATTTGAACTTTCATTTCCACTTTTAATAGAATTAATTATACTCATATATTTATCTGATAACATTAAAATATCTTCAATATTTAAAATAGCACTTTTACTAATATTATTTCCAGATAAATAATTATTATAAATTTTATTATTATCATTGTAATTATCTTTCATATTTTTAAAATTATTAATATGATTATCTTGAATATTATTTTCGTTAAAATAATTATTTTGAGTATTATTCAAAGTCGAATCACCATCAAAAGTTAATTTTTTACTATAAGTTGTATCTGCTGTTAATGTCATATCGAATTTGTCGTTTTCTAAATTATTATTATATACTCTAGGACTTGTTTTACAACCCACTAAATTATCATTTTTTTTCATTTGATAACTTGTAGGAGATTTAAGCAACCAAGCTTTTTTATTGTATATTTGATTATTTGAACTATCATCTTTGTTTTTTTTATTATTAATTTTATTTAGATTATTTTCATAAATTTCTGTTTTCATTGTTTTATTATTATTTAATGTATTTAAATTCTGTTTTAAATTTTTATTTGGGAGAGTTTGAGAAATTTTAAAGGCTTTCATTGTTTGAGATAATGAATTTAAATCTTTTACAGAGTCTATTTTTAACGACTTATTATAATTTGTAATTATTGAGTTTGATTTTATTGTTTTTTTATTATTTACTTGAATCTTATGTGAATTTTGGTTATTATTATGTCTTTTATAATTTTGTAATGCTGGATTTGCTTCGTAATTTAAATCTTTTTGATTTAATTCTTTTTTATTTTCCATTTTTATATTTATATATTTTAAGTTTTAAAAAAATGTTAATTTAATAATAAAAAAATGATAAGTTCAAATGTTTTATAATAATTTATAGCAAATTCTATTTAATTATCAATTGTATCTTTATCTCTTTATTTTAAATCACCATTAAGAATAATTAACATATTTTGAAAAGAAGAAATCCTAATATTTATTATATTAGCAATAAAACAGAAAAATCTCCTTTTTGGAATTTTTATATTTTCATAAATTTTCTTTTAATAATTATATTAGTTTAATCTTTTGTCTGAATTTTGAGAATATATTTTATCTTTAGTATCATGAAATTTTAACTTGATTGTACATTTATATTTTATTATATATAATATAATTGATAATTCAATCTCCTTGATTTCAATTTATATATACTATCTTATTAATTTAATAATAATTTGAAAAACAAAACTTATTAGCTCTATTAAATATATATATTAATTACTATTATATAGTTCAAAAATATTTGTTTAAGACCTTTTTAAACATCATAAAATTATTAAAATATATAATACACTATATATTTGAAACAATGAATAAATAAGTAAAATATATTTAAAAAATATATATAAACTAAAATAGAGAATTACAAATTATCATTATCTTAATTAACTCTTATTATTCATAATCAAATTATAAATAAAATGAATTAATTGATTACTATTCATATTAAATAAATTCCAATATTTTTTATATTTATTTTCTATAAATTTTAAGCACATAATACCAGATTTAAAACTTTTAATTTTAATTCCACTTCTATACAAACCATAATGACATATATTATTTTTAATTTTAATAAAAGGTCCATTAATTTTTCCTTTATTCCAAAAGCCAATAATACAATTTAAAATAAAATAATCATTTAAATATATTCCAAAACCATCTTTTTTCCCATTTTGATAAAATCCAAAATATTTTTTTTTATTATTCCAAGAAAATATACCAAAACCATTTAAATCATTATTAAAAACTTCTCCTTCGTAATTTTTCCCATCATTATAAACAAAAACACCATAACCTTCAATAATATCATTATTAAATTGACCATAATATATAGTTCCATCATCCCATTTATAAGTTCCAATACCATTTTTTTTATGTTCCTTAAACTCACCATAATATATTGATGAATCACTCCAAATTTGAATTCCTATTCCATTTATTTTATCATTTTCCCATTCTCCTTCTAATACCATTGATTTTTTTGTTGATTTAAATATTCCATATCCATTTGGTTTATTATTTATATAAAATCCTGAAAAATGAGAATTTGAATTACAATCTGAAAATTTACAGAAATTATTTATTTTATTTTCTGAAAAAGTTCCTATTAATTTATAATTATCTTCCCATTTTATTATTCCAAAATTTGTTTTTAGATTGTTTACTTTTGTTCCAATGAATTTAAAATTTTTTGGTTTTTTTATAAATAAACCTCTTATTCTATCAATTGATAAATCATCAAAATTTTCTTCTTCTAATTGTTTATTTATAATATTATTATTTGTATTTTTTGTACTATTACTTGTTATATCTTCAATAAAAGATTCTTTTGATTTTTGATTTTCTGTTAATTGAGGAAGATTATATGAAGAAGGTAAATTAAATAATGTTTGACATGAATATTTTTTTCCTATCACTATTGATATTTTTTTCTTTGTTTTTACAATATTATTATTTTCATTATTTTCTAATAAAGAAAATTTATATCTATATTTTTCCTTATCAACTTTTTCTATAATAGAATTTGATTTATTTATTATTATTTTTTTTGGATTTAAAAGTGATATTGAAGAATTTTCACTTGAATTACTTATATTTGATCTTACACTTAAATTATTATTTTCATTTATTTTTAAATTAATTATATCTCCTTTTTTAAATTTTTGTTCATTATTTTCTTTTATATTTATTGGTTTTATATTTTTTCGAAGTAAACTTCTTCGTATTAAAATTTTTTTCCTTATTTTTCTGTTTGTGATTATTCTTTGTGTTTCACTAATTTTATTTCCAATTATAATTTTTTCTTCAATTTCTGAGTTTTTATTATTTGATTTTATTTCTTTTGTTTTCTCTCTTAAAGATTTTGAATATTTTAATATTTTACTTGGAGCATTTAGATTTTTTATAATTTGTTGATTTGAATAACTTACTGTGAAATCAACCTTTTTTTTTGATTTTTGATTTCCCATTTTTAATTCTTTAATTTTTTAATCATATGAAATTGAATAAGAAAAAATAATGAAATAACAATTTCATTTTTGTATAATGTTTTAATTTATCATTAAATACTTTCTTGATTATAATTATTAAAAATAGAATTTTTATAGAAATTTTAAATAAAAAAATAATAAAAATAATTGAAACTTAATATAAACTTAAATTTCATGATAATAAATAAATTATACAAAAATTTGTAAAATTTTAATGGGGATTGGGGATTGGGGATTGGGGATTGGGGATTGGGG
>JAEEGK010011429.1_pt1 | contig 20289 bp, 14 predicted proteins | sample 8958771 | NCBI WGS metagenome assembly JAEEGK01 (sample SAMN16246547, study PRJNA631951) | gut metagenome | biome: gut microbiome; feature: rumen; material: SC-attached | host: Bos | place: Iran: Karaj | collected 2018-10
TTAAAAAAATACAATAAAATAGAACAAAATTTAAATTATTCATTAAAATAAATTAATTTATAATCATATTCTTTTACTAAATTTTTTACTTTATTTTTATATAAAAAATTTTTTTTATTTATTTAAATAATAAAAACATATTATTACTCCTAATATTTTATTATTTAAAATAATTATAATTATTTAATTTACCAATAAACTTTTTTTTGAATTAGAATTTTAAAGCATTTCTAATTCAGAAACAGGAACTTTAATAGTAGATTGTATCAAAGGAGTGCTTTTTTCTTTATCAAGAATAATAATTTTAATCATTCCAGAGCTTCCACTTTCACTAACATTTTTAAAAGGTAAAGAATATTTAATAGGAATACGTGGCATAATAATACCTAATTGTATATTTTCTTTATCAAAATAATAAACTTTCCTATTAAAATCTAAAGTTAAAACTGCATTAATAATTGGTTCATTACCAGAATTATCTAATATTAAATTTAATTTAAAATTTGGTCCTAATCCTTCTAATGATGCTGCTATTTTCATTGTACTTGATGATGAATAATTTTGAGGTGCATTCCCAATTTTTAACATTTTAACATATGAATCCATTGCTTTATATCTTATTCTTAATAAATCATTTTGAAAAGTATTTTGCATATTAAAACTATTTTCTTTTTCCCTTTCTGCTAAATCTAAAAATAAAGGAGTTCTTTTTGGTATTACTATTTTCCCTTCTTCTTTTTTTTCTTCCTCATATTTTAATTTTGAAAATCTATTTTCTTTACCAAAAGTTTTTACAATTAAACTACCAGAATAAGTAAATAAAACTAAACAATCATCAGTAGTTGCATATTTACCATATTTCATACCAAAAATATTATCATTAACTTTCATAACAATTAATAAATTTTTATCATTATAAAATCTAACTTCTTTATTTTTTAAAGCAATAATAACAATAGGAAGATCTTCACTTTTTCTATAATAAAATTCCATACAAGAAATAATAGCAGGTTGTATAATTGAAAAAACTTTATCACCATTAAAATTATATGAAATATAATTATTTGACATAGTTCCAACATAAAAATTTTTAGGAGCAATTACTAAACCTACTAAAGGTTGTGGCATAATAAATTTATTAACAATTGAATCTTTTTTAATAACATAAATAGTACATCCTCTATCACCAACTAAAATTGTATGATCACTTTTATAACCACCTTGACATACAATTAAAAATGGTACTTCTGGTAATCTTATTTGACATAAAGGTTTTTTATTTGTATATTCAATTATATAAATTGTACAATTTTCAGTTCCAATTACTAAATAACTATTTGCATTTATATCACTTGTATTATCTTTATGAATATATGTAATACAAGTTATATAATTTCTTAATAGAGTTTTCATATTTTTATTTTCTTCTAAAAATTTAATTTGCTCTTCTTGTTGTTTTAAAATTAATAAATGTAAAGTCATTTGTGATAAAGGTAAATTACTATTTTCTTTCATTTTTTTATTTTTATCATTTTCTTCATTTTCTTTTTCATTTTCTTCTTCATTCTCATCATCATTAATTTTAATTTCAAGTAATCTATCAGCAAGCATTTGTAATTTAGTTAAACAAGTTTTAGCATCAATTTCTCCATTATTTAATTGTTGATAAAAAAACATTTCTTCACTATTAGGAATAAGATCAGGTAAAGGATATTTAATAAACCCTTTTAAATACTTATAAATAAATATAGTATTTCCACCTGCAACTGCTAATAAAGGAATAATATTTTTTGAAGAAGGTTCTTCACCATAAAAAGCAATTATTCCTGCTGGAACAATTGATAATTTTGATTCGTCTTGTAAAAGTGTTCCTTTAAATATTTTTAAATTTTTTGATGTGTCTATTACTACCAATCGATTATTATTATCTTGTAAAATATCTGCTAATACTATATAATTACTAAATGCTTTTATTCCTGCCAAATTGTTTGATGATACTTCACGAATTGGAGGACCTTCTATTATACCTGATTGACTTTCTGTTGTTGATGGTTTTATTGTTGGCTTTTTTGATGTTGGAAAGTAAAACATTTTTTAATATATATTTATTATTAAATATCATATTTTTTTTATTAATGATTTTTATAATATTTTTTATAATTTTTTTTAGATTTTAATTTAGTATTTTATTTATTATTTTTTTTAAATTTGATTTTTATTTATTCTTTGTATATATTTAGGTTTTTTTATATTTTATTTTGTTTTTATATATTAAGATTATTTACTTATATACATTTTTTTATACTAAATAAATAATAATTATTTTATTTATTTTTAATTTAATAAAAAAACAAAGAATGTTTTAAATTTCCATTTATGGTTAAATAAAAATGTCTTATTAAAGAAATGTAGAATTATGATATTTTAATTAATGAAAAATGAACACTTTTGAATAATAATAAAAATAAATAATATATTATTTCTAACATTAAAATTTATAAAATTTAAATATCATAAATTTAGTAAATTAAAGATACAATTAAATGTTTAATACTTTTTTAATATATAAATTAAATAAAAATAATTAATTTAAATAAAAAAGAATGAAAAATAAAATTCAAAAGAAAAACATATCAGAAGACATAGAAAATTTACGTCAACGTCGTGAAGAGCGAAAAATAAAAGAAGAAAAACGTTCCCAGGAAAATCAAGGTAAAACAATGGATATAGACTATGAAAAAATGATCCAAAAGAAAAAAACTGAATTATACAAATTACCAATAAATAAACATAAAAGTATTGAAAATTCAAAAATTTCAGTAATAATTCGTAAAAGACCATTATCAAAAAAAGAAATATCTAATGGAGAAATTGATTGTATAACATGTATAAATCCAAAAATAATAGTTCATGAATGTAAAATGAAAATTGATGGAATTACAAAATATTTAGATGATAATGAATTTTACTTTGATAATACATTTGGAGAAAATGAAACAACTGAAGATGTATATAAATATTCAGTTTATCCTATGATAAATTTAGTTTTAAATAAAGGAATTGTTACTTGTTTTGCATATGGTCAAACTGGAAGTGGTAAAACATTTACAATGAAAGGAATTCAAAATTTAGCAATTGATTCATTATTTACAGAATTGAATAAAATAAAAAATAAAAAATATGTAATTTACATTAGTTTTTTTGAAATATATGGAGGAAGATTATATGATTTATTAAATAATAAAAATAAATTACAAGTTCTAGATGATAAAAATGGTAAAGTTCAAATATTTGGTTTAGAAGAAATTTTAGTAGAAACATCAGAAGATTTACAATTTATAATAGAAAAAGCAAATTCAATAAGAACTACACATAATACAGTAACAAATTCAACTTCTTCTCGTTCACATGCAATATGTAATATAATAATAAAAGAAGAAGGATCAAATGAAGAATATGGGAAATTATCTTTAGTAGATTTAGCAGGTAGTGAAAGAGCACAAGAAACACAAAGTAATAATAGACAAAGAAGAGCAGAAGGTGCAGAAATTAATAAAAGTTTATTAGCACTTAAAGAATGTATTAGAGCTCTTGATGCTAGAAGAGTTAGTGGTAATAATGATATTCATGTTCCTTTTAGAGCTAGTAAGTTAACTCATGTTTTGAGAGATAGTTTTGTTAGTAAAAGTGATAAAAGTAGAATTATTATGATTTCTTGTGTTAATCCTAGTTATTGTTCTAGTAATCATTCTATTAATACTCTTAGATATAGTGATAGACTTAAAGAACAAACTTCTGTTATGAGTAAATTAAATTGTAATAATAATATTAATTCTAATTGTAATAATTATTGTAATGGAGGGAATGTTGAGAAAAAAATGAGAGTTAATTCATCAAATAAATCATATAGGAATAATAATTCTAATCAAAATGGGAAAAATAATAAAAATGGTTTTGGAAATAAAAAAAATGTTGATAATAATTCTGATAATGGTAGTGATGAAATAAATATGAATGTAATTAATGAAAATGATGATATATTAAATGATATTAATATTGATAAGTCAAAAAAAGAGAATAATAAAATAAATAAAAAGAGATTAGAATCTCCTAAAAATAATAAAAAAAGTCCTTCAAAAAATAATCTTAAAAATAATAAAAAAGAAAGTAAAAAAGATATTTTAGAAGAAGAAGTTGATGATTTAATATATTTAAAACAAACAATATCAAAAGGAGGAAAATATATTAGTGATGATTTTATAAAATATAATCAATTAACAGGTAAAATAGTAGAAGCAGAAGATGAAATAGTAAACACACATATGAATGTAATAAAAAATGATGCAAAAATGTTAACTGATGAAGGAGAATTAATAACAAAAATAAAAGGTCTTGGATTAAATAAAGAATATTTTTCAATGGATGAATATATAATTCAATTAGAGCAAATGATAGATAAAAAAATTTCACTTTATTCAGATTTAAAAGGAAAGTTAAATATATATAAAAAACATATTAAAGAAGAAGACGAAATGAGAAAAATGCATCCACAATTATTTGTTGATGCTGCTGAAATATAAATTATATATAATTATAAATTTTTTAAATTATTAATTTTGCTAATTTAATATTATATTATTTTATAATCAAATTTTTAATTTATTTTTTTTATTAAACTATTTAATTATCAAAGAATAAATATTTGTATTTTTTTATTTTTATAAATAAATGGATTTTAATTATAAGAAAGGATTAAATTTAGAAGAAAGAAAAGCAGAATTTGAAAAAGTATTATCATCTTCAAATGGTAAAATTCCACTTATTATTGAAAGAGATCCACGAAGTAAAATAGAAGATTTAGGTAAATCAAAATTTTTAGTTAGTCCTGATATGAATGTAACACAATTTGAAGCATTAATTAGAAAAAAGTTAAAAATTGAGAAAGAATGTGCTTTATTTTTTGTAGTTAATGGAAAACATGCAATAGTAGGAACACAATTATTTTCAGAAATATATCAAAAATTTAAAGAAGAAGATGGTTTTTTATATATTGCATATTCAAATGAGCAAATTTGGGGATAAAATACAATAATATAGAAAAAAATAGAATAAAAAAGTTAATAATTAAAAAATATTAAGAAAAATATGTTAAAAAAATATAAAAAAATATTTATATTATTTTTTACTTGAATTCATACCATATTTAAAAAAATGATGACACTTTGGACAATTTTTTGTACTTTTTCCGTTTTCTAATAATCTTGAGCAATTATTACAATATCTATTATTATAACTATATAAACTTTTCTTTAAACAATCATCAACTATATTTTGTATTATATCATTTGTTATACTCTCATCAGTATATACTTCTGCATTTGATAATTGTCCTAATATTTTAGTTTCATATAATTTATAAAATTCATAATCATCTGTTTCAAAATTAAATTTTTTTTTCTTTGGATAATTTATTCTTTTTTTATTTTTATTTTCTAATTTTAATGCTGCTTGTTTTCTTAATTTTTCATAATTTGGTACATAACCATATGGAATAGGAGTATTTTTTATATTTTTATCTATGTAATCTTTTTCTTTTTTTAAATTATTAATTTCATTTTTTAAATCTTGAATTTCTTTATTTGCATTTATAATTTTTTCTTCATGATTTGGAAATGTATTTGTATTATTATAATCATTATCACTTGTTGGTTTTCTATTTGAAAATGTTTCTTCATTTTGAAATTTAATATTTGAAAATTTATTATTGCCTTTTATTATTTTATTATTTACTTCATATTGATTTTCAAAATCATAATTTTTATTAAAATTATTTCCTGTTGATTGATTACTTTTAGTATTACTGTTATTTAAATTTTTATTTGTACCATAATATTCACTTTCTCTTCTACTTTGTTGATTTGGAGGAATATAAAATCTTTTATTTGTTGGTGGATAATAAAAATCTTTATCACTTGTTTTTTCATTAAAATTATTTCCTGATGATGTTTTTTCATTATAAAAATTATTACCTGATTGAGAATTTTTATCATAATAAAAATTATTTCCTGATTGAGAATTTTTATCATAATAAAAATTATTTCCTGATTCATTTTGAGATATTTTATCATAACCATAAAAATTACTTGTTGTATTTTTATCATTTTTAAAATAGTAAAAATCACTATGTGTATTGTTTGAAATAGAATAATTATTTGTGTTACTAAATCCTTGTTGTGAAGTATTTGCATAATTTGATATTGAATTATTTGTATGATTAAAATTATCATTTATATGATTAATAGAATTTTGATTATTAATCATATTAATTTGATTTTGTTGATTTTGTAAAATAATATTTTCATTGTTATTTGGAATTATTTGATTTTCTAAATTAGATTCTTCATTATTATTAATATTATTATTTTTTATTTCCATTGGTTCTTTTATTTTTGTTGATTTAGTTTGTTTATTAATACTTGAATTTGAATTTGATATTTTATCAGTTAATTCTGAATTCTTTACATTTACTTTATTTATATTTTTTTCATTATTTTTTAAATATTGTTCACTATGTTCAGGCATATGTGTAGTACTATTCATTTCTGGTTTTTGTTGAGTATTATTTGAATGTTTCTTTAATATTTTTTTTTTATTTATTTTATTATTTTCTTGACTATAACTATTCTTCATAACTTTTTCTTTATTATTATTATCAATGTTTTCATTTTTATTTATTTTATTTTCATTTGTATTTGTTTTAATATTAAAAGTTTGTCGTGGATTATCTATAATTTGATTTGGCATAATCATTTCTTTTTCAGATAAAATTGGAAATTGTTGATCAGAAACAAATTGTGCTGAATTTGTATTTATTTTTTCCATAATCTCATTATTATTATTATTATTATTATCATTATTTTCATTATTTTCGTTATTGTCGTTATTTTCAATATTATTTTCATTATTAATATTATTATTTATGTTATTATCTTTTGCATATTGAACTTTAAAATTTATATTTTGATTATTATTATTATCTTCATTTTCAGATTCCTCAATTAAAACATTATTATTATTATCATTTTCTTCATCTTCTTGTTTATTATTATTTATTGTATCATAATTTACTTTTGATTGCATTGATTTTTTTTCCATTTCTTTTTTTATTTTTTTTAAAGTATCTTTTAATAAATCATTTCCTTCCATTATTTTCTTTGTTAATTGTTCTTCTTTTTTTTTATTAGCTTCTCTCATTTTTCTATAGCTATCTTTTATTTCCATCTTTAAATTTATAAAAATTTTATTGATTTTTATGTTTGAACAATTTAAATAAAAAATAAATAAAAAAGAAATTAAATAAATATTATCTAATATTTTATTATTCTTCTTCATCATTTAATTTAACATAATCTTGGTTTTTATTTTGTAAATTTTCATCAACTTTATTTAAAACTTTCTTAAATTCAGAAAGTGCTTTTTGTTGACTTTCATAAAATGGATCATTTACATTAACTTGATAATTAGAATTCATAATTAAATTATTATTTATATTATTAGCTTTACTTCTTAAAGTAGTATAATCATTTTTTATTAATGGAAGATCATTTTGATTAATTGAAGATTGAGGATTTAATATTAAATCATTTTGATTCATACTATTTATATTATTTAAACTATTCATATTACTATTATTATAATATTGATTATACATCATATTTTCAGAATTTCGAATTGATGAATTTTGTTGAAATTTATTATTTTGATTTAATTGTTTTTGTAAAATTTTTTGCTTTTCTTCATTTAATTTTTCTATTTTTTTTAATAATTCTTCTTTTTCATTATGCATTTCATTTATTTTTAATTTTAATTGTTGTACTTTTCCTCTATAATCTTTTAATTTTGAAGTATAAATTGATAAAACATTATTAAAAGATTTTGTTTTATCTTCAAATAAATCATTAGTTTCTTTTAAACCTATATTTAATTTTTGAATGTTATTTTTTAAGTCAGTATTTTCTTTTATTAATTTATCTCTTTCATAAATTAACTTTTCAATTTCATTCTGTGATTCTTTTGCTTCAATTATATTATCATTATGATTAATTTTTAATTCATTAATTTTTTGATTAAAAATTGCTTCTGAATCATCAACTTTTATTCTAAGTTCTTGTATAAATTTATCTTTATGTTCAATTTCAATTACATATTCATTTAATTTACTTTTCATATTTTTATTCTCTTTTTGTAAATTAAAAACTAATTCATTTAATTCTTTAATTTTTAATTCAAATCCAGAAATTTGTTCAATAATAAAAAGAGAATATTGACTATTATTTTTATCTAAATTAAATTTATTTTCATTTATATTATTTTGAATCATATTTGATTTAAGTTCTTTTTCTAAAGAAGAAATTGTTTTTTGTAATTGTTGAATTTCTCCATTTTTTATTTTAGAAAATAAATTAATTTGATTATCATATTCAGATTGTAATTCTTCAATTCTATTCATTAATTTTTTATTATCAAATTCCAATTTAGTTTTAATAATTTCTACTTCATCTAATTTATCTGAAATTTCAATAAATTGATTTGGAATATTTTCTTTATTTTTTATAATTGAATCTTTTGTTGATGCTAATGATTTATTTCTTTGAGTTAATTCAATATTAGAATAATTTAAAGTTCTATTTTCTGATTCTAATTCATTTATTCTATTTTGATTTTGTTTACATTGATTTTTAAAATTTTCTAATGAATTTGATATTTCATTTATTAAAGAATCTTTTTTATCTAATTCTTGAATAAGGGATATTTTATCTTGTTCAAGATTCAATATTGTTGATTTTAAATTATTTATATCTATTTCTTGATCTTTTAAATTTTTTTCAAGGGAAAAAATATAATTTTTCATTTCTGAAAATGCATCTCCATTTGAATTTTGAATATTATTTGGTGAATAATTTTCTATAACTGAAGGAATTATTTGTGACATTTATAAAAAATTTATTAATTAAAAATAAAAATTTTTTAAATCTCTTTTATATTTTTATTAATATTGATTTACTCAAAATTTTTTTTTATGATTTAATTAATCATTATTTTAAATTAAAATTATCTTTTATTCTTTTTCACTGATTTTTTTTCTCCTCTTCTTTCATTTCAATAACATTTTCCTCTTTTTTCAATTCATTTTTATCTTCTTTTTTATTATTTTCTCCCTCATTATTTTCATTATTACCATCATTCATATCAACATCATTTTTTTGTTCTTTTTCCTCTTTATTTTCATCATTATTTATTATTTTTTCTTTTTCTTTATTTTCTAAATTTTCTTTATTTTCTAAATTTTCTTTATTTTCTATATTTTCTTTAATTTCTAAATTTTCTTTATTTTCTATATTTTCTTTATTTTCTATATTTTCATTTTTTAAATCTACCTCATTATTATTTTCAATTATTTCATCATTTATACAAGTATCCTCAGAATTAATCCATTTGAATGCTTCACTAATAGCATAACCACTAGTATATTCATGTAAAGGATGTCCAGAACTATAACAATTAACACCATTATTTGATTTATTCCATTTTGAAATTAATTGTCCTAAAGGATCAGTTGAACTAATATAATCTTTTGTAATATCTTTTAATTTTTGTTGTCCTTTTTCAGATAATTCTTTATATGAATCACCATGAACACTATCAGTAAAAACAATTTTCTTTATTTTTCCTGATAATAAATCTTCTTCATTTTTAACTAAAATTTGAATAGTACAATAACCTCCCATTGAATGAGCAATAATATATAAATTTTTAATATTATTATTTTTTTTAATTATATGTTCATAAACATAATTACAATGAGATTCCATTGTTTGAAATTCAGGAATTTTTTTTTTATTATCATCAATATCACAATTTTCATTCGGATTTAAAACAATAAGAGAAAAATTATTTTCAAATGCTTTTTTAATATAAGGAATAATACTTCCAAGATATAAATTTGCATTTATACAAACACTTCTTGCCCATAATCCTACTCTCACTGTTCCTGTCCCTTGTATTATACATATACATTTTGAGTTTATTTCAAAGTCATCTGATACATATATTTGACATTGAGGAATATCTTTTATTCTTATATAAAAATTTGAAGAATTTTCTATTGAAGGAACATACATTGGTATTAATTTATATTCTTTTAATATTTTATATTGAATATATTTTGTTATATAATCTGCTACTGAACTATATTCTTTTTTGTTTAATCTTTTAACTTTTTCATTTGTTTCTTTGTTTCTTAATTCACCTTCTTCATTATATTTATAATTTATTTTCTCTTCTAATTCATCAACTTCTTTTTTTAATTCATTTAACTTTTCTTCTTCCATAAAAATAAAAATTAAAAAAATAAATTGAATAAAAAATAAAATACAGAAAAACAAAAAAAAAAAAATAAAATAAAATAAAATAATAAATAAACAATGTCAGCAAAATATGATTTTCGTGAGGGAATGTTACTAGAAAAAGTAGTATATAAAGATGAATCAATAGACTTAAAATCTAGAATATTATACATTTTATGTATAATAATAACATGGTGTTGGGGATGTGCATGGTTTGCATTATTTTTTTATGCATATATATATCATGAACAAATAACTTTTTGGATATTTATAATTGCAATTTGTGTTCATGCTTTAATAATCATTTTATTTGGAGCAAGCACTTTAATGGCTGCAAAGACAAAAAAAGAAGAAAAATTATATAGATTACAAATGGAAGAAAAACAACAAAAAGAAATTGAAGAAAATAGAAGAAAAAGAGCTCATGCTCTTAAAGAAGAACAATTAAAAAATAAAAATTATGATGAAGACAGTGAAATTAATACTGGTACTAATAATAAAGCTAATAATGATAATTTAATTGAGAATATGAGTAATAATAGTAATGAATTACATAATACTGAAAAACAACCTTTATCACAATCTTAAATATTAAATAATTTATTTAATATTTTTTTTTGATTCAAAAAAAATTTTATTTTGAAAAATAATAATATTTTTTTTAATTAATTACTTAATATAATTAATTTATTAAATTAATATAAAAATTATTTAAAGTGTTTTTGTAATGTTATTTATTTCAATCATTAATTTTTGAACACTTACAACATTCATAAGTAAATCATCATTTTTTGATAATCTAATTAAATCAATAAAAGATGCATATTTAGTTAATAATTCACTTAAAAATTTAGTATATGTTAATTTTGAATTTTCTGAATCTTTTATACTAGAATAAATATCTTTTTTAACAAGATGCAATATATCTCTATATTTTGAATTAAAATGTTGTGATATTGTTTTTAATTCACTTTTAGTTAATTTATTAATTTCAGAATCTAAAAATATTACTCCATTTTGTCCTATTGTTTGATTTGTTTTATTTTCTGAATTTTCATTTTTTGAAATACATTTTAATATTATTTTATTTATATCATCAAAATGTTTTTTTATTAAAATATTTAAATATGTTTCTCTTTTATTATTTAATACTTTATCAAATGATTGAGGATCATTTTCTTCTTTCATTGCATCAAAATCATTTAATTTAATAAGAAGATAATATAAATTATTAATAAAAAAAACTGTAATCATTTCTTCTCTTTCATTATTATTATTAAATTTAATAGATTCTGTTAATTCATAAAAAAATTTATTAAATAAAATTTGAATTTCTTTTAATTTAGCAAAAATCATTGGAGTATTTGTAGTTTGTTTACTTATTAAATTAATCATAGAAAGAAATTCTCCTAATTTATGAGTAACACTATGAATACCATTTGTAAATAATTTAGTATTTTTTAAATTAACTTTGAAAATTTGTTCACTTGTTAATTTATATATTTGATCAAATTTAGGCCAAAGAAGTTTATTAATTTCATAAAAATAAAAATCTAAATGATTTAAACTTAATTTTTCCATTATTTTTTTCTGTTCAAAATTTATTATTATCATTAAAGAAATAGCAAAATAATCATTATTTCTATTTATTAAATTTTTTTGTACATATTCATAAACTGTATTAACTGAACTTTTATAAATATTATTTAAATAAACTGAAGATTGTTGAATTCCTAAATCAAAAAAGTCATTAAAAAATAAAACTTCCCAAGTAATTAAATCCATTAAAAACTTATTTAAAGACTGAAAAATTTGTTCATAATAATAAGTTTCTTTTTTACTAATTGCATAAATTGGAATAATTGATTCTTTTTCAATATTATTAATAGTATCAATTTTTCTTCTATTAACTAATATAAAAAATTCTTTATTTAATTCTTCAGTTGCAGTTAAAGAAAATTTATCTATTTTATCATTTAATAATTTACTTAATTCAGTACAATATTTTGAAGTAGAAGTAGAATAAATTTTTTCCATTAAAGCAACATATTTATTTATTAATTCAGTATACATTGAAGGAGCATGTTTCTTAATAAAAACAACTAAACCTTCTAATTTTAAAAAAACATTTTTTTGAATTATTTGAATATTAGTTCCAGGTTTATTTAATAATAAAAAACTATTTAATATATGAGAATATATTTTAGAACAAACTTTTGCTAAAGTTTTTCTTATTTCAGGAATTATTTCATTTATTGCTATTGATTCAGGTAATTCTCCTCCAATAAAATTTTGTAATTTTTCTTCTAATTTATTTATTTTATTTATAAAATCATCATCAATATCTTTACTAATTATATCATTTAAAAAATCAGGAGCCAAAATTATTGAATCTAATAATTTAAACAATTCTTCTTCAAATGCTTTTCTATTTTTTAATTTTGTTGATATTTCTGCACTTTTTGTTTGAAGTATTTTCATATCATTATTTATTCCTGTTAATTGTTCTTTAAACGTTAATAAACTTGATTCTAATTTATTTAATATTTCATCACTTTCTTCAAAATTTTTAAACATTTCTATAAATCCTTTATCATGTTTTGCTAAAGTTATTATAATTTCTGTTTCTAATGAACTTAAGTCTTTAAATATTTTATTTTTATATTGTTCAAAATTCATATCTTGTGTTTTATCTGTTTTTAATTTATCAAATAAAAGAAATTTTTCATTGTGAGAAATTTCAGGAAAATCATATTGAAGATTTTCATTTTCCATAATTTTTAATAAAATTTAAAAATTTTTTTCAAAATATATAATTGAATTTAAAAAATAAAATTAAAAAGAATAATTATTTATAAGAATAAATACCAAAAATATTAAAAATGATATTTAATTTGGAAAAAATCCATAAATTTAATAAAGACTTCTCTTCTTAAAGGAAGAGTTTTATCAGAATTTATATTATCTTTAATATTTTTAAATTTATTTTTTAAATCTTCAACATAACTATCAATGATATTTTTTTGATAATCTAAATCTTTTGTATTCAAATTTGTATTTGGTTCATTTATACTATCTTTATTAATATCTTGAATATTTTCTGGATATTCAAAAGGTTTTTCATAATTAATAAATTCAAAAAATAGATCATTACTTTTTGATGAAGATTTTTCTTGAGAACTTGGAATTTGTTCCAAAATAGTTTTATCTAAGTAAATTTTTCCAATTAAATTTTCAATATTTAATTCATCAATAAATTTTTTTATAACATTCATTTTTATATTTTCCTCATTAATCCATATTGATTCTTTTAAATAATTTAAAAATATATTCCAAAAATAATTTACATCCATTATTTAACTAAAATTAAATTAATAATAAATCAAATATTATATATATATGTATAATTAAAATTTAATATAATATTATTTATTTAAATATATAAATAAATAATATTTTATTCATCATTTAATGAGGGAATAACAATATATTTTTTTTGTGTTTGAAAACTTCTCCAAATTTTTCGAATTAAATTCTTTTTCTTAATAAAAATTTTAGATTCTTTTTTATGAAAACTATATCCAGAATAAATTGAATTATAATTAGGATTATAATTATAATTTGATTCATTTTTAGGTACAATTATTTTTTTGTCTCTAGATGACATTAATTTAAAATTAGGAACAGAAGAATTTTTTTCAATTAATTTAGGATTTAAATTAAAATCATATACTGTTCTTATTAAAAAATTTTTCCTACTACTATATTTATCAAAAAACATTCCATGAATATTGTTTTTGAAAAACTTTTGTTTTTTATTTAAATCAATTGATTTTGAAGTTATTTTTGATTCAATACTTGAATTATCTGAAATTTCTTTATCTGATGTTTTATCACTATCATTTTTTGAGAGATTTCTTTTGTTTACTAAAATATTTCTTCCTAATTTTTTCTTTTTATTTTTATCCATTGGTTTAATTGGTTTTAATTTAATTGATGGTATATGTTTTATTATTGAATTATAATTTGGATTATAATATCCACAAGGGGGACTTTTATTATTTTCTTTTTGTAAATAATCCAATTTCTTTGGTTTTATTTTATATTTTTTATTCCAATTTCTTAATTTTTCAATATTAATATTAATATTTTTTTTATTTGATTTATAATTTTCATCAAAAATTGGAGAAAAGTCTTTGATAATTTTATTGTCAATATAATTATAATTATTATTTCTTTTAAATGGAATTTCATTTGTTTTCTTTTTATTTAAAAAAGTATCAATTGAAACATTATTAAAAATATATTTTAATTTTTTCCCAGTTCTAGACAAATCATTATATTTTATATATTCTAATTCTTTATATATATTATATTCATCATCATTTGACATTTTATTATTAATTAAATTTTTAACACTTTTTCAATTTATTATTTAACGAATTTTTATTTTAAATATGGGTTACCTTTCAAATTATTTAACGGAAAATCCAAATTGCCCTTTAGATGAAATATTAAACTATGATGAATTATTAGAAGAATTAAAAATGAGAAATGAAACACTTATTTCATAGTAAAGAAAATATTACTAATTATAATAGTTTATCAAATCACCTTGTAGAGATTTCCAAATATTTAACAACTAATATAAATAAGATGAAAAATTGTCAAAATTCATTTAAATTTCCTTTTGTTGCTTCTGAAATATTATCAAATACTCATGATAAAATAGAAAAAAAATTATTTTTAATTAAAGAAAATGAAAAACCTTTAATATTAAAAATAATTGAAACATTAAATGAAGATAATATTAAAGATACTACAATTCCAGGTTATATTGCAAAAATATTCACAGCTCACATTTCAAATAATTATATTTTTAATTGTATGTATCCATATTTAAAAGAATTATTTAGTTTTTTATTTGAAAATATTGAATGTGATTCATTTAGAGATATTGCATTTGAATTAATTAATAAAGGACTTAATACAAAACATAAAGAAAAATTTCTTGAATTATTTGATATATTTTTAACAAGATTAAAAGAACCAAATCCTGATAAATATCAATTTGAAAATTCAATTTGGTTAATTATTGCTTTATGTAGAATAAATGAAGATATATATCATAAAATAGATGAAATTTTATCAGTTATTTTTAGTATTTTTTATGAAAAAAATGAACAAGATAATAATATTTATTCTAGGGAAGAATTTGATAAATTTACTTTATTAATGCAGTTAATTACCAATATTTTATATATTGCATTAAAGAATAGAAATACAGAAATTTTTTCTTATAATTTATGCATTACTAATTTAATTGATACTAATCTTTCCCTTTCTGAGAATTATGATTTATCAAATATTGATTTATTAACTGATTTTGATGGAAGTAATATTGATATTTTTAGATTTATTTGTAAAAATTTTAATTTACTTTATTCTATTTTTCTTAAATGTAAAAAATATTTACAAGAACAAAAAGTATCATCATCTACTTTTTTCCTTTCAAATCTTTTAGACACATTAATAATTTTATTAAATTTTAATCCAAAATTCCCAATAATAACAACAAAACTTTCATTAGATTTACTAAATTTAATGAAAGAATACCCAAATAATTCAATCATTAACCAAAAAATTTCAGGAATATTTTCAATATTTGAAAAAGAAAATTTTGACTGTTCAATAATAATAAATGATTTAGAACAACAAATATTAACAAAATCAAATATTGAAGAAGTCTTAGTAAGGAATAAAATTATATCAAATAAATCACAAATTTCCACTTATTTAATTTATTTTATAAAAATATATTCTTCATTAAAAGAAAAAAAAAATGAAATTGATGATTTAATACAAAAATATAATGAAATAATCTCAAAAGGATTATTTCAAAATGAATTAACAAATAATAATGAAGAAATTCAACATTTAGAAAAAGACGAACAAAATAATTAAAAGAATTTTTTTAATTTATATTTATTTTTAATGTTTTTTTTATTATAAATAAACTGAAATTTAAATATTTCCTAAATTTAACTCCATTAATATTTTACCATATTCACCCAAATCATTTTTTTCTCTTCTTTTTCTAATAGTTAACAAAGTATTTTTAAAATAATTATCAATTGACTCTCCTATTTCTTTATTTTTATTTTCTGATTTAATAGTAACAATATAATTTCTAATTAATTCAATTAATTCATTTACATTTTTAGGATCAATATCATTATTAAAATTAGGAATTAATAAATCATATTTCATATATTCATTTAAAATATAAATAAATAAAATTGCATTATTTGGGCTTGTCATTGCATATTCGGCAAATTTTTTTGCTTTTGATAAACAATCAATAATCTTTTCTTTTTTTTTTAAAGTATCACTATAATAAAGTTTACTACAATTGATCATTGAAATACATTGTTCACTTCTTTTAAATAAATTATTACAAACTTGTTCTAAATTATTTGCAAAAGTAGTATAATTTTCTTCAGATAATATTTTATTATTTAAAACAGTACCAATTATATTAATTAAAAATTCAAATTTTTTTTCTTGTGATATTTTACCTTCTGTAATTAATTCTAAAGCAGAAGATAAAAATGAATAACAATATTCATCATATCTTCCTTTAACAGGTAATTTTAATTGATTTATTTGTTGTACTGTTTGTAAATATAATCTAAATGAATTATTAGGAGAAAAATTAGATAATTCATTTAATATTTCAGTTATTGTTTTATAAACATTTTTAAAAATTGGTAGAAATGAATCAGTTTTTTCTAAATCATATTGATCAATATTATAATAATTTGCAAAAGAAAAATGAATTTTATTTTTTTTTAATATTTTAATATTTGTATTTATTTTTTTTTTATATCCATATGCTTCACTTATACCATATGCTAATAATAATAATGCATTTACTAAATTTGAATAATAATAAGTTAATTTTATATTTGAAATTTCAACATTTTCATCTTTTGAAAATTGAATCATTGCTTTCTTTAATAAATCAATCATTTCATATTGTTCTTGTGGAATATGAGAACATGGTATATAAACTAATTTTGATATAGTATTTTGTTCATTTTCAAAATTCCTTTCATTATAATTATTTTCATTTGAATTATTTTGAATCATTGGTTTAACAAATTCAATAATACTTTCCATTTTTTCTTTTGTATCAATATTACCTCTATTAAATTCATTAACAAAAGAATCAATTATTCTTAATGCTAATGAAGATCTAAATTCACCTTCTAAAAATGACATTAAATCAGGAAAATTTTTTATTCTAAAAATTGAAATTGGACTCTCTAATAATCCAGTAAGTAATTTATTTATTAATCTCATTCCATCAATTGACATTTTTCTATTTCCTTTTGCTTTATTTAAAACATCAAATGATGAACCAACTATTTCATTAATTGCCTTATATTTTGTTTCAGGATTATCAAAAGTATTAAAATTTATAATAAATTTCAAATATGAATTTTGTAATTCTATTAATTTCATTACATCTTTATTTCTATCATTATTTCTATTATATTCATCTATAATTTTTGTTATTGAATCATCTAATTTTTTGAATATTTCATTTGTTTGAATATCATTACTTTTTTCAGGAGTATCAAATTTTGATAATTTATCTAAAATAGTAATAATAATATTATTAATATCTAATTTATTATTCATTCTAGGTAGAGAATTTAAAATAATATCCATTGATTTAATATTAAATTCATCTGGAAAAGCATGAATTAAACATTCAATAATATATTCTTGACTAATATCATCATTACAATCAATAATAATTTGAATAATAGGAATTAAAATTTGTTCTCTATAAATTTCAGAATTTAAATTATTTAAAGAAGCTAATCTTGTAAAATTTTCTCCAACTAAAACTTTCATATCATTTCTAATATAAGGAATTTGTTCTAAATTATATTCATTTAATCTATTAATTCTTATCCATAATCTATTCATATCTTTAAAATTATCAATAATATCATCAATAAAATTTAAATATTCTTTAAGCATTTTTAATAAAAAATATCTTGCAAATAAACCTCTTATTGGATTTTGAATCCCTTTTGTCATTTGAATCATATCATAAATTAAATCTTCTTTTTCTTCACATTGATCACTTTCAATAAAAATAGTACCAACAATAATTAATAAATAAATTCTTGGTATTATACTTATTGATTGTTGTACTGCTTCATATAATTCTTTTAATCTTCTTCCTTTTTTTGTTTCTTCTCTAAAAAAATTTTGAAGATAAATTAATTCATCATATATTGCAGTATATAATTGATAATAATTTTTTGGTGTTAATAATGAAGTTTTTAATTCTGATAATAATTCACTTGCATTTTTTAATGTTTGTCTCATATCATTTTTTTCGATTGAGTTTTTCATTTTTAATGATGAGGATTTTACTGATTGTAATGCATTGTCTAATAATATATTTTGATCTTGTTCCATTATTTTTCTATTATTAATATTTGATTTTAAAAAAAAAATTATTTAAATGATTTAATTTTAATTAAAATAAATTATTATTAAATATTTTTATTCTAAATTATAATGTTTTTTAAATTTTTGTTTTTATCATTTTTTTATTTTGTTTTTTGTAATAAAATTTTTAGTATGAATTATTCTGATTTCTTAGGACCGATTCATATAAAAATGAATATAAGTGATAAAGATGATAATTTTCAAAAAGCAACAAGTTTTCATTTAGATTTAAATTTAAATTATACTTGGATAACTAAATTTTTTATTAATAAATATATTTATATAAGAAATTTAACTAAATATGAACATTTAAATTTAACAATTAATGATATAGGAAATGCAAATGCATTAATATTAAAAGATAATTTTTATTTAAAATCATCTGAAAAAAATAAAGATATTATTATTAAAGATTTTAATTTTTATTTATTTGAAAATAAAAACTTTGTAGGATTTGATTCTATTGGTTTATCTCATAATTTTTATAATACAACTTTTTCATTTATTCATCAATTGAAAAAACAAAATATAATAGATAAATTAAATTTTGCTTTATATAAAAATACTTTTAATAGTGGTTTAATTTTTTTTGGTGGTATACCAAATGAAATAATTAAAAATAAAATAAAAAGTATTTGTTACATAAATAGAACTAATATTAATTGGAATTGTAAATTAAATAAAATTGGCAATTTTATTAATAATTATGAAGTAAATTTTAATATTAATACAGATTATATTTTAGCCCCTAAATTTTATATTAATTATCTTAGATATATTTTCTTTGTGAAATATAGAAATTTATCTTTATGTAATGAAACATTTGATGATAGTTTATATCCAAAAAATAAAACATATTTTACTTGTAATGTTAGTAAATTTAAAAATTTTCCTCCTTTAATTTTTGATTTTATCAATTTTAAATTATTATTCAATTTAGAAGATTTATTTATAGGAAATATTTTAATGATCCAATCAAATGAATATAATCATAATAAATGGATTATTGGTAATATATTTTTAAATAAGTTAATTACACAATTTGATTTAGAAAATTTTTCTATTACATTTTATGGAGATGGAAAATTATTAAAAAATTATAATAAAGTAATTCAATTAATGCTTATAATTCAATCAATAATATTATTTATTTCTAGTTTATTTTTATATAAGTTGTTAAAAAATATTTTAAATATAACTAAAAGAAATTTTATTTAAATAACATTTTTTATTTCAATTTTAAATATAAAAATAATAATTTAATATTTATAAAATTAATTATAAAAAAATTGAATTTTATTCCAATTTAATTTATCTTAGAAAAATGAATTCCTCATATCAAATTAAC
>JAEEGK010011430.1_pt1 | contig 20289 bp, 19 predicted proteins | sample 8958771 | NCBI WGS metagenome assembly JAEEGK01 (sample SAMN16246547, study PRJNA631951) | gut metagenome | biome: gut microbiome; feature: rumen; material: SC-attached | host: Bos | place: Iran: Karaj | collected 2018-10
TACGACGTTGATTCCGAGACTGACAACTGCGTGACCGTACGTTTCCGTGATTCCATGGAGCAGGAGAGAGTTGCCATTGCGGACCTTGACAAGTGGTTCGAAGATAAATTTACCTTCTAAAGGTTTTTCAGGAGAGATATATGCAATCTTTTACTTCAAAAGAACTCAGAAAATCATGGCTTGATTTTTACAAAGAGCGCGGCCACAAGGACGTTGGGGCCGTATCGCTGGTGTCCGACGGATCCACCGGCGCCATGTTTAACGTTGCGGGCATGCAGCCCATTATGCCTTACCTTCTTGGCAAGAAACATCCCCTTGGTACCAGACTCTGTAATGTTCAGGGCTGTGTACGTACCAATGATATCGAGTCCATCGGTGACAAGAGCCATCTTTCTTTCTTCGAAATGATGGGTTCCTGGTCCCTGGGCGATTACTTTAAAAAAGAAAGATGCCAGTGGAGCTACGAGCTTCTCACCCAGGTTTTCAAATTTGACAGAGACCACCTGGCCGCCACCGTTTTTGAGGGAGACGAGAACGCTCCCAGAGACGAAGAAGGTGCAAAGTACAGGATTGAATCCGGCTTTAAGCCCGAGAACGTTTTCTTTTTGCCTGCGGAAGACAACTGGTGGGGGCTTGAATACGGTCCCTGCGGTCCCGACTCCGAAATGTTCTACGTAAAGGACGTTCCTCCCTGCGGTCCCGACTGCAGACCCGGATGTCATTGCGGAAAGTACACTGAGATCGGTAACGACGTATTCATGCAGTATGATAAGCAAAAGGACGGCACACTCCTTCCCCTTGCCAAAAAGAACGTGGATACCGGCTGGGGACTTGAGCGTAACCTTGCTTTCTTAAACGGCATTGACGATGTTTATAAGACCGACCTTTTTGCTCCCATTATCGCTTATATCGAGAAGGCTTCCGGCAAAAAGTACGGTGAAAGCGAAAAGAGCACCAAGTCCATGAGAATCATCGCGGACCATACCCGTACCGCGGTAATGCTTATCGGTGACTCCGCGAAGCTTCTTCCTTCAAATACCGGTGCGGGATATGTTTTAAGAAGACTTATCCGCCGCGCCGTAAGACATGGCCGTATGCTCGGTCTTAAGAGCGAGGATTTTTGCAATATCGCAGTTGTCTACATTGACAGTATTTATGATGACAGCTATCCCCTTCTTGCAAAGAACAGGGAGTTCATTCTTAACGAACTTTCAAAGGAAATCGATCGTTTCGAAGCAACTCTTGAAAACGGCATGAAGGAATACAAAAAAATCGTTGAAGCACTGAAAACCGCTAAAGCATCGGTCATCGACGGAAAGGCTGCTTTCAGACTTTACGACACCTTCGGTTATCCTCTTGAACTTACCGTTGAAATGGCTGAAGAAGAGGGTCTTAAGGTTGATGAAGAGGGCTTTAAAGCCGCCAGTGAGGAAGCAAGGGCCCTTGCGAGAGAGAATGCGGCATTTTCCCAGAAAACGGAAGCTGACGTATTTGATGGCCTTGATGAAAAGCTTGTTACCGAATATGTCGGTTACGATAAACTCACCGTGGATGCAACGGTCATCGCACTTTCCGACGGTGAAAAGCTTGTTAACGAACTTTCTTCCGGAAAGACCGGAATTGTGGTTACTGACGTAACTTCCTTCTATGCCACCATGGGCGGACAGAAGGGTGATAAGGGTGTGATCGCAGTCGGAAACAATGCGGCCTTCGAAGTAGAGGAAGCCGTTAAGGTTCCGGGCAACAGAGTGGGCCACATAGGAAAGGCTGCGGGGACTCTTAAGGTCGGCGACAGGGTTACATTGAAAGTCGATACCCTTTCTCACAGTGCCACCTGCAAGAATCACTCCGCGACCCATCTTTTACAGGCTGCTTTGCAGCAGGTTCTCGGCAAGGACGTACACCAGCAGGGTTCCTATCAGGATACGGAAAGAACCCGTTTCGACTTTACCTACGGAAACGCGGTTTCAAAGGAAGACCTTGCGAAGGTTGAAGCGATCGTCAATGCGAAAATCGCCGAAAACCTGGCCGTAAATACCGATGTCCTTACCATCGAGGAGGCAAAGAAAACGGGAGCCATGGCTCTCTTCGGAGAAAAGTACGGCGACACCGTAAGAGTCGTTTCCATGGGAGATTTCTCCAAGGAATTCTGCGGCGGTACTCATGTTAAGAACACCGGAGACATTGCAAACTTTAAGATTCTTTCGGAATCGGGTGTTGCTGCGGGTGTAAGACGTATCGAAGCAATTACCGGTGCCAACGTGATCGAATACTATAAAAACATTGAGAAGGACTTTGTTGAAGCCTGCACCATAGTTAAGAGTCAGCCTTCAAATCTTCTTGATAAGCTTTCATCTTTGATGGCTGAAGTCAAGTCCTTAAGTTCGGAGATTGAATCCTTAAAGGCCAAGGCCGCTAAGGACGCTCTCGGCGATCCCATGGATGCGGTCAAAGAGGTTAAGGGTGTCAAACTCCTTGCCACAAGCGTTCCGGGCGTTGACATGAACGGTCTTCGAGACCTTGCGGATCAGCTTGCGGATAAGCTTGGCGACGGAGTTATCGTTCTTGCTTCGGAAGCGGACGGAAAGGTTAACCTGGTAGCAAAGGCCACCGACGGAGCACAGTCAAAGGGCGCTCACGCAGGAAACCTTATCAAGGCAATTGCTTCACTTGTAGGCGGTGGCGGCGGCGGACGTCCCAACATGGCACAGGCAGGCGGCAAGGATCCCGCAGGAATTCCCGCGGCTCTTACCGAAGCAGAGAATACACTTGCAGGGCAGATAAAGTAACAGAGGTGTTATTTGAACCGTTTCAAAGGCATTGTATTAAGCGACGGAATAGGAATCGGGCGAGTGCTTTTGCTTGATCGCGAAGGCACTCCTTTACGCATGAACGGAAATGCCGCGGATCCCGACACAGAGATTGCCAAATTATCCGAAGCCATTGCGGAGGTTTCTTCCGAATACACGGGCCTTATCGATGAAACGATTAAAACCGTAAATGAAAAAGAAGCGGACATATTCAAGGCACAGAGCATGCTTCTTTTTGATGAGGATTTTTTGACGGAGGTCAAAAGGCGCATCAGAGAGGAAAATGTCAGTGCGGAATATGCCGTTTTTTATGTTGGGGAAGAGTATGCTAGGCGCCTTGAAGAGTCTGGAGAGACCCTTATTTCGGAGCGCGGGGCTGATGTAAAGGATGTATGTCTTCATATAATCGACAGACTCTGGGAAAAGAATAAAAGTCTGATGCCGAACGGACCCTTCGTGCTTCTTTCAAACGAGGTTTTCCCCACGGAATTCATAACCTACAAAAGCAAGAATCTTAAGGGAATAATAGTCAAAAAGGGTTCTTTTACGGCCCATGTTTCCATACTTGCCAGGGCTGCGCACATTCCGATGATCCTGGTGGAACCTGAGTCTTTTGAACTTTTGAAGGCGGCAAGAGACGTCATCATCGACTGTAAAAACAAGATCGTCATTTCCGATGCGGATGAGACCGTCATATATACATACCTTAAAAAGACCGAAAAAATAAGCGCAGCGGACAAAGAACGAAACAAAGATCTGGTAAGATCCCTTAAAAGCGGGAAAACGTCACTTTATGCCAATATATCAAGCGCGGAAGAGGCAGAAGAAAAGCAGGCTCTTGACTATGACGGCATAGGTCTTTTCAGGACCGAATACCTTTATATGGGTGACGATCCCCCTTCCGAGGATGAGCAGTTTGAAGAATACAGGCGGGCCCTTAAGGCTTTTGCGGGGAAACCCGTGACCATCCGGACCTTCGATTTCGGCGGAGACAGGAAGCCTCCCTATTTAAGGGCTTTTATCGAGGAACACGCAAATCTTCGGGGAATAAGGCTTGCAATTCTTGAAGAAAACCTCTTGATCACACAGCTTAAGGCCCTGCTCAGAGCTTCCGTATACGGTAAGCTCAATGTCTGCATTCCCATGGTAAAGGACGATACGGACGTAGAAAACGTAAACAACCTGATCCTTAGGGCTTCTGTCCTGTTGGAAAAAGAAGGATATGTGAAAAATGCCCCGGGAATCCCTGTGACAGAGAAGGTTTACGGCGATTTTAACCTCGGTGTCATGATAGAAACCATCAGAGCTTTAAACAATCTTTGCAAGCTTTCAAAGGTTTCGGGCTTTTTCAGTATCGGTACCAACGATCTTACCTCGGAACTTACGGGCAGAGACAGATTTTCCGATACGGGTGAGCTTTCAAAAATTGAAAAAGCAGGTCTTGTGCGGGAAATATCGAAGATTGTAAGGGAAGGAAAGGCCGCCGGCATCCCTGTGGGGATCTGCGGAGAGATCGCGGCGGATTCCTGGTTTTCCAAATTCATCGGAAAGCTTGCTTGCGATTATATTTCGGTATCCGGCGAAGGCCAATAAAGAAAAAACACTTTCTTGTTGACGAATCTGCTTTTTTTGTTATAATAACAATGTTAAAAAAATAAAAACCCCGAAGTCACGTAAGTGATGGGACTGAAGGGAGGGTAGAGAAATGTCAAATATCATCGTAAAAGAAAACGAATCATTGGACAGCGCGCTTCGCAGATTTAAGAGAAGCTGTGCCAAGGCCGGCATTCAGCAGGAGATTCGTAAGCGTGAACATTACGAAAAGCCCAGCGTTAAGCGTAAAAAGAAGTCTGAGGCTGCCAGAAAGCGTAAGTACAACTAATGAATCGAAATCCCCGGCATTTATGTCGGGGATTTTTGTTTGTATTCGTACTGACCATACAAGATGTTGATTTTTAAATCAATATTTGGTAAAATTTGTGCGAAGAGGGTAGAATTATGAACTTAAAAGAGTTTTTGCTTGTGGGTTTGGAGGGCATGACGCCCTACAAATTCGCAGCTTCCTTTGTGATATACAGTCTGCTGGGCTGGGTAGTCGAGTCGATTTATATGTCCATCTGTGAAAAAAAGGTAGTAAATCGCGGTTTTGCCAGAGGACCCTATTGTCCGATCTACGGATTCGGAGCTACGGTAGGTTCCATTTTCCTTGCACCTTTCATGAAGAGCTTCCTGTTGGTTTATCTCCTGGGTGCGGTGTTTGCCACGATCTTTGAATATCTTACCGGCAGGTTGATGATTAAGACCATGGGAAACCTTTGGTGGGATTATAATGACAAGCCCTTTAATTTCAAAGGTATCCTTTGCCTTGAAAGTACTGTTGCCTGGGGCTTTTACGCCATCGGTGTCGTTGAGTTCTTAAATGTTTGGCTTCTTAAATTCATCGACAGCGTGGATTCCCGAAAGATGACCATTTTCATCGAAATTGTCATAGGTATCGCACTTATCGATTACATCATAAGGTTTGCGGAAATCTTTAAAGAGCCTCTGGGCAAAGCAAAGGCAAGAGTCGTTGATGCCTATAAGAATTTCCGCAGCAGGTAAATAGGGTGGTTTATGTATTTGTTATAATCGGAATTTTGTTGATCGCTGCGGTTGGAGTTATTGCATATGACTCCAACCGTTTTGTTGTGCGGAAAATTACCGTTTATGCTCCCGAAATTCCAAAAGAGACCACCTGCCTTTTTATAAGCGACCTTCACAACAGACATTTCGGGAAAAGAAACGAAACCCTGATAAAGGCCCTTGATGAGATAGAAGCGGATTGCGCATTGCTTCCCGGGGATATCATGACTGCCTCAAAGAACGCGGAATTCAACGAGGCTGTAAGGCTTCTTGAGTATTTAAACAAGCGTATGCCGGTTTTTTATTCCTACGGAAACCATGAATCAAGGGCAAAGAAGATCAAACGCATCTACGGGGATCTGTTTGATCGATATGCACAGCTTCTTTCCGGAAAGAACATCAAGTTATACGATAACGAGACCGCGGAGTTTAACGGCCTTGATATCCGTTGCCTTACATTGCCGGAAAGGTTTTATTACAAGCGTAAAACAGAAAACCTTTCGGTTGAAGAACTGGAAACTCTTATTGGAAAACCGGATCCCGAAAAATACACTGTCCTTCTTGCTCACGATCCGGAGTACTTTGAAGCTTACTCTGAATACGGGGCACAGCTGGTGCTTTCCGGCCATTTCCACGGCGGGATAGTAAGACTTTTCGGTCATGGTCTGATATCACCAAGATTCAAACTGTTTCCCCAATATGCTTACGGAACCTTTGAAAAGAATAAAACAAAAATGATCGTCAGTGCTGGACTCGGGGGCCACACCATACCCTGGCGCATGTTTAATCCGGGTGAGATTGTGGTGCTTAAGCTGGTTCCCGGAAAAAATAAGTAGAAAAACAATAAATTACGGTTGAAAAAACAGAAAAACGGATATACAATATATGGTGACTTAAGCACACCGGAGCACAAGATATGTCATTATCCGTTAAACTGGAAGCCTTCGAGGGTCCCCTCGATCTGCTTCTTCACCTGATTGAAAAGAATAAAGTCGATATATACGATATCCCCATAGTGGAGATAACCAACCAGTATCTTGAGTATATTCGCGCCATGGAGCGGGAAGACATGAACGTCATGAGCGAATTCCTGGTAATGGCGGCTACTCTTGTGGATATCAAATGCCGTATGCTCCTTCCTGCAGAAGTCAACGAGGAGGGCGAAGAGGAGGATCCCAGAGCAGAACTTGTGGAGAAACTCCTTGAGTACAAAATGTACAAATACATGTCATTTGAACTTAAGGACATGCAGATGACCGCCGGGTGTTCCTTCTTAAGACAGGAAAATCTCCCGGATGAAGTTAAAAACTTCAGGGCTCCCATTGACTACGCGGAACTGGTGGGAGATCTTAATCTTTCCAAACTTCATGAGATATTCAATTTCATGATGCAGCGAAAAGAAGACAAGATAGATAAAGAAAGAAGCTCCTTCGGAAACATCGAGAAGGATGAGGTGGATATGGAGGCCAAGGCGCTCTACATCGAAACCTACATCGCTTCCCATCGGAAGTTTTCTTTTAAGGACCTGCTTGAAAAGCAGAGGAGCAAGGCCGAGATAATCGTTACCTTCCTTATTATCCTGGAACTTATGAAAACAGGGGAAATAAAGATCGTTCAGGACAATCTGTTTGATGACATTTTGATCACCAGAGCGGCATAACGGGAGTTTTATTTTGACAAAGAAAGAAAAAAAGGCAGTTTTGGAATCCGTGCTTTTTGCCATGGGCGATTCCGTGGAACTTTCAAAACTTGCATCGGTAATTGAAGAGGAAGAAGAAAAAACAAGAGAGCTTCTTTCGGAACTTAAAAAAGAATATGACGATCCTTCCCACGGCATCGAACTACTGGAATTGGAGGACTCCTTCCAGTTTGCCACCAAATCGGGCATGTACGATTATCTTATAAAGATAGCCAAGGCACCGAGAAAGATGCAGCTTTCCGATTCGGTGCTGGAGACCCTTTCCATCATCGCTTACAAGCAGCCCATCACCAGACTTGAGATTGAGGGCATCAGGGGAGTGGCTTCCGATTACGCCGTAAACAAGCTTCTGGAGTATGAACTTATCTGCGAACTGGGACGTAAGGACGCTCCCGGTAAACCCATTCTTTTCGGTACCACGGAAGAGTTTCTTCGAAGCTTCGGAGTAAAGAGCATAAAGGATCTTCCGAAGGTGGACACGGTACATATTGAGGAATTTAAACAGGAAGCGGAAGAGGAAATCAACTTAAGTTTGAAGGTTTAAAAGGATTTGTCAAAGAGGACGCAAAAAACGTCCTCTTTTTCTTGTCTTTTCACGGCAAAAATACCTTTGCTTTTCACATTTGCATGTGATATACTACGCTTTGAATGTGCAAAAACAGTTAACTTATTATAATGGAGGTCAACCATATGAGTACTACTTCAAAAGCGGGCCAGAGAATTGCGGCTCTCTTGGATGAAAACAGCTTTGTTGAAATCGGCGCACTCGTAACAGCCAGAAACACCGATTTTAACCTTAAGCTTACCGAAACGCCTTCCGACGGCGTTGTTACGGGTTACGGCCTTGTTGACGGTAAGCTTGTGTATGTGTACAGCCAGGATTCTTCCGTTCTTAACGGAACCGTAGGCGAGATGCACGCCAAGAAAATCGCAAACATCTATGACATGGCTCTTAAGATGGGAGCTCCCGTAATCGGACTGCTTGATTCCGCAGGTTTACGTTTACAGGAGGCAACCGATGCTCTTGACGCTATGGCGCTTGTATATTCCAAGCAGGCGGCAGCTTCGGGTGTTATCCCTCAGATTTGCGCAGTTTTCGGTAACTGCGGCGGCGGTCTTGCAATCATGAACGCCATGGCGGACTTTACCTTTATGGAGGAAAAGAACGCAAAATTATTCGTGAACACTCCCAACGCTCTCGACGGAAACTACACCGCTAAGTGTGACACAGCTTCCGCTAAGTATGTTGCCGAGGCAGGCCAGTGCGACTGCGCAGGCGATGAGGATTACATTCTCAGCCAGATGAGAGAGCTTATTACCATGCTTCCTTCCAACAATGATTCGGAAGCCGAAGCAATAGATGTTACCGACGATCTTAACAGAGCCTGCGAAGGCATCGAAGGATGTGTGGGCGATACCGCAATCCTTGTTTCCCAGATTGCCGATGACAACAATTTCGTAGAAATCAAGGGTGAGCATGCAAAGAGCATGGTTACCGGTTTCATCCGCCTGAACGGAGCTACCGTAGGCGTTGTTGCCAACAGAAGCGAAGTTTACGGAGAGGACGGCAAGGTTAAAGAAAAGTTCGATACCGTGCTTTGTCCCTGCGGATGCGAGAAGGCAGCCAAGTTCGTAAACTTCTGCGATGCATTCTCAATCCCCGTTCTTTCGATCACCAACGTAACCGGATTCAAGGCTACCGTTGAAGCAGAGAAGAAAATGGCCAAGGCTGCCGCAAAGCTTACCTATGCTTTTGCAAACGCTACCGTACCGAAGGTAAACGTAGTAGTTGGTAAGGCTTTCGGAAGCGCTTATACCGTTATGAACTCTAAAGCGATCGGCTGCGATGTTACCATTGCCTGGCCCAATGCCGAGATCGGAACCATGGATGCAAAGCTTGCTGCCAAGATTATGTACGACGGCGAAGCTGCAGAAGTTATCGATGAAAAAGCAGCAGAGTATGCTAAGCTTCAGAACAATGTTGTAAGTGCCGCAAAGAGAGGATATGTAGATCAGATCGTTAATCCCGCCGATACCAGAAAGTACGTTATCGGTGCTTTTGAGATGCTTTACACCAAGTTTGAGGATCAACCCGCAAAGAAACACGGTACAGTATAAACGGAAGGGTGAAATGCGTATGAAAAAGAAATTTGCCACACTGTTGTGTGCCTTCGCTTTGGCCCTCGGACTTACGGCCTGCGGCGAGGAAACACAGTACAGCGAGCTGCAGACAACAAAAATCACAAACTGCGAATCAATTTCCAGAGCTGCCTTGAACCTTATGATGACAGGCCGTGATACGATTACCAATGTCACCGAAGGCATGAACAAAGAAGAATCCAAAGCAATGTTCGAAATGTTCATGAGCCAGATGGGAACGGGCTGCGAACTTGAACTCGGAGTTTACGAAGGATTGACTACCTCCTACGGCCAGATGGTTTCCGACATGACCCCCGAAGGTGGGGACGTAAATGCTACGGAAGTCAAGATCGAAGGCAGCACCACCAAGGTTGTCGGAAAAGAAATCCTTGTGACCTATCACATGTCGGGTCCCGAATGTAAAGGTCAGGTAGTATTTACATTCTCCAATGATATTTTTATGAGAATGAAAAAGGGCGATGCAACCGCAAACACATCCTTCGGACAGAAGATGCGCGCGGCAGGCAAGCAGATGGGTACCGCGGGTCTTAATACCCTTCTCGGTATGGGCTCCGTATTTATCGTACTTATTCTTATATGCCTGATCATCAGCACCTTCACTGTATTTAACAGGAAGGACAGAAAGAAACCCGAAGTTAATAAACCCGTCAACAATCCAAGCCCCGCTCCCGAAGAAGCAGAAGAGCTTTCGGACGATACCGAGCTTGTTGCGGTTATCACCGCTGCCATCTGCGCATATGAAGGCGCCGGCTCATCGGACGGTTTTGTTGTAAGATCCATCAGAAAGGTAAACAGGAGGAAATAAACATGAAGAATTATACAATCACAGTTAACGGAACCGCATACGATGTAACGGTTGAAGAAGGAACAGGCGCAGCAGCACCCGCAGCAGCTCCCAAGGCAGCACCCAAAGCAGCACCCAAGGCAGCTCCCGCAGCTCCCGCAGCATCGGGCACAGCAGGTTCCATTAAAGTAGAAGCAGGCGCAGCAGGTAAGATCTTTAAGATCGAAAAGCAGGTCGGCGCATCGGTTAAGAAGGGTGATGCAGTCATCATTCTTGAAGCAATGAAGATGGAAATCCCCGTAGTTGCACCCGCTGACGGCACAGTTGCAAGCATCAACGTAAATGTTGGCGACACCGTAGAATCCGGCGCATTACTTGCAACCTTAAAGTAAAAGATTTGATAAATTCCAGGAGGAACAATTATGGCTTATATAGCTGAAACTTTTGACAACCTGGTACATCAGACGGCATTTTTTAACCTTACCTGGGGAAACTACCTTATGATCGCGGTTGCGTGCTTTTTCCTTTACCTCGCAATTGCAAAGGAGTTTGAACCGCTTCTTTTGCTGCCGATAGCGTTCGGTATGTTACTTGTTAACATCTATCCCGACATTATCGCACCTCCCGGAACGGACGGTTCCGCAGGCGGGTTATTATATTACTTCTATGTACTTGATGAATGGGCAATCATGCCTTCGCTTATTTTCATGGGCGTAGGTGCCATGACGGACTTCGGTCCCCTGATTGCCAACCCCAAGAGCTTCCTTCTCGGAGCTGCTGCACAGTTCGGTATTTTCGCAGCTTACTTCGGAGCTATCGCCCTTGGCTTTAACGACAAGGCTGCAGCCGCAATCTCCATCATCGGCGGTGCGGACGGCCCTACATCCATTTTCCTTGCAGGAAAACTGGGACAGACGAATCTGCTGGGACCCATTGCGGTTGCCGCATATTCCTACATGTCCCTTGTACCCATTATACAGCCCCCCATCATGAAGCTTCTTACCACCGAAAAGGAACGTAAGATCAAGATGGCACAGTTAAGGCCCGTATCCAAGCTTGAGAAGATCTTATTCCCCATTATCGTTACCATCGTGGTATGTATGATCCTTCCCACCACAGCTCCCCTTGTAGGTATGCTGATGCTCGGTAACCTCTTCAGAGAGTCGGGTGTTGTAAGACAGCTTACAGAGACCGCTTCCAACGCACTTATGTATATCGTTGTTATTCTCCTCGGTACCTCCGTAGGAGCGACCACCAGTGCAGAGGCATTCCTTAACCTTTCCACGTTAAAGATCGTTGCTCTCGGACTTATTGCATTTGCATTCGGTACTGCGGCAGGTGTTCTCTTCGGAAAGCTTATGTGTGTTCTGACAGGAGGCAAGGTAAATCCTCTTATCGGTTCCGCCGGTGTATCCGCGGTTCCCATGGCAGCCCGTGTTTCACAGAAAGTGGGCGCTGAGGCCGATCCTACCAACTTCCTTCTCATGCATGCAATGGGACCCAACGTAGCCGGCGTTATCGGTACTGCAGTCGCAGCCGGAACCTTTATGGCCATATTCGGGGTCTTTTAAGCGATGCACAGATTTGAGGAAACATTCGTCACGTGCTCGCACGGTGACGAATGCTTACGAAAAGCTGTATAGCGCGCATAGCGCGACGAAGCAGATGCGAAGCATCTGCGAGTTCATCGCTTAAAAGAGTTAAGCATGAATAAGCGCATAGCGCGACGAAGCAGATTCGAAGAATCTGCGAGTTGCTGTTTCAATTAATTAATCACAAGGAGAAAAACAATGGCAGAAATCGTTAAAAAACCCATAGGCATAACCGAAACCGTTCTGCGTGATGCTCATCAGTCTCTGATTGCCACCAGAATGCCTACCGAAGTTATGCTTCCTATTTTGGATAAACTGGACAAAGTCGGATACCATTCAGTAGAGTGCTGGGGTGGTGCAACCTTCGATGCTTCCCTTCGTTTCTTAAAGGAAGATCCCTGGGACAGACTCCGCAAGATCCGTGACGGCCTTAAGAATACCAAGACCCAGATGCTTTTCCGTGGTCAGAACATCTTAGGTTACCGTCCTTACGCCGATGACGTTGTATATGCCTTCGTTGAGAAGTCCATTGCAAACGGTATCGATGTAATCAGAATTTTTGACTGCCTTAACGATATCAGAAACTTAAAGGCAGCCGTTGATGCCACCAACGAGATTAAGAAGCGTGAAGGTCGCGGTGAATCCCAGATTGCTCTTTCTTATACTCTCGGTGATGCCTATACTCTTGAGTACTGGGCAGATATGGCTCGCAAGATCGAAGAGATGGGTGCAGATTCCATCTGTATCAAGGATATGGCAGGACTGCTTGTTCCTTACAAGGCTGCAGAGCTTGTTAAGACTCTTAAAGAGAGCACCAAGCTTCCCATCCAGTTACATACTCACTATACTTCCGGTGTAGCTTCCATGACCTACCTCAAGGCAGTAGAAGCAGGCGTTGACGTTATCGACTGCGCTATGTCTCCTTTTGCTCTGGGTACTTCACAGCCCGCTACCGAAGTTATGGTTGAAACCTTCAAGGGAACTCCCTACGATACCGGCTTCGATCAGAACCTTCTTGCAGAGATCGCAGATTACTTCACTCCTTACAGAGAAGAGTGCTTAAAGAGCGGACTTATGAGCACCAAGGTTCTCGGTGTTAACATTAAGACCCTTCTTTATCAGGTACCCGGCGGTATGCTTTCAAACATGGTCAGCCAGCTTAAAGAACAGCACGCTGAGAACAAGTACCGTGAAGTACTTGAAGAGATTCCCCGTGTTCGTAAGGACTGCGGTGAGCCTCCGCTTGTTACACCTTCTTCACAGATCGTTGGTACACAGGCTATCTTCAACGTACTTATGGGTGAAAGATATAAGATGGCTACCGGCGAGTTCAAGGATCTCCTTCGCGGTAACTACGGCCAGACCGTTAAGCCCATGAATCAGGAAGTTATTGACAAGGTTATTCCCGGCGAGCCTCGTTCCACCGCTCGTTCCGCAGAAGCTACCGGTCACGACAAGCCCGAGCTTGCATCTCTCGAAGCAGAAATGAAGCAGTACAAGCAGCAGGACGAAGACGTTCTTTCTTACGCTTTGTTCCCTCAGGTTGCTACAGACTTCTTCAAATATCGTGAAGCTCAGCAGACCAAGGTTGACGCATCCATCGCAGACACCAAGAACGGCGCTTATCCCGTATAATAGCGACACAATTATAAGAACCGCAGGTTAACACTTGCGGTTCTTTTTATATTATTGTATAATAACGGATGTTATTAGGGGTAATAACTTGGTACAGATTATTTGAGAAAGGTAGATTAATTGTTATGGCCAAAAAAGAAGTTATCAGTAAGGACTTACTGCGTAAATCGGCATTTGCCATGGCAAGAGAACAGGGAGTTTTCGAGATTACGGCAAGAAAGCTTGCTTCTTTTGCGGGATGTTCCACGCAGCCTATTTTCAGAAACTATGAGAACATGGAAGATTGTCTTAACGATGTTTACGAAGACACTCTTTTATTCTTTGACGAATTCTACAAAAACTATGACAAGGGTTCCCGTATACCCTTTGTTAATCTCGGAATGGCTTATATTTCTTTTGCGGAAAAAGAACCTAAGCTGTTTTCTTTTTTGTTTATGACCCGAAATACTCACGGAATGAATTTATACAATATTTTAAACGGCAGAACCGGCGCTGTGTTAAAAGAAATGAATGCCGCAAGGGACGAAGGCGCAAGATATCCCGAGCAGATATTCATGAAGATGTGGATGCTTATCCACGGTGCCGCCTGCATGACCATTACAGGCGATTACGACCTTTCAAGTGCGCAGACACGCATGCAGCTTGAAGATGCTTATAAAGCTTTTACGAGGTAAATCATGGCTGAAAAAGACGATTTTTTATCAAGAATTAATGAGCACTTTTCCCACCTTAGCAAGGGACAGAAGCTTATTGCTTCCTACGTGATAGACCATTACGATCTTGCTGTTTTTATGACGGCCGCAGAGATTGCGGAAGCTGTAGGCGTAAGTGAATCTACAGTGGTAAGGTTTGCAGTTTCCGTAGGATACAGCGGATTTCCGGAATTTACGAGAGCTTTGGAGAAATGGTACAAGACCAAAATGAATACCGTTTCCGCCATGGGCAAAAAATACGGCAAATCCTCCAACTCCGACCTTTTAAATACGGTGCTTCGTTCCGATATGGAGAAGATGGAAGATACCATTGCCAATCTCGATGTGGAAGCTTTCGAACTTGCGGTGGACATTATTTTAAAGTCCAAAAAAGTCTATGTGGTAGGCCTTCGTACCTGTGAGCCTCTGGCTGAGTTCTTAAGCTTTTATCTTAACATGATAAGACCCGATGTAGTGCTCTTAAAGACTACCTCCGCCAGCGAAATGTTTGAGCAGATGATAAGAATCGACGAGAAGGACTGCATCATCGGTATCAGCTTCCCCCGTTACTCCATGCGTACCCTTAAGGCCATGGAATTTGCCAACGATCGCAATGCCAAGGTTATTACGCTTACGGACTCCGTTCATTCACCCATGAATCTTTATTCGTCCTGCAACCTTCTTGCCAGAAGCGACATGGTCTCAATAGTGGATTCTTTGGTGGCTCCTTTAAGCGTTATCAATGCTTTGGTGGTGGCTCTTTGCCTTAAGCGTCCCAAGGAAGTCAGGGACAATCTCGAGAATCTTGAGACCGTATGGGGCAATTACCAGATTTATCTTAACGACGAAATCAATTTCATTGATGACGAGCCCATTTTGAACTATTCCCTCAACAAAGAAGAGGAAGATTGATGAAAGTAATTATAGTAGGCGGCGGCGCAGCCGGAATGATGGCTGCGGTTCGTGCCGGAGAGCTTTTTTCGGATGTAACCCTTATAGAGAAAAACGAAAAGCTCGGTAAAAAAATATACATAACCGGCAAAGGCAGGTGCAATGTAACCAACAACGCCGACATAGAGGTGATTTTCAAGAATATAAACCGTAACCCCAAGTTTATGTACAGCGCACTCTATGGATTTGACAACAGCCGGGTTTATTCTTTTTTTGAAGAAAACGGATGCCCCCTTAAGGTTGAAAGGGGCGAGAGGGTATTTCCAGTATCCGACCACGCATCGGACATCATTAAGACCCTCACAAAGGCTCTTAAAGACCGCCATGTGAAAATTATGCTTAACACTGCCGTAAAGGAGTTAATCATAGAAGACGGGGCTGTTAAGGGCGTTATTTTGGATGATGGATCTTCTTTGTACGCTGACAAGGTCATAGTAACCACCGGAGGCGTGTCATATCCCACCACGGGTTCCACGGGAGACGGCTATAAGTTTGCGGAAAGCGCAGGCCACACTGTTACACCCGTTCGTCCGGGGCTGGTACCGCTTGTAACAGGCGAGACCTGGGTTCCGAGACTTCAGGGGCTTTCTCTTAAGAATGTTGAGCTCAAGCTTTTTTCAGAGGACAAATGTGTTTACAAAGAGCAGGGAGAGATGCTTTTTACACATTTCGGTATTTCCGGCCCACTCGTTCTTTCTTCCAGCGCATACTATGACACGGAAAGCCGCAAGAACAGAAACATAACAGTAAGTCTTGACTTAAAGCCCGCCCTTGACGAGGAGGCGCTTGATAAGCGAATACTCAGGGATTTTGAGAAATTCTCCAACAAACAGTTTAAGAATTCTCTCGACGAGCTTCTTCCGGCCAAACTTATCCCCGTAATAGTCGATTTAAGCGGAATAGACCCTTACAAAGCCGTTAATGTGGTTTCAAGAGAAGAGCGCAGGAATCTTGTGCACCTTTTAAAGAATCTTGTAATGACCGTCATCGGCACCGGCAATTTCAACGAGGCCATTATTACCATAGGCGGAGTCAATGTCAAAGAAATAAATGCTTCCACCATGGAATCTAAGCTTGTTAAGAATCTCTTTTTTGCAGGCGAAGTCTTGGACATCGATGCCATGACCGGAGGCTTTAACCTTCAGATAGCCTGGTCCACGGGATATCTTGCGGGTGAATGCGCGGAAACTTAATTGAGAGCTAACCCTTTGCAGTTTTTATTAAAAATGTTGCGAAGGGTTATTTTTTTTACTAAAATATAAAAAGAAATTTATGGAAAACGGAGAGTACTTTATGAGTTTTCAGGTAGCAATCGACGGACCTGCCGGAGCAGGCAAGAGCACGGTGGCAAAAGCCGTGGCCAAAGAACTTGAATTTGTATATGTTGATACGGGAGCAATGTATCGTGCGATAGGTTTAAACTGCCTCAACAAAGGCGTTGACATCCATGATGAGGATGCTGTTTTGGCTCTTCTTGACGATACCGACGTATCCATCAAATATATTGATAAAGAGCAGGCTGTTATATTAAACGGCGAGAACGTTAACGGCAAGATTCGTACCCAGGAAGTGGGCGAGGCCGCATCCGTTGTATCCGCTTACAAGCTCGTAAGGGAGAAAATGGTGGCTCTTCAGCAGGAACTTGCAGTGACCACCGATGTTGTTATGGACGGACGTGATATTGCATCCTGCGTGCTTCCCAATGCCCAGGTTAAGATTTACCTTGACGCAAGCGTTGAAGTTCGTGCAAAACGCCGTTATCTTGAGCTTATCGAAAAGGGCAAAGAAGCGGATTTAAAGACTGTTGAAGATGAAGTAAGGGAGCGTGACTACAGAGATATGCACAGAGAGAATTCCCCGCTTGTCAGAGTTCCCGAAGCCATTCTTGTGGACAGCTCCTATATGACCATCGATGAAGTGGTGGAAGAGATAGTAAGTAAGGTTAGAAACTACGAGCATGAGTAAAGAAGTTGTTTTAAGCGAAAACGCAGGCTTTTGCTTTGGCGCCAATCGCGGTTACAACGCTGTAAAGGACGCAATAAGCGAAGGCATACCAATCTACACCTACGGGCCTATTCTCAACAATTCTTTTATTGTCAAGGGATTTGAGGAGAAGGGCGTCAGGGTTATAAACGACCTGTCCGAACTTGACAGTCTTCCCAAGGGTAAGATTATCATTCGTTCCCACGGCGTATCCAAAGCCGAGTACGAAAGACTTACAGACAGCGACTTTGAAATTTTTGACGCAACCTGTCCTTTTGTCAAAAGAATCCACAGAATAGTGGAAAAAGAAAGCTTGGGCGGCCGTGAAATCATAGTGGTGGGCAACCCCAGACATCCCGAAGTTTGCGGCATTGTGGGCTGGTCGGTTAAGGGCGCCACAGTAATAGAGAATTCTGAAGAAGCCGACAGGTTTTCTTTTGACCCTGACAAAAGCTATTGTGTTGTGTCTCAAACAACCTTCAACCGCAATAAATTTCAAGAATTAGTTGAATTATTTGAAAAAAGAAGTTACAATATTCTTGTTATGAACACAATTTGTGACGCTACCGGCGTCAGGCAGACCGAAGCAGAGGAATTATCCAAAAGGGCGGAGGTTATGATAGTCATCGGCGACCGTCAGAGCTCCAACAGCAAAAAACTATACGAAATCTGCAAATCAAATTGTGAACAGACATACTTTATACAGGAACTGAGTGATATCGTTGGTCGTCTTCCGAAGGTATCTGGTCTTGTAGGTATTACAGCCGGGGCTTCTACCCCAAAATATATTATTGAGGAGGTTCAAAGTTATGTCAGAAATGACGTTTGAACAGATGCTTGAAGCATCATTTAAGACAATACATACGGGAGAGGTTGTAGAAGGTACTGTAATCGATGTCAAGCCCAACGAGATTATCCTTAACATCGGATATAAGTCAGACGGCATTCTTACCAAGAATGAATATACCAACGACTCCAGTGTGGATTTAACCGAAGTGGTTAAGGTTGGCGATACCATGGAAGTTAAGGTAGTAAAGGTTAACGACGGTGAAGGTCAGGTTCTTTTGTCCTACAAGAGACTTGCAGCCGACAGAGGCACCAAGAGACTCGAAGAAGCATTCGAAAGCCAGGAAATCTTAAAGAGCAAGGTTACACAGGTTCTCGAAGGCGGTGTCTGCGTAGTTGTTGATGAAGTAAGAGTATTCATTCCCGCAAGCCTTGTGTCAGATACTTTTGAGAAGGATCTTACCAAGTACAACGGCGAGGAAATCGAATTCGTAATCCGCGAGTACAATCCCAAGAAGCGTCGTTTCATCGGCGACAGAAAGTCTATCCTTGTATCCAGAAAGGCTGCAGCTCAGGAGAAACTTTTAAGCACTGTCAAAGAAGGCGATGTTGTTGAAGGCGTTATCAAGAACGTTACCGATTTCGGTGTGTTCGTAGATTTGGGCGGTATCGACGGACTTCTCCACATTTCTGAAATGAGCTGGGGAAGAGTTGAAAATCCCAAGAAGAATTATAAGACCGGCGATAAGCTTAAGGTTTTGATTAAATCCATTTCCGAGAACAAGATTGCACTTTCCTTAAAGTTTAACGACACCAATCCCTGGATTGATGCAGAGAAGAAATATGCAGTCGGCACAGTAGTAACCGGTAAGGTTATGAGAATGGCTGATTTCGGTGCATTCGTTGGGCTTGAAGCAGGTATTGATGCACTCCTTCATGTTTCTCAGATTTCCAAGGATCACATCGAGAAGCCTTCAGACGTATTGAAGGTTGGCGATGAAGTTACGGCTAAGGTTGTTGACTTCAATCTCGAAGACAAGAAAGTCAGCATCTCCATTAAAGCATTAACCGAGCCCGAAGAGGACAAAAAGGAAGAAAAAGAAGACGATTCCGAAGTAGCAAGCGTTGACATTGAAGCAGTTATCGCAAGTGAGTCAGAAGAGGCTTAATTCCTTTAATAAAAGGTTTATGTAAGTTATGTATACTTGGTAGGTAGTCACGAGTGGCTACCTACTATTTATTTATCAGGAGAACGGATAATGGCATACGATTACGAGTATTTCAAAAAAGCAGTTTTTGAATTAACCACCATCGATTTGAACGCTTATAAAGAGAAACAGATGAAAAGGCGTATCGATACCCTTATAGATAAGCGTAAAGCTGACGGGTATGATAAGTATGTCGCCATGCTTAAAAGCAATAAGGACGTTTTTGAGGAGTTTGTAAGTTACTTAACCATTAATGTTTCGGAGTTCTACCGTAATCCCGACCAGTGGGAACTTATGGACAAAGAAATCTTCCCCGAGCTTATCGCCAAATTCGGCAAGAACTTAAAGATATGGAGTGCCGCATGTTCAACGGGTGATGAGCCTTATTCTTTGGTAATGGCTCTGTCCAAGCATGTTCCGCTCAATCAGATAAAGATTTATGCAACCGATATAGACAAGCAGATTCTCGAAAAGGCAAAGCTTGGCCTTTACAACGAAAAGAGCATAGAAAACGTTCCCGCGGAGTTTAAGACCAAATATTTCACCAAGGTCGGTCCTTCTTATAAGATTTCCGACGAAATTAAATCCCGCGTTGAATTTAAACAGCACAATCTTTTAAAGGATACTTACCCCAAGGACCTTCACATGATTGTATGCCGTAATGTTTTGATATACTTTACCGAAGAAGCCAAGGACGAAGTATTTAAAAAGTTCTTCGACTGCCTCTTAAGCAAAGGCATTCTTTTCATAGGAAGTACCGAGCAGATTATTAACTACAAAGATATCGGATACCAGAGAAAGAATTCTTTCTACTACGATAAGCCTTAAGACAATACATAAAAAGAAAAGGACCGACTCATAAGAGCCGGTCTTTTATAATGCTCATTAATTATATTACCAGATGGTTAAGAACGTGGGAGGCGTATTCGTTGAACATTTCCCTGTCTGTACGACGCTCATCCGTGAGTTCAAAGAAGAGTTCTTTGGATTCGTATTTGCGTTTAAAGAAAGGGGTTACAACCGCATCCCACTCAGGTAAAAACTTGGAAGTCTTACGGGTATAACAGTTGGCTGCTTTGGCCTGCTCGCGATGTTCTTTGTCCACAAAAGAAGAGACGGATTTGTGAAGAGCAATGTCCTCGGCGGGAAGATAATAGTAGTCCTTGTAATTGGCGTAGAAGTATTTCATTTCTTCTTCATAAAGAGGAACTCTTAACATTCCCTGACCGCCTGCACCGGAAAAATAACATCTGTCATACAAAAATGACACGGGAGTCAGTAAATCCGCCGGAAGGTCCATAATCATCATGATTTCGGAATGAGTGGCACCGGAGGAGTCCTCGTAATAGCTTGCGGACACCTTTGTC
>JAEEGK010011431.1_pt1 | contig 20288 bp, 14 predicted proteins | sample 8958771 | NCBI WGS metagenome assembly JAEEGK01 (sample SAMN16246547, study PRJNA631951) | gut metagenome | biome: gut microbiome; feature: rumen; material: SC-attached | host: Bos | place: Iran: Karaj | collected 2018-10
GCTCTGGAGGCAGGTTACCGTCCCCCGTCCTTCCTGTGCGAGGAAAAGCACATCAAGGGTGATGCCCGTGAGATTCTGGCCATGGCAGGCGGGGATGTGCCCGTCTATACCGGTTCCCGTGAGCTGCTGGCCAGCCTTACAGGCTATACCCTGACCCGTGGCGTGCTATGCGCCATGCACCGGCCGGCACCCCGTCCCCTTGCCGAAGTACTGAACGGGGCCCGTAGGGTAGTGGTGGTGCATAGCGTATGTGATACCACCAACATCGGTTCCATCTTCCGCTCAGCCGCCGCCCTGGGTATGGATGCCGTGCTCATGACCGAGGACGCGTGCGATCCGTTGAACCGCCGGGCTGTCCGTGTGTCTATGGGAAGTGTCTTTCTGGTTCCCTGGACGTGGATTCCCGCATGTCCGGAAGGACTGCAACAGCTGAATTCCCTTGGTTTCAAGACAGCGGCGATGGCATTAAGGGATGACAATATAGACATCGACTCGCCCGTGCTGAAGTCGGAAGAGAGACTGGCCGTCATCATGGGCACCGAAGGCGACGGCTTACCGCAGGCAACCATTGACGCTGCCGATTATGTGGTGCGCATTCCTATGTATAACAATGTGGATTCGCTGAATGTGGCGGCCGCCGCCAGCATAGCGTTTTGGGAACTGAGGAAATGAAGAGTGAAGAATGAAAGAACGAGGATATGAAAATAGTAGAACTGGACGGATATGCGGCCAACCCGGGCGATTTGTCATGGGACGGGCTGAGGCAGTTGGGCGAGCTGACGGTATATGACCGTACTGCGCCCGAGGAGGTGCTGGAACGGGCCCGTGGGGCTCAGGTGATACTGACCAACAAGGTGGTTATCACCGGTGAGCTGATGGAACAGCTGCCGGAACTCCGCTACATCGGTGTGCTGGCAACAGGATACAATGTGGTGGATATCCCAGCGGCCCGGAAGCATGGTATTGTGGTAACCAATATCCCTGCCTACAGTACCATGTCCGTGGCTCAGATGGTGATGGCCCATTTGCTGAATATCACCAATCAGGTGGCTCTTCACAGTAATGCCGTAAAGAATGGCCAGTGGCAGAAGTGCCCTGACTTTACCTTCTCGCTCACACCGCTGACAGAACTGGACGGCATGACCCTTGGCATAGTGGGCCTGGGAAACACAGGAACAGCCACCGCCCGCATAGCACAGAGCCTGGGTATGCGCATCCTGGCATATAGCAGTAAAAGCGCTGAGGAACTGGCCCGGTCGGGTGTTGAGAAAGCCCGGAACTATGAGCAGCTGTTCCGCCAGGCAGACGTGTTGAGCCTGCACTGCCCGCTTACTGAGGAAACCAGGCACCTGGTGAATGCCGAGCGGCTGGGATGGATGAAGCCTACGGCCATCCTGATCAATACCGGCCGAGGACCGCTAGTAGATGAGGAGGCTTTGGCCGCAGCCCTCAACGAGGGCCGTATCATGGCGGCAGGCGTAGATGTCCTGCAGGAAGAGCCGCCACGTAACGGCAGTCCGCTCATCGGAGCCCGCAACTGCTATATTACCCCTCACATCGCCTGGGCCACCAAGGCCGCCCGGGAACGGCTGGTGGACATTGCCGTGGCCAATGTGAAGGCTTTCTTAGACGGAAAACCGCAGAATGTGGTCACTCCTCCTGGTCAACGATAACGTCAACGGGAACGGGAACTAAAATGAAAAAATGAAATAGCCGTAACCGGCTATTTGAGGAGGATTATGTTACAAAATGCACATATAAGCCATCATAACAGCGCAGGAATTTGCAAATCGAGGTTGAAATGTTGTAACTTAGCATAACTATTTGGAGAAAGAGTCGGACGGTTTGCCTCTGAAGAGGATATGGAGGTATCTTTAACCTCTGACCTCTGATACATACACATACAGATGATACAGCAGTTTTCTGATACACGTGCGCGCGCAGGACTCTGCATTTCGCGAAAAAAAAAAGTCCTGCGCGCGCGTGTATGTTTAAAAACTACTGTATTATCTGTATCTGTATGTATTGTAAGTATAGTACTTGAATAGTATAAGTATATAGTTTACAGCAGTTAAGTATGGCGTTCTCCCCCGTGAGGGAGGGGAGTCTGGCCATTATCTCTTCATGCTCATTCTCAGTTTCAGGATACGGCGGACGCTCTGATTGATGCGTTCCTCGGGGATGGTACCGTTCCTTACCGCTTCCATGACAGCATCGAAGGCCTCGGTGAAGTAGCGGGGACCGAGTACGATATCCACACCGGCAAGGATGCTTCCCACTGCGGCTTGGGCACTGGTATATTGCTGGGTGATGGCTCCCATCTCCATGCCGTCCGTGATAATGATGTTCTTGTAACCCAGTTCTCCGCGCAGTTTGTTCTGCAGGATAACGGGCGACATGGTGCTGGGGACATCAGACCCGGTTACGTTGGGCGCACCGATATGTGCCGTCATGATAAGCTGGCAGCCCCACTGGATGCCGGCCTTGAATGTCACCATCTCGCATTCTTTCATCTGATCCCATGTCTTCAGCGTCTGTGCGTAGCCGAAATGCGTGTCGTTCTTTGTATCGCCATGTCCGGGGAAGTGCTTGATACAGCCTGTAATACCCGCATCCTTCAGGCCTTGCAGGTAGTTGGTGACCATGGGTGCCGCTACGGCGGGGTCGCTGCTGAAGGCACGCGGACCGATGATAATATTCTCGGGATTGGTGTTGACGTCTGCCACTGGCGCGAAGTCGATGTCGAAGCCGTAGTGCTTCAGATAGGTGCCGATCGTATTGCCGCACTCATAGGCATTCCGGGGATCGCCCGTATTGCCGATGGACTCCATTGACTCGTACTTCTTCAGATTGAAGTTGGGATTGTTGGCCAGACGCGACACACGTCCTCCCTCCTCATCGATGCAGAGCAGAGGGCTTCCGTTCAGGGCACGTACCTGCGGAATAATCTGTGCCAGCTGGGCTTCGTCCTTGATATTCCAGGCATACAGGATGATACCGCCTACGGGATACTGTCTGTTAGTCTCCCTCATCTTATCGGTCACCTCCTGAATCTCAGTCTGTGCCAGGTCATCGTAGGTTGTCCATTCGATGGTGGGGTCGAGCGACTCCAGCCGGACATAGAACAGCTGGCCCACTTTCTCGCGCAGGGTCATCTGCCTCAGTCGGGCCTCAATCTCCTCTGACGGGAAATCAGTGCCTTCTTCGTTTGAGCATGAGGTTATCACGAGGCCAGTGAACAGGATGACGGCCAGCATCCATAATGCATTTCGTTTCATTTTAATTAGTTTTATATGAGAAATTGTACTTCATTATTTCGCGGAACAGGGGATTACCCTCCAATATGGCCGGATTCCCTATCATAATCAGGTGTTCCTGAGCGCGTGTCATGGCCACGTTCAGTTTGCGGTCTATCAGCTTGCCGTCCTCAATGAACGTATTGTCGGTGAGGAAACGCAACTGGTAATGCTTCTGAACGGTAAAGCCGTAGATGATATAGCGTCGCTGGCTGCCCTGGTAACGCTCGACCGTATCAATGGTGATATCCGTCAGCTGTGGAATGCCCAGGCGTGCGATGGTATTACGCACGGTGGCGATCTGATTTCGGTAGGGCACGATGATGCCTATGGTATCCTGGGCACTGAACCTTTCCTTCTCAATCCAGTAGATGCGTTCCACCAGGGCGGTGATGATATCGGCCTCGGGCTGGTTTACCTTGTCGGACGGGGAATGGCGGGGAGTCTTGCTGGGCAGGAATATGATTCTGCGGGTAAGAAGCAGATCCGTAAGCTCATCGCCTGTACCGCCTTCCCCAGGCAGCTGTACCGTCTGGTGCGGCAAGGGCACGACCTTCAGCTTACCGCCGTAGAAAAGCCGGTTGGGCAGGTCCATGATTTCCTGGTGCATGCGTCCCTGACGGGTGAGCATGTAAGTGACAGACGGGTCATCCCCGTACAGACTGAGGAGACGCTCGAAGAGTGAGAGACGGCAGTTCCGTAATCCGATCTGGTGGAGCAGGGGCTCAGTGACTGCCGACTCCTGCCCGATCTGCTGGACAACGGCGGGGAGCTGCTTGTGGTCGCCTATCATCACAAATTTTCGGATGGCAGGCTCTGACTTATGCGTGGCGCTGAGCAGACCGATGATGTGCGGCTCCAGAATCTGGGAAGCCTCGTCTATAATGGCCAGCGAGAACTGCTTGTATTTAAATACGGCCTGTGCGCTGTTCATGGCTGTGACTGTGGCCACAAGGACACGGGTCAGGCATATCAGCTCCTGCAGTTGAGTCAGAGAGGAGCACTCCCTGACCCGGTTATCCAGCAGATAGGGCTGGTATTGCGACTGGCAGGCCAGTCCGTTTCCTATACGCAGGAAGGGAATCCGGGCACTGACCAGCTTGCCGCATATCTCATCTACGGCACGGTTGGTATAGGAAAGCAGCAGTACATTGGTGTCAGGGTGCAGCAGCTCCTCCTGCAAGGTGTTGAGCATGCCATAGGATGTCTTGCCGCTGCCGGGCGGGCCGATGATGAGAAAGAGGTCGCGGGCCTGACGCACACGCAGTGATAGTTCATTGAACGGCCCGTATTTCCCCAGTAAGGTAAGAGACTCATCCGTTTCGGGCCTGCGGGCAGCCATCAGCAGCTGACGTCTTTCAGGAGGAGCGGACAGGAAAGCATGCATTCCCCTGTAAAGGGCTGTATAGGAGGATTCGAAGAAATCATGCTCCACCGCCCAATGACATTTCTTGTGCCGCAGGAACACACAGGCATCCACCTGCGTCTTCCGCAGGTTCAGCGTTATCTCTTCCGGTGTGATGCTGACAATGCTGCAACGGAACACCATGGTCTGGCTGGCGTCGGGGATACTGTCCTTCTGATAGGAATACAGGATGACGATATCACCTGGACGGAAGTTGCTCATGTCATTGAGCGTGTCTGGCTGAAAGCGCAACACCACCTGGCTGACCTGTCCCTCATCCCCTTCAGCAGGAGAGAGCAGTTGCAGCTGATGGTAGATGTTCCCTGCGGAAAGTTTCTCGTCCAGGCTGTCCAGCCAGATGCTGGAGAATCCGGAGTTCTCCTTCTGCTGATTGCCCAGCTTGCTGAGCTGATGCTCACGGGCAATGAAGGCAAGCATCCGGTAATAATAGGCTTTCTCCGTAGGACCGGCCTGACGGACGGGGGCCAAAAGCTGTTCAATTTTAGGACGCTGGAACTCCTTCCACAGACGGTCCTGAACACCGTTCCGGTTCAGTTGTTCCGGGGTAAGGCTGTCCAGGATATTGAACCCGCCGTCGGCCAGGCGGAACTGATGCCATACCAGCTGGTTACGCAGCCGGAAGGCATGGAAGAGCAGTTCGGGCGCAAAGCTAAGCCCAAGCAGGGAATGAGGATATTTGGAATAGAGCAGGAAGGCATGCAGTTGCCGGTTGTTCCGCTCATACTGTTCGCGGTAGTTGTAGCGCAACAGGGCCATATATAGCAACAGCTGCACATAATGGGCCCGCTGGGCCTTGGGGGTGGAAGGGTCTGTGTCACCGGGGACAAAGGCCCCGCTGCCCGCTTTCTGTTCCACCAGCACCCGGAGGTCGAGTTGCAGCATATCCATACGTCCCTGCAGTCCCAGCATGGGAGAGAAGAAGGACGGCTCCACCATCACCTTGTCTGTACGGAAACTGTTCACCTGTGCGGGCAGGTCATGGCAGACAGCCTGACGGATATGCTCCAACTGTGTCTGCGCTTTGGCATGGAATTGCGCTCCGGGCGGTGTGGCCAGCAGGCTCAGGGCATTCCGCATAAAAAAATCACGTGCCGAATGGGCGTACGGATGGCTGTCTGAGTGAAGTGCCTCGTCGAGAAGCTGACCGGCCAGGTTACCTAACATGATGGCTTCCGACTCAGCAGGCGGCTCAATCATGCGCAGCAGATACACCAGGGGCGAGTCGGAATAACTGTCCATGCACCGGGCTACCTGCGAGATGTCAATCAGATAATCCGGTTCCAGAATAATCAGCTCAGGATACAGAATCCCATCTTCGCTGATACGCGGCCTGATCAGATTAATCTGCGTACCTGCATTCAGCAGGGGTGTCAGGTAAGTCCAGTCAAAGGGATAGTTCTCATTCCCCCGGGCATAGCATACCTGCCTTTCCTCCACACCGTCATTCTCCAGCCGCCCCCAAATGGAATCATCGTCCCATCTGTCCACAATCATCCTGAGGCATTCTGCCAGCAGCATCTTGCCGGAACGCCGTTGTCTCTTAACCGGGAAGAGGGCGGCAAGTGACTCAGGGACGGGAATACCGTACAGGTGCCGGATAAAAAGGCCCAGCGCCTGCACGTCATCGGCCAGCATCCGCTGCTGTTCTTCCCGGGAAAGCTCACCATGCTTCAGGCGGTTCAGCCTTACACGCAGGTCATTGACCATGCGGGACAGTCTCTTAGGCGCGTTGTATTCCTTCAGCAGGTAATCAGTCTTGGCGAACGGACCCACCAGACGGACAGGCAGCAGGGCTGTCTGCTCTTCCAGCAGATGCAGGAAGAGGCGGTTCAGCAATACATACCGGTTGCCTGCCGTTTTTCTGTCTGAGAGAATGGAAAACAGGTCGGCATAGAACTCTGCCGCTGTATTATCCGGTTTTTCACTTACTTCTGTCAACTTCTGATATTCAATTTTTACGCAAATATACCTTAAAAAAACGGCCCGGGCAAAGGATTATCAGGAAAAAGTCTTATCTTTGCCCTATGTTAGCTTAAAGTTGACAGTTAAACAAGGTAATAGAAAAAAGGAAGTACAATATTCAAACATAACAATCTTAAACAAAAAAAAGTAAACACAGACAATGAAAAAGACACTTACACTTGTAATTCACACACTGATTACCCTGACCCTTATGGCTCAGGAGAATGTGCCCGCCACACTTGACGGGTGGGCAGACCGCCTGCAGCGGTTCGGAAAGAATATCCCCCAGGAGCAGATATTCATACACACTGACAATACATGTTATTTCCTTGGCGATACCTTATTCTATAAAGCGTACGTGCGCAGAAGCGACGGCCTTCCCAGTAAAGTCAGCAAAGTACTGTATGTGGAACTGCTGAACCAGGACGGCTACCTGGTACAGCGTCAGCTGTTGGAGCTGGAGAGGGGAGAGGCACACGGTGACTTTGCCCTGAGCGACACACTGTACGGCGGCTACTATGAGTTGCGTGCATATACACGCTGGCAGCTGAACTGGGGTGAGACGGAACATCCGCATACTGACTTTGCCGAAAAGTGGTTCTACGGCAAGAAGATGGCCCGGGAATACTACCGCGACTACGAGAAACTCTACAGCAGGGTTTTCCCTGTATATGATAAGCCGAAGGCCCCTGGTGACTTTGAGCACTTTATGACATTGCGCCCGCTGCGCCGGCAGTATAAGGCTGATGACGCGGTACCTGCGGCCGTGGTACATTTCTATCCCGAAGGCGGACACCTGGTAGCAGCCGTCAGGAACCGTGTGGCCTTTGAGGCAAATGACGATGACGGCATGCACATTGAGGGCACACTGAAGGTGACGGATGATGCAGGTAATACCGTAGCGGAGGCTAGGACAGAGAAGCGTGGCAGGGGAAGCATAGAGTTTACTCCTGTCATGGGCAGGAAATACAAGTCGGAGTTCACCTGGAACTACAAGGCTGGCAAGCAGGAACTTCCCCAGGTAGAGGCAGACGGCTGTGCCCTGATGCTGACGCAGCAGAACGGCGAGGTGCAGGTGAACCTGTCTCTTAACGGAACCGCCGCCAGTGAACCCTTAGGCATGACAGTTATGAACCAGGGGCAGCTGCTCGACTTCCAGGAATTGGGAAGCGGCCAGCAGCTCTCTGCTACGCTCGTTCCCGGAAAGCTCCGTACAGGTGTATGCCAGGTGACGGTCTTCAATGCCGAAGGACGTATTTATGCTGACCGCCTGTTCTTCGTCCGCAAGGATGACTTCAAATCACAGAATATCACCTTCAGCGGGTTTGATGACAAGCCGAACGAGCCCTTTGCTCCCATCAGCCTGCAGGTAAATAGTACCGTACCCAACAGTCACGTCAGCATAGCCGTGCGTGACGCGGCGCACACCGAGTATGTGTTTGATTCGGGTAATATCCTTACAGAGATGCTACTGAGCAGCCAGATACGCGGCTTTGTGGAACAGCCGGAGTATTTCTTCGAGAAGGATGATGCCGAGCATCAGCGTGCGCTGGATCTGTTGCTGATGATTCAGGGATGGCGCAGGTACGACTGGCACACGATGGCTACGCCCGGTGCTTTCGTTCTGAGTCATCTGCCCGAACAGACCCCCGTGATGGTAGGTGACGTTAACAAGTATCAGTCCGAGAATGCCGAGGATATATTTGCCCAGGAAGCCGAGCGGGCAGGTAATGAAGCCGAGGAAAAGCATGTCAGCATTGACAAGGCAGGCGAAGAGGAGGAACAGTCCGATGAGGAGAAGGCTGTAACCGAGGCAAAGAACGGAGGCGCTGCAAAGGATAAGGCTGACAGAACCGAAAAGTCAACCCTGCACGAGGGCTATAACCGTTTCAATAAGAACGAAGGCTCCCTGAAGAGGGATGTCCTGGTACATGCCAGCTTTAAGAAGGCCACAGAGAACGGCTATGATGACGTTGTAGGTGATGTTGTTACCCAAAAGGGACAGTTCAAGGTTCAGACACCGCGCTTCTATGAAGGCTGTTATATGGAAATGGCCGCCTCGGACACCACCAAGTGGAAAGACGGCAAACACGTATGGTTTGAAAGCGGTACCACCAAATACGGCGATATCAACTATCCAGAATTCTATTTGCGCCTCAGTCAGGTCTATCCCAGATTTGTGAAACCTTACGGATGGTATCAGGAGCATCTGGCCGAGGCCCCCAAGGGAAGTGTCATGGCAGAGGACTGGATCAATGACGGTTCCCGTCTGCTTCACGAGGTAACGGTAGGAGCCAAGCGTAACTCACTCAGGAAGTTTGATCCCACCAAGCCCGCCTTTGTGATAGATGCCTATACTGCATTGAACGAAGCCATCGACGCGGGATTCTGTCCCGGATATTATATCGGACAACAACGTTTTGCCGTGGATGTAGCCCGTTCCTATATAGGTGACATGAATATGGGCCGCCAGTATGACCTGCTAATCCGCCTGAACGGAAAGCTGGAAAGCGAAAAGTCCGTCTTCAGACAAGGAAGGGAGGATACCGGTATCGCAGGCGGTTCTGTTCCCACCTGGCATAATAACATTTCTCCGATGCAGAAGGAGGACTTCAATAAGTTCACGAACCTGGACAAGGTATATATCTATACTGACTACAGCCCGCGCCGTGAGGGGGATAAAATCTTCGAGGGCAGTAACCAACCCCAGGTTACTATTGACCTGCATACCCTCCCCAACGGTGCCAAGCGTACCGTCAGACGCGACCGCTATTTCATCCTGCCCGGATTCTCGGCACCTGACGACTTCTATCAGCCTGATTACAGCAAGAAGCCGCTTCCCGAGACCAAGGACTATCGCAGGACACTGTATTGGAATCCCAAGCTGGAACTGGACGCGTCCGGAACAGCTCAGATCCGGTTCTATAACAACTGCCGGCAGACCCAGATTGCCATCAGTGCGGAAGGCATGGGTGCCGACGGAACGCTCCTGACCGGCAAGAGCATGCCGGAGGATAGAAAGTGAAGAGTGAAAAATAATAATTACAGTGCCCGCCGATTCTGTCGGCGGAAACCCTTTACCGTTTTAACTTTATAACCTTTTAACCTTTTAACATTAAAGTAACATGGAATTAAACAACATTGTTGAGAAATTTGCCGTTCGCGGCACAGTATGTGAGATAAAACCCTTGGGCGAGGGCCTGATCAATGATACCTATAAGGTACTGACAGCGGAGGCCGATCAGCCGGATTATGTGTTGCAGCGTGTGAATGACGTGGTATTCCCTGATGTGGATATGGTGATGCGCAACATAGCCGCCGTGACCGGTCACATCCGCAAGAAGCTGGAGCAGAAAGGCGAGAAGGACATTGACCGTAAGGTGCTGACCTTCATCCCGCTGAAGGAGGACAGCGGCAAGCTGTATGCGCTGGTTGACGGAAAGTACTGGCGTATTATGGTCTTCATCCCTGATGCCGTCACCAAGCAGGCTGTGAATCCGGAGAGCAGTCGTGCCGCGGGCAAGGCCTTCGGTAACTTCCAGGCCATGCTGGCCGACATTCCTGTTCAGTTGAGTGAGACGATAAAGGATTTCCATAACATGGAATTCCGTCTGCGACAGTTACGTGAGGTGGTCAAGGCTGACCCCGTGGGCCGTGTCAGTGAGCCTCAGGTACAGGAGATGCTGCGCCAGATAGATGCCCGTGCCGAGGAGATGTGCAAGGCAGAGCGTATGGGGCGTGAAGGTACGCTGCCCAAGCGTGTATGCCACTGTGACACCAAGGTCAATAACATGATGTTCGATAAGAATGACAATGTGCTCTGTGTGATCGACCTGGATACGGTAATGCCCAACTTCATCTTCTCGGACTACGGGGATTTCCTGCGTACAGGAGCCAATGTGGTGGCTGAGGACTGTCCGGATATGGACAAGGTACAGTTTAATGTGGAGATTTTCAAGGCCTTCACGGAAGGATACCTGAGCAGTGCCTCCTCATTCCTTACTCCCGTTGAGATTGAGAATCTGCCTTATGCCGTGAAGCTGTTCCCCTACATGCAGTGTGTGCGTTTCCTGTGGGATTACCTCAGCGGCGACAAGTACTGGAAGTGCCAGTATCCCGAGCACAACTTTGTACGTGCCAACAACCAGCTGCACCTGCTGCTCAGCATAGAGGCACATGAGGCGGAGATGAAGGACTTTATCGCAAACCTGAAACAACAATAAATGTATGATGGATTTTAAGACCTTATCCGCACAACGGTATTCCGTCCGTTCTTATTCAGGCGAACCCGTAACAGAGGAACAGTTACAGTACATCCTGGAGTGTGCGCGCCTGGCACCTTCGGCTGTTAATCTGCAACCCTGGAAGTTCTATGTGATGACCTCACAGCAGGATAGGGAACTGCTGCAGCAATGTTATAAACGTGACTGGCTGAGCCAGGCCCCTCTGTACATCCTGCTGACTGTTCAGCATGACGTGGAGTGGGTGAGGAGTGACGGCAAACGGCACGGTGATATAGACATCGCCATCGCCGCCGAGCATATCTGTCTGGCTGCCGCCGAACAGGGATTAGGTTCCTGCTGGGTATGCAACTTCGATGCCCGGTTGTGTCATGAACTGCTTAACCTTCCCGAGACAGAAGAGCCTGTAGTGCTGATTCCCATCGGAAAGGCTGCTGCCGGGATGCAGCCGACTGAAAAGAAAAGGAAGGAACTGACGGACATCGTTATCCGCAGATAAAAAACAGGCGGAGGTGGACATGAATCCACCTCCGCTTATTTCTATATAGAAGAGTCTGTCACTTCCATTCAGGGACATCTTCCTGCTTCTCGTAGATGCCCACCAGGTTAACCAAGTACAATAACGTACTGTTGGCGGGGACGGCATTGGAGTCCTCAGCCTTGTAACCCAGCTGCTGGGGGATGTACACATACCATTCGTCACCTTCAACCATATACTGCATGGCAGTCTGGAATCCCTCTATCAGATTCTCCACCGACATGGTCAGGGGAACAGCTGTCGCTGGGTTGAAATCACCGTAGTAGGTCTGGCTGAAAATAAGCATCCGTTCCTCCTTGGTGACGTCATCCTCTGATATGTATTCCGAGGGCATGAGCCATGCACGGTAATGCACCTGCACATAGTCCGTATAGTTAGGGCTTGTCGTACCCTTTACCTGACCGGGTCTGGCAGGAACAATCTTGCATACAATACTGTCCGTCAGCGGGCCCTGTATGTCCGCACTGCGTTGCAGGCTCTTGAACATACGCCACTGGCAGTGCGCTTCCCAGTCATCACCGTACTGTGCCTTGGCTGCGGCAATGGCAGTGCGGGCCGAGTCGGCAACTTCCTGAAACCACATACTGTTCCTGCTTTCCCAGTCGTAATAGGGATTCCACTCGCTGTTCTTTTCCGAACAGGAGACGAAGAACAGGCTGGTCAGGCATACCAGTCCTGCCAGATTAACCAGAAAAACGGGAATCTTCTTCATTACAGTAATTTCTTCAAAAGACTGGTGATGCTCACCTTATCCTCGATGATACCGCGCAGGTCACTGATAGCCACACGATGCTGCTCCATGGTGTCACGGTCACGCAGTGTAACGGTATTGTCCTCCAGTGTCTGCTGATCCACGGTCACGCAGTAAGGACAGCCGATGGCATCCATACGGCGGTAACGCTTACCTATCTGATCCTTCTCCTCGTACTTGCAGTTGAAGTGGAAGCGCAGGTCATTGATGATCTCCTGTGCCTTCTCGGGCATTCCGTCCTTCTTGGTCAGGGGGAATACAGCCAGTTTGACGGGAGCCAGGGCCGCAGGCAGATGCAGTACGGTACGTGTCTGTCCGTCAGGCAACTGCTGCTCCTCATAGCTGTGGCACATGATAGAGAGGAACATACGGTCCACACCGATAGATGTCTCAATGACATACGGCGTATAGCTCTCATTGGTCTCAGGATCGAAGTACTCTATCTTCTTGCCGCTGAACTTAGCATGCTGTGAAAGGTCGAAGTTGGTACGTGAGTGGATACCCTCCACCTCCTTGAAGCCGAAGGGCATGTGGAACTCGATATCAGTAGCGGCATTGGCATAGTGGGCCAGCTTGTCATGATCATGGAACCGGTAGTTCTCCGCGCCGAATCCCAGATTCTGGTGCCACTTCATACGTGTCTCCTTCCACTTGGCAAACCAGTCAAGTTCGGTGCCGGGCTTGATGAAGAACTGCATCTCCATCTGCTCGAACTCGCGCATACGGAAGATGAACTGACGGGCAACAATCTCGTTACGGAAGGCCTTGCCTATCTGAGCGATACCGAAGGGCAGCTTCATACGGCCGGTCTTCTGCACGTTCAGGTAGTTTACAAAGATACCCTGGGCTGTCTCAGGACGCAGATAGATAGTGCTGGCACCGTCGGCAGTACTTCCCATCTCCGTCTTGAACATCAGGTTGAACTGACGCACATCCGTCCAGTTACGTGTGCCGCTGATGGGGCATACAATACCCTCATCCAGGATAATCTGCTTCATGCCATCCAGGTCAATGCCGCCCTCGGCATTCATCACTTCCTGATAACGCTTGTGCAGTGCATCGAATTTCTCCTGATTCTCCAGCACACGGGGATTGGTGGCACGGAACTGTGCCTCGTCAAAGGCATCGCCGAACTTCTTCTTTGCCTTCTCAATCTCCTTCTGAATCTTATCCTCGTATTTGGCCAGCTGCTCCTCAATGAGCACATCGGCACGATAACGCTTCTTGGAGTCGCGGTTGTCAATAAGGGGATCGTTGAAAGCATCAACGTGACCGGATGCCTTCCAGGTGGTGGGGTGCATAAAGATGGCTGCGTCTATACCCACAATATTCTCGTGCAGCAGCACCATGCTCTGCCACCAGTATTGCTTGATATTGTTCTTCAGCTCCACACCGTTCTGTCCGTAATCATAGACAGCGCCTAAACCATCGTAGATATCGCTGCTGGGGAATACGAAACCGTATTCTTTACAGTGAGAGACTATTTTCTTGAAAACATCTTCCTGTTGTGCCATAATCTGATTTTACCTTGTTAAATATATATTTGCGTGCAAAGTTACAAATAAATTTGCAAACCGGCCCTTTCAGGTCGGTTTTTAATACTCGTCCTCGTTGAATAGGAAATCTTCCTTTGTCGGATAATCCGGCCAGATATCCTCGATGTTCTCATACACATCGCCCTCATCTTCAATCTCAGAGAGATTCTCTATTACTTCAAGAGGAGCGCCGCTACGTGTCGCATAGTCAATGAGCTCCTCTTTGGTCGCAGGCCAGGGAGCATCCTCCAGTTTTGAGGCTAATTCCAATGTCCAGTACATATTAATTTCGGTTTAAGTATTACATGCATCTCTATTGAAGCCGCAAAGATACAATTATTTCTGTAATTATCAACCTTTCTTCCATAAAATTTCATCAGTTCCGCCCAAAAAATTCAGGCGGCACGCCAGAACATACAGATAATCGCTTAACCGGTTCATGTATGCCGTAACATTTTTATCCACCGGTTCCACGGCATCCAGGGCATAGATTCTCCTTTCCGTACGCCGGCAGACCGTGCGGCAGACATGCGCCACGGCAGCGGCCCGGCATCCCCCGGGCAGGGTAAACCCGCGCCATCCCGGCAATCCGTCATTGGCCTTGTCAATACAATGTTCCAGTTCTATGATATCCTCATCCGTTATCCGGCATTTACCGGGCTCAGCGCTATCCGGATCAGTAGCCAGTATGGTACCGATGGCAAAAAGCCGGCATTGTATCCTCACCAGGCATTCTTGGTCTTCAGGTTCGTTCAGGTAAGTCAGCAACAGCCCTAACTGGCTGTTCAGTTCATCCACAGAGCCATAGCTCTCCAGGCGCAGGCTGGCCTTCGGAATTCTTTTTCCGCCTACAAGGCTGGTCTCGCCATGATCTCCCGTCCGTGTATAGACATTACATTTTTTCATCAGAAATTAACTGTATAGTGTTGTTTGTTATATTTGGTATCGAATAAGGCTATACCTGTATCGTAAAGATCGAAGGTCAGCACGGCCGGCAGGCTGCGGAACCACTCCCTGTGCCTGTCCAGATGATCCAACACCAGCACCGACTGGCCGTTCAGATGGCTCAGGATCCTTTCGTCTGGCGCGTCCAGCCAGCACAGGTCGGCTTCCCCCTCCGGAATATGATCTGTTATGTCCGCTTTCCGGCATCCGGCCTGCAGATACGTCCTGACATAAGGCGGGGCAGACAGGCACACAATCCTACGGGGTTGCCTCCAATTACTCAGCCTTAGCAGCATGTGCAGAATTTTCCTTACCCGGAACATACACCCGAAAGGCAATTCCCTGTCCAATTCCTCATAGGCATAATAGGGCAGGTTCATATACAGGATGTCCGTAATAAAACGGAATGCAAACGGGGAATGCACCCCGTAGCCGCAACGGTGCCTGAAGCGCCTGAGCCATACCAGCGGATTTGATATCTTATACATTTGTATGCCAAAGTTACGCTTTTCTTTTTACATTTATGCCCTGACGGACATTTTTTTTGTTAATAAACATTAAACTCCAGACCTGGAAGCATTACGTGTACGCGTACATTATAAATATTTTTCATATCTTTGCCACAGATATGTAATAACAGTAATAATTACCTTAACTAACTTAAAATCATGAAGAGAATATTTACCTTATGTTTTATGTTACTGTCGGTTCTTTTTATCACACCGCTGAAAGCGCAGGTGCTGATAGATAACGGCCCTGTAACAGATTTCTCATCCGACAAGAAATATGTAATCCAGACGCACGGCCAGGACGGCTCCACCCACTGGATGTACGATGCCGGAACCAATATCGCCGCAGACAATAATCTGGACGAGACAACACCAGACCCTAAGTACCTATGGATTATCACCCCGGTAGGTGACAAGTTCACGGTGCAGAACGTAAGCACCAGCCGGTACATCAGTATTGACGGCACCAGCAACGGCGGCTCCACCTCCACCAAGACCGAGGCCGTTATGCTGTATATTGATGTTGATGACGGAAACTGCGGTTTCAGGAACGAGTCAGGGCAGTACATAGACATGTCCTACAGCGGTGTCGGCCCTTCATCATGGTCGGGAGGCGTAGCCGGTTCACGCGTGCTGGTCATCTATGATGTCAACCTGGATCTGTCCGAGAAGGACATTCTGCTCAGCAAACTATTGAACCGTGTAATACTCTATGACAGATATCTGCCGGACTATGGCGATGAAAGCATTGACCGCGGAACCGAAATCGGCCAGTATAACGCCAGCGATGAACTGTACAACACATTCATCAATGCCGTGCAGCAAGCCTTTGACATTGTCAATAACAATGTTGAGACACCTGATGAGACAACATTGGCTACCATCCTTGAGACTATCGACAAGAGCTATGAGGATATCATGGCTACCCTGGTGAAACTGACCATTGCCGACGGTAACTACCGTATTGTCAGTGCCATGCAGTGGACCAAGACTGTCCGAGTTGATACGGGCGAGAAAGACACTGACGAGAATCCCATTTACATCGAAACGGTCACCCATCCCACCAAGGCTATGTATGCCACCCTTGAGGACATGAAGGCTATGTGGGCAGATCTGGACAGCACTGATTGCCGTTATCTTTGGAAACTCACCAATAATCCCGAAACGGGATTCATTCAGATGATGAACATTGCCACGGACGGAATTCTGGACAAATGCTCACAGAGCAGCCAGGCAACCCTCAGTACTACCAGTACCACGGAGATGTACTTCGAGTATGAAGGACGTACCGAGGACCGGAAAGTGATTATAGCCATGCGCCCCAGCACAGGCGGAAGATATACCTTCCTGCATGCCAACGGACACGGTGGCGGAACAGGCAATGCCAACAACATCGTCGGCTGGGAAGCCAGTGCCGGTGCCACACAATGGATTCTGGAGCCCGTTAGTGACCAGGAAGTGCAGGAGCTGGTGGATGATTATGCTCCCTTTAAGGACCATGAACTGCTTGTCAGCAGATACCAGAAACTCATTGAGAGCGCTGACAGCCTGGTAGTTGCAGCCACCGATGAGACACGCACGGAACTCATCACCCGGGCATCCCAGCTGAGCTGCCCGTTCGGCGAGAATGATCTGTACCCCAGTAAACTGGACGGCGGCGATATCAGTTCGCTTATAGACGGTGATCCCTCCACCTACTATCATACAGCATGGGGCGGTGGCAACGTAACGCCCGGCTCACACTGGCTGTTCGCCACGTTCGACCAGCCCGTAGGTGGTAAACTGCAGGTAACCATGACACGCCGTACCGGTGCCTATAATGACCACGTAAGCAAGATGGATGTATATGGCGGAACAGATATCGAGGGACCTGACGACAGTTTCACCCTGCTGACCCAGCTCTCGTTCCCGTACAAACAGCCAGGCGAATCCCTCAAGTCAGACCTGTTTACCGTAGAGAACGCCTATCCCGTTTATAAGTTTATCGTTACCGAGACCGCACCTACCTCATATAACCGCGGTTACTTCCACATGGCCGAATTCAACCTGATGCAGGTCAGCACAAACGAGAACAGCCAGCTGAAGGGCATGGGCGAGACCGGAACTAAACTGGTCAGCGAACTGGCCAAAGCTAAGGAAATGGATATGGACGAACTTACGATGGATGAGTATAATGCCCTGAAGGAAGCTTATGATGCGGCCAAGGCCATCTATGTGGATCCTACCCCCCTGCGTGAAGCCATCCGTAAGAACAGAAACGCCACTCAGATGGTGGTAATCGGCACAGACCCCGGCTACTGGAGTGCGGAAAGCAGCGCCGGCTCCTTCGACACCGTTCTCCGTAATGCGGAGCAATATGACAAGGCCGGTGTATATACTCAGGATCAGACAGATGATTTCATCCGCCAGATTCAGGCCGGTGTCAGCGACATCATGTCCAGCGCCAATCCCGTTCAGCCAGGTAAATGGTACGCCATCCGCTTTGCCACCGAGGATATGTATGACCAGTACGGCTGGCCCAAGTCCAATGCCGTAAACGCCAAGTTGGGTGACCTGTATGACAACTACATCTCTCCTGCTGACGTGGAAACCGAAGGCGAAGATGAGACATTAGTCATACCCGCTATGGATGAAGTTTCCCGCGGACAGGCACTCCGCTTTGTCAGTGACCAGATTATCGAAAGCATGGACCAGATAGCCTTCCGCTTCATAGCTTTAGGTGACAGCGCCTATGTACTACAGCACAAGAGCGGCCTTTACGTAGGCGGTGCCGGAGCCGGAACAGCCATCAGTCTCGGCCTCACCCCCGCCATCTTCAATGTAAGCGCCGTGGGATTAGGTAAGGTACTGATACATGCACGTAATCTCAAGGGAGCGGAGTACGGAGCCAATCCCGTTTATCTGCATGCCCAGAATGCCGGCCATTCGCTCGTAACCTGGACCGCAACCGAAGTCGGCAGTAACAGCGCCCTCTTTATTTCCGAGATAGACGAGAACGAGCTCAACACCATTGACATTGCCGAAGGCGTACTGGAAACTGTCAAGCCCAACAGCATGCGCATCTGGTGTTACCCCGTAGGATTCAGCGTAACAGACGGAGAACTGTATGAATTCAAGGGAATGTATCAGACAGATGACGCCTGCCATTATGCATTTAACAGGATAGACGAGGCCAAACCCGGTCAGCCGGTACTGTATGTAAACGGTGATATCGATGAATTTGACAAGGACGCTGATGACGAGTATGAGACGCTGACCATCACCTCAACAGATATTGCTCCTGATGCCCAGAATGACAACGGCCTGCAGGGAACCTACACTTATCAGTGGGTAACACCCGGTGCTGTAGTGGTCTATGGCGGTAACTTCGGCAGCTGGGGCAACACCCTTGTAGAGGCATTCGGCCAGTATAATACCGACTGTACAAGGGATGTATCAGCCAACACAGGCTATATCGCTCCTGAGGAAAGTCTCATCGCAGAAGGAGAGTATGACCTGGTATTCAGCATCGAGGGTGAATCTACAGGCATCAACACCCCCGAAACAACCCTCTCACAAGGTGCCGTTAGCATATATGACCTCAGTGGACGTAAGGTCAGTGTTCAATCAGTGAAGAAGGGCATTTATATTGTGAACAAGAAGAAGGTTGCTATAGGCAAGTAGTTCTTATGGCTTTCAAAGCATTACGAGAGGAGTGCGTCGTTTGGCGCACTCCTCTTTTTAATGTCTCATAAGCTTCTGGAGGAAGATGCTCTCTCCCCAATGAGCCTGCGCACTGGGAGTACTCGTAGAACTCAGCGTATTAAGCTTCGCTTATGAGAGTTAAAGCAGCGTATTGTTAGCACGGCATTGCTTGACAATGGGATTTAAAGCCCTGCTACGCCCGGAATGGGAGGTATAGTGCTTCGCAATAGCGTCCACTACAACGCATAAATTCACTAAAAAACGAACACGGTGAGTCCGTTTGAAGTACGATTAGATAATAAGACAAAAAAAGAGTGTGCCGTATGACACACTCTTTTTCCTATATTAATTATTAATAGAATTACTTGCTTACAGCAACCTTCTTGCCATCAACTACGAAGATACCCTTTGTAGCCTTGCTTACACGCTGGCCAGCCATGTTGTAGATAACACCGCTCTTAGTCTGCTCAGCAGAAATGCCATTGATAGCGGTTTCACCATTCACAGCAATTTTTGCGTCATCGAAGTTTGTCTTAGCACCACCTACAGCACCTGCAAGCATGTTATAGAGAAGGATGTCACCTGTTGCATCATCAGCAGTGCATACAAATGTAACTTTGATGACGTCACCTTCAGATTTGCCGTCTACATTCTTCAGTGTAGCAGTAGAAGCAGAACCATTGGAACTAGCGCAAGCAGCAAAGTATGTGCGAGGCTCACCATTTACAGGCTTTACTGTAAGGGTATGATGACTCTTATAACGTGAACCTTCCTTAACAATAGAAGGAACCATCTCCTCATCATCATTTTCGTACTGATCCACATCAATACCCTCAGGGCACTTAAAATAAATCTGGAAAGCTACAGGAGCTTCATCTGTTTTCAGGGAGAAAATGACATCAATTTTCTCACCCTTCTTCAGATTTATCTTTTCAGGGTTAGCAGCGAACTGGGCACTTGCAGTAGCTACAACTACCAATGCCATGATAGAAAGTAAAAACTTTTTCATTGTTTTAATATTTTAAATGATTATTAGAATAATTTGCAATAGGCTATTATGCACCGGCCATGATATCAAAAATAGCTACAACATCCATTACGTCAATAACCTTGTCACCGTTAACGTCGGCTGCGTCGTTAGGCTGAGCACCGGCCATGATATCATATACAGCTACAGCATCCATAACGTCGACAACGCTGTCACCGTTAACGTCACCCTTGATACCCTGCGGTGCTTCCTCAACAACCAGCTTTACAGCCTTGGCCTCAGTCTGAGCGATAGTTGACTCGTCTGATGCGGTCATGACAATCTTGTCAAGAGCGATTTCATACTCACCGGCTACAACTGAAGCGTCAACCTTCAATGTAACCTTGGCAACAGCGACCTTCTGACCTGCTGCA
>JAEEGK010011432.1_pt1 | contig 20287 bp, 12 predicted proteins | sample 8958771 | NCBI WGS metagenome assembly JAEEGK01 (sample SAMN16246547, study PRJNA631951) | gut metagenome | biome: gut microbiome; feature: rumen; material: SC-attached | host: Bos | place: Iran: Karaj | collected 2018-10
ATAAAAGACAAAAAAAGGCTCAGCGATTTGCTGAGCCTCTTCTGGTAGTGGGTAGGAGAATCGAACTCCTATTGCGAGATTGAGAATCTCGAGTACTAACCGTTATACGAACCCACCGTTTGGGATTGCAAAGATACGCATATTTTTGGAATCCCCAAATTTTTCTGCAACGAGCGGAAAAATTATTTCATGCGGTACGGAGCGTCCTCATACAGGATGAAGCGCTTGGCCTTGCGGATCCATTTCTGCTCCTCGAGCTTGACGTGCTCCTGCACGACGTCGAAGGTCAGGCGCCCGCGCAGATACTCCTCGATCACGGGGTCGGCCACCTTGACGAAAAGCGAGTCAAACAGCTCGAACTGCGAATAGCGCTCCGCCAGGAAGTGCATCAGCTGCAGGGTATGCAGCAGTGAATGGTACTGCGCGCCGGGCTGGAGCATAATCTGATAGCCGTAGCAGCGCTCCCCGGCATAGCGTCCCGCTGCGGGGGTGAAAGAGCAGGGGCGCATCATCACGCCGGGAGGCGTGGGCAGGAAACGGACGTCCCCGCTCTTGATGAAGGGGGCGCCGAAGTATTCGTAGGGACGGGCCGTGCCGATGGCGGGGGTGATGGAGGTGTTGTTCCACAGGCCGCCGCCCGGATACATCTCGCAGGTGAACATCCCCGGAATGTCCGAAGCCGGGGCGATGGTCCAGGGCAGCAGGTCCTTGCCGACGTCGGAGACGAAGGCGGAAATGATGTGCAGGGGGAACTTGGCCCCGATCTCATTGCAATACAGGTGGCAGAGCTCGCCGAGGGTCAGGCCGTGGCGGTGCGCCACCTTGGGCGTCCAAATGTCGGATTCGACCGCAGGCATCGTCCCCTCAACCACGCGCCCGGCCGGGTTGATGTGGTCCACGATGAACACGGACGGTGCCTGCTCGCTGCGGGCGCACATCGACAGCAGGCGCATCACGTCACGCGTATAATTGAAGTAGCGCGTGCCGACGTCCTGGATCTCCACGACCACCGCGTCGAGCCCTTCAAGTTCGTCCGCGCTGAAATCGATGTGGTTGGTCCCGGGCGTGAGCTCGGTGTCGCGCGGGGAGAAGATACGCTCCAGGTTGCCGCGTTCGCGGAAGATGTCATACAGGTAGCGCCCGCGCTGCGGGTCCCAGCAATTCTGCGTACAGAAGCAGGCGACCCGTCCCTCGCGCAGGCTCCTGTCAAGCTGCTCCTCTATCGGGGTGGTCCGGAACGAAAACATGGGCTATTTTCCGATAATGCCCCGGGCCAGTGCGATCACTTCTTCTCCGAGCCGCTGCGCCTCCTCCTCGGTCTGCGCCTCAGAGTAGATGCGGATGATGGGCTCGGTGTTGGACTTGCGCAGGTGGACCCACTGCTTGCGGGTCTCGAAGTCGATCTTGACGCCGTCGATGGTATTGACCTTCTCCTCCTTGAAATGCTCCTTCATCGCGTCCAGGATGCGGTCGATCAGGGCCTTGTCGCTCAGGTCGATGCGGTTCTTGGCGATGAAATAAGGCGGGAGCGTGGCCTTGTAGGCGCTGGCGCTCAGGCCCTTGTGGGCCAGGTGGCTGAGGAACAGCGCCACGCCCACCATGGCGTCGCGGCCGCAGTGGCTGGCAGGATAGATCACGCCGCCGTTGCCCTCGCCGCCGATGAGCGCACCCACCTGGTGCATCTTGGTGGTCACGTTGACCTCGCCCACGGCCGCTGCATAGTAGGTGCCGCCGTGGGCTTCCGTGACATCGCGAAGGGCACGGCTGGAACTGAGGTTGGAGACGGTGTTGCGGGGCGTCACGCCGGCCTTCTCGGCACGCTCCAGCAGGTAGTCGGCCACGGCCACGAGGGTGTATTCCTCCACGAAGGGCCTGCCGTCCTCGCAGATGAAGGCCAGTCGGTCCACGTCCGGATCCACGCTGATGCCCAGGTCGGCCTTTTCGCGGACGACCGTCTCACTGAGGTCCACCAGGTTCTTCGGCAGCGGCTCGGGATTGTGGGCGAAATCGCCCGTCGGCTCACCGTTGAGGGTAATGCACTCCACGCCGAGGCGGTCCAGCAGGCGCGGCATGATGATGCCGCCCACGGAGTTGATGGCGTCGAGGACGACCTTGAAGCCGGCCTTGCGGACGGCCTCGGCGTCCACGGCCTCCAGGGCCAGGACGGCGTCGATGTGCTCGTCCGTGAAATCATGCTCCACGATGCTGCCCAGCTCATCCACGGGTGCGAAGTCGAAGTCACCGCGCTCCGCCAGGTCCAGGATGGCCTGGCCCTCGGCGGCGGTCAGGAACTCACCGTGCTCGTTGAGAAGTTTGAGGGCGTTCCACTGGCGCGGGTTGTGGCTGGCAGTCAGGATGATGCCGCCGTCCGCACCGGCAAAGCCCACGGCCAGCTCCGTGGTCGGCGTGGAGGCGAAGCCGCACTTGACCACGTCCACGCCGCAGGCGACGAGCGTCCCGCAGACCAGCTGCTCGACCATGGCGCCGCTGATGCGGGCGTCGCGTCCGACGACCACTTTATACTTGCGGCCGCTGTTGGGCACAGGCTTGCGCTGCTTCAGGCAGGCACAGTATGCATAAGTGAATTTGACGATATCTACAGGGGTCAGGGCCTCGCCCGGGGCACCGCCGATCGTGCCGCGGATGCCGGAAATGGATTTTATCAGTGTCATAGTTTGCAAAATTACGAAAATAATTCTTATCTTTGCGCCCGATTCAAAAAACACTAGTGTAATGAAAAAAGGAATCCATCCCGAAACCTACCGTCTTGTAGCTTTCAAGGATATGTCAAACGAGGACGTATTCATCACCCGCTCCTGCGCCACCAGCAAGGAGAACATCACCATTGACGGTGTTGAGTACCCGCTCGTAAAGCTTGAGATTTCCAACACGTCTCACCCTTTCTACACCGGCAAGATGAAGATTGTCGACACCGCCGGCCGCGTTGATATGTTCTACCAGAGATACAAGAGCCGCAAGAAATAAGCTTGCGCCGCTATAGGTTGAAGAAGCCCGGGCACGAGGTGTCCGGGCTTCTTTTCTATTCTACCGCCAGTTCGAAGGGCGTGAGGGGCAGCGCGCCGGCCACGCCGTGCAGGTTGCCGGGCTTGAAACTACCCCAGCAGTAGCGCACGGTGCGCGGCTCGGGGACGGCCTCGCTGCGGAGCAGCATCGTCCGGCCGGACATCCGTACCTCCCGCACGGGATGGAAAACGCCGTCCGGGCCCGCCAGTTCCAGGCCCTCGACCCCGGCCGCCCGGTCCAGGCCGTCCGGACAGTTCTCCAGCTCCACGCCCACCGTGCCGGGACGGTCACCGGACTGCCTGAAGGCGCGCAGCGCCTCCGGCGAATAGCAGGGCAGGCGCCCGAAGCCATAGTCGCGGTGCAGGGCCAGGTAGGCCAGCCGCTCCCCCACCTCGCGTTTGCGCGCCGGATGGATCTGGTCGGTCTCATAATCGTACACGAGATCATCGGTCACGACGACCGCCCCGTTGGGCATGCGCTTCGCCGCGTCGTGCTGCGCCTGCCGCAGGAGCGCGGCCTCCGGCCCGGAACCGTAGTTGTAAGGGGCGATCTCCACCTGGTAGAACGGCAGGCGGCCTTCCGGGTCGCCCCACTCTTTCCGCCACAGCGAGACCATGGTCATCAGACGGTCCGCATACGTATCGTGCAGGCCGACATTGGAGCAGCCCTGGTACCAGATGAAGCCCCGGACCGTATAGCCCTTGACCGGGCAGACCATGGCATTGTACATCATGAAAGGGCTGTAATAGTCATAGCGCAGCGCTTCGATCGAAGCCCGGTCCGTGGCCACGTCCGGATAGGTCCGGACGATCTCCTCCGGAAGCCAGCTCTCGACCTTGGAGCCGCCGTAGGCGCTGAAAAGAATGCCGACCGGCACGTCCAGGGCCTCGTTGAGCTTGCGGGCGAAGAAGAACCCCGCGGCGCTCATCTCCGCGACCGTCGTCGCGTCGGCGCGCCACCACGTCCCTTCGATTTCCGACACCGGCTCATAGCTGCGCGTACGCGGCACCTTGAACATGCGTACGCGCTCACGCAAGGGAGCCGCAGTCAGCACGTCCTGCGCCCCCTCGACCGGACAGCCGTAGAAGCCGCGGATAGGCATCTCCATGTTGCTCTGGCCGGAGGCGAACCAGACTTCGCCGATCAGCACGTCGCGGATGACGAGCTGCTCGGAGCCCGACGATACCGTGATCGTCTGCGGTTCATAGGAGGCGGCCGGTGTCTGTACGGCTACCTGCCAGAAGCCGTCTGTGCCGGCCCGGGCGCTGTATTGCCGTGCATCCCAGGAGGGTGTGACGGTCACGCGCCGTCCGGGACCGGCCTTGCCCCATACCAGCGCGGCGGTCTGCTGCTGCAGGACCATCCCGTCGCTGCACGGCTGACGGAGGGAGAGCTGTGCCGAAGCCGCCGCACAGACGGCCAGGGCTGCCAGGAGAGTAAGGATTCTTTTCAACATAGTATCTCAAAGATAAGAAATCATCTGTTTTTCCCGGCATGGCTGGAAATAATGCAAAGAAAATGTTAAAAAAGTATTACTCTTCCCAGAAAATGCTATATTTGCACAAACACCCGACGACAGCATGCCCACCATCCTCTCCGAAATCACGGCGCTTTCCCAGCAGGACTGCTTCTACATCGTGGAGCGGCACAAGAAAGAGTTCACCTACCCGCTGCACCAGCACCGGGAGTACGAACTCAATTTCGTCCAGAACGGGCGGGGGCTGCGACGCATCATCGGGGACTCCGTGGAGGAGACCGGCCCGCTGGATCTCGTACTCATCGCCGGGGAGAACCTCGAGCATGTCTGGGAGCAGGGCAGCTGTACTGCGGAGGATATCCGGGAGATCACCATCCATTTCTCCTACGACCTGTTCAGCAGCGACCTGCTCGGAAAGAACCAGTTCGCCCGCATCCGCCAGATGCTGGATCGGGCCAAACACGGGCTGGCGTTCGCGCCGTCCGCCATCCTGAAGGTGTACCACCTCCTGGACACGCTGGCCACGGAAAAGGATTCCTTCCAGCAGTTCATCAGCTGCCTTCAGCTGCTCTACGAACTGTCGGGACTCCCGTCGCACAGCCTGGCCAGCAGTTCTTTCGCCCACGCCCCGCAGGACCGCGAGAGCCGGCGCATCCTCAAGGTCAAGGACTATATCAGCACCCACTACGCCGAACCCCTGACCCTCAAGATGATGGCGGACCTGGTCGGCATGAGCCCCAGTTCCTTCTCCCGCTTCTTCAGGCAGCACACCAACAGGACCTTCTCGACCTACCTGGTCGACATGCGGCTCGGCCAGGCCGCCCGGGAGCTCGTGGATACCACCCAGAATATTTCCGAGATCTGCTACGCCTGCGGATTCAACAACCTCTCCAACTTCAACCGCCTGTTCAAGGCCAAGCGGGGCATGTCTCCCCGCGAATTCCGCCAGATTTACCAGAAGACGAAAGTGCTGGTTTAAGCAGGAATTATGCAATATTTGACAAAATCGTACTTGTTTCAGGTGCGGTAACGGCCTAATTTTGTCCCGACTATGTAATATGGATACACTTAGATAAATTAATAATCTGTCTAAACATAATTCTACAATGATGAAAAGAAAGAATCCATCTCGTCTGTTCGGGCTGTTGGTGCTTCTGCTCCTGCTGCCCGTTCATTCTTTCGCGCAGAACCTGCGCGTGACAGGCAAGGTCCTGGATGAGAACGGAGAAGGGCTGATCGGAGCCGGCGTGGTCATACAAGGGACCACGGTCGGCACGGTCACGGACATGGACGGCAACTTCGTCCTTCCCTCCGTCCCCCAGGGCGCTACGCTCGAGGTTTCTTGCATCGGCTACACGACACAGGCCGTGCAGGTGACCGGTCAGAGCCTGACCGTCACCCTGGCGCCTGATGCCATGGCGCTGGACGATGCCGTGGTCATCGCCTATGGCCAGCAGAAGAAGGTCACCATCACCGGTGCGGTTTCCGCCGTCAGCGGTGAAGGGCTCCTGAAATCTCCTGTCGCCAACGTCGCCAACGCCCTGCAGGGCAACCTCCCCGGTGTTTCCGCCGTCCAGGCATCCGGCATGCCGGGTGCTGATGAACCTGTCATCCGCATCCGCGGTGTCGGCTCGCTCAACAGCGCTGAGCCGCTGGTTCTCGTGGACGGCGTCGAGCGTTCCTTCTCCCAACTGGACGCCAATGAAATCGAGAGCATCTCCGTCCTCAAGGACGCTTCCGCCACGGCCGTCTTCGGTGTGCGCGGCGCCAACGGCGTCATCCTCGTGACCACCAAGCGTGGTACCACCGGCAAGGCCTCCGTGACCGCTTCGGTCAGCAGCGCCGTGCAGACGATCGCCAAATTCGTCGACTTCGCCGACTCCTATACCTACGGCAAGATGTGGAACTACAGCCGGATCACCGACGTCTACCCGATGAGCCAGTGGCCCGGCACTGCCAATATCAAGGACTACACCCCCTATGCCGACAGCGGCATCCGTTTCAGCCAGGAAGTCATGGAGCATTTCCGCACCGGCGACATGCCCGTCACCTTCCCGAACACGGACTGGATCAACTACGTCATGAAGGACACCGCCTGGCAGGAGCAGGCCAACGTGAACGTCAACGGCGGCACCGACCGGGTCCGCTACTTCGTCTCTGCCGGTTTCCTGAACCAGGACTCCCTGTTCAAGACCTTCTCCGACAACAAGAACGAGACGTTCAAGTTCCAGCGTCTGAACTACCGCGCCAACCTCGACATCGACGTGTCCCGGCACAGCCAGCTGTCCATCACCCTGGGCGGCCGCATGCAGGACCGCAATACGATGGGCAGCGGCGAAGGTTTCCTGTTCCGCTACCTGCAGGGCGCTACGCCCTACGCCGGCATCGGCGTTGACGGGCAAGGCCGCCACATCGTCTCGGACGAAGGCCTCGTGGGTCCGTATGACCGCGACGCCCTGTCCAACTACTATAACCTCGGCTACCAGAACGAGAGCACCAACGTGCTCAACTTCGACCTGCAGTACAAGCTCGACCTGAGCTTCATCACCCCGGGCCTGGACTTCAAGGTCAAGGGATCCTACAACTCCGAGTACACGGCCCGCAAGAACCGCCAGAACGGCTACGGTTCCGGCCTGACCTATGTCGCCACCATCGTGGACGGCAAGGAAGTGCTCCGCAAGGAGGGCACGACCTGGCCCATCCCCTACTCCGAGGCCAAATGGGGCAGCCGTAACTGGTATGCCGAGGCGAGCTTCAACTATGCACGCCGCTTCGGCAACCACAACGTAGGTGCCCTGGTGCTCTACAACCAGAGCAAGACCTACTACCCCTGGGATTCGGACGGCAGCCTGTACCAGTCCATCCCGAAGGGCTATGTCGGCCTGGTCGGGCGCATTACCTATGACTATGCGACCAAGTACCTGCTCGACTTCAACATCGGCTACAACGGATCCGAGAACTTCGCCCCCGGCAAACGCTACGGTCTCTTCCCGTCCGTATCCGTGGGCTGGATCCCTTCCAGCGAACCCTGGTGGGAGCCTGTCAAGAACGTGATCGGCTACCTGAAACTCCGCGGCTCCTGGGGTCTGGTCGGCAACGACAACACCAACGGCGCCCGCTTCCTCTACCTCCCGGGTGCCTGGCAGTTCTATACCGGATCCGAGACCGTGAACCCGCAGAACCGCGGCACCAACTTCGGCACCAGCGGTTCCTGGCTGCAGGCGGTCAAGGAGCTGACCTCCGGCAACCCGAACGTGACCTGGGAGACGGCCAGCAAGATCAACGTCGGTCTGGATGCCGGCTTCTTCCGGGATCGTCTCCACGCCTACGTGGATTTCTTCTGGGAGGACCGTCAGCACATCCTCGTATCCAACGAATCCACCCTGCCGGCCGTGACCTACCTGCCGGCCAGCTACGTCAACGAAGGCCGCGTCAAGAACCACGGTTATGAGATCTCCCTCAACTGGGAGGAGCGCCGGGGCAATGTCCGCTACTCCATCTCCCCGAGCTTCTCCTACGCCCGCAACCAGGTGATCGAGATGCTGGAAGTCGAGCCGCTCTATCCGCACCTCAAGCACACCGGCCTCCCGGTCGGCCAACCTTTCGGCTACGACCTCTTCGAGTTCTACCAGCCGGGCACGGAAGAGCGCTACAAGGCCGCCTACGGCGTCCCGATGCCGGACCAGGTCCTCAAGGAGCTCAAGTATGGTGACTGCATCTATGTCGACCACACCGGTGACGGGGTCGTCGACCAGAACGACATGATCCCGCTTGGCTTTACCTCCAATCCCGAGATCACTTACTCGCTGAACGCCGCCATCCACTGGAAGGGCCTCGACTTCTCGATGCTGTGGACGGGAGCCGACCACGTAAGCCGCACGCTCCGGGGCTATTTCCGCGACCAGTTCGGATCCACCGACACCTCCGCTCTCACGCAGTGGGTCGCCGACAACTCCTGGACCGAGGACAACCCGGGCGCCATCCTGCCCCGTATCTCCTTCGACAACCGCGTCCACAACAACCGCGACTCCCAGGCCTGGATGATCAACTCCAGGTACGTGCGTCTGAAGAACGTCGAAATCGGCTACAACTTCAACAAACCCAAGGCCATGCCGTTCTTCAATTACATCCGCGTGTATCTCTCCGGACAGAACCTGCTGACCTTCTCCCGCTTCGACGGCAACGACCCCGAAGCACCGGGTTCCGGCCTGGACTTCGGCGTGCGCTACCCGATGACCCGCATTTTCAACATCGGCGCACAGTTTAACTTCTAATGCAGACACGAACATGAAACAGATTTCGAAATACATACTGGTCCTGGGACTCTGTTCCGCCGCCGTCTCGGTCTCTTCCTGCGTCGACCGTCTCGCAATCGGGGACGCGTTCCTGGAGAAGGCGCCCGGCGTCGACGTCAATATCGAAACGGTATTCTCGAAGGCCGAGTACACCCGGGATTTCCTCTGGAGCGCTTACGGGCAGATCTACTGCACCTACACCGCGGGCAACATGATGAACGGCGCCCCGATCGACGCGCTCTCCGACTCCTATCACTGCTATGTCTCATGGGGCGGTCCCAAGCAGAGCTACTACCAGGGATCGCTGACTGAGAACGCCCAGGACACCGAGGACGGCAACTTCCAGGGCAAGTTCTCCTATTCCACCAAATACGGCGGGCTCGACGCCGACGCCGGCGGCCGCGTGTCCATCTACGAGACCGTGCGCAAATGCTGGCAGCTGATCGAGAACATCGAGACCGTGCCCGACATGGACGACAACGAGAAGAGCCGCCTCAAGGGCGAGGCCTACACCATCATGGCCAGCCGCTACTACGACGCTTTCCGCAATTTCGGCGGTCTCTGCCTTGCACGCAAGGCCTATGAGGTCGGCGAGCACTTCACCACCGGCCGCGCCACGGCCATGGAGACCGTGGAATTCATCGATTCGCTGATCGTGTGCGCCATCAAGGAACCCGGCTTCATCTGGAACGTTCCTGACGCCGACATCGGCCAATGGTCGGGACGCCTCACCCGCGCCTCCGCCCGCGCACTCCGCGCGAAAGTTTGGATGTTCGCCGCGTCTCCGCTGTTCAACAGCTCCGCTCCCTACATGGAGTACGCTCCCGAGAAGGTGACCGAATTCACGAACATCGAGCATGTCTGGTTCGGCAAGGAAGATCCTTCCCTCTGGAACCGCTGCCTGCAGTACTGCAACGAATTCTTCGAGGACAATGCCGCGAACGGCAACTACTACCAGCTGGTCCAGCCCGCGACGCAGGACGAAGCCGGATACCGGCAGGCCTACCGCAACGCCTACCGCTACCGCAACAATGCATCCCGTCATGAGAAACTGTTCGACGCCCATCCTTCCACGACCCTGGGCGGCGGGGCTGAATGGGGCTGGAGAGGCTTCGCCCTTGACTGCTACCGCCAGGGCGGCGCCGTCCCGACGAACGAACTGATGGAGTGCTTCGGCATGCAGGACGGCCGCAATTTCCCGTATGCGGACATCTACGGTGCAGGCAAGAATCCGAACGGCATCGACATGTTCGCCGACCGTGACCCGCGCCTGTATGAGACGATGCTTGTCCCGCGCCAGTCACTGCCCGCCGGTTTCGACTACCGTGGCTTCGGCTACGTCGACACCTGGGAGAGCGGCGCCATGGCATACGATACCGGCAACTTCACGGCCAACAACGCTGACGAGGTTGCCTCCGGCTACCGGAAATTCAAGTGGATGCTCGATTACTCGGGCAGCCGGATGAACGACGAGTATGTCGGCATCTCCTACATCCGTCTGGCCGAGATGTACCTGATCCGGGCTGAAGCGAAAGCGGAGACCGGAGACCTCAAGGGTGCCCTCGATGACCTGCACATCATCCGCAGCCGCGTGGGTCTGGGCCGTCTGGAGACCATGAATCCCGGACTGAACCTGACCTCCAACAAGGAGAACCTCATCAACGAGATCCTCCGCGAGCGCAACTGCGAGATCGGTGCCGAATGCGGCGACCGGCTCTATGACATGGTCCGCCGCAAGCGCCAGGACCTCTTCACCAAGCCGCTCCACGAGATCAGGATCTACCGCCTCGACGCTAACGGCAACCGCCTGACCGAGGGTGACCAGCGCTGGGACCCCGGCACCCCCTGGCCGAAGTTCGAGTACGAAAAACCGGAGATTACCAACGGCGCCCGCGCCTGGTGGATACCCGGTTTCTGGACGAACAAGTGGTATCTCGACCCGGTCTCCCGCATCGAGGTCCAGAAAGGATATGGCCTTACGCAGAATCCCGGTTGGTAATCAATTGAAATCTACATGCATATGAAATCAAGTAATATACTCATATACTGCCTGCTGGGACTCTTTGCACTGCCTGTGACGGCCGGTGCCCAGGTCGTGCTGAACGACAAGCAGTCCCAGAAGGTGGACCTGGGCTACGGCGTTGAGAGCACCGAGTTCCTGACCACGGCGGCGACCTATACCATCACCGCCGAAGAACTCGGCCGCACCTCCGCCATCAGCCTCGCCGACGCCCTCTACGGCAAGCTGCTCGGCCTGACCGCCCTGCAGAACACCGGTTTCAAGGGCGAAGAAGGCCGCGGCGCCTCCTTCAGTATCCGGGGTGTGCAGACCACCGGTGAGCGCGACATCCTCATCCTCGTGGACGGCCTCGAACGTCCGATCGACCGCCTCATGGTCGAAGAGGTGGAGAGCGTGACCGTACTGCGTGACGCCGCCGCCGTGGCCCTCTACGGCCACGAAGGCATCAACGGCGTGCTCCTCGTCAAGACCAAGCGCGGCCAGGCCGACAGCGGCTTCCACGTCAAGGCCGGCGTGTCCCGCAAGATCCAGTTCGATCCGCAGATGGCCGACATGGTCAGCGCCTACGATTACGCCAACGCGTTGAACATCGCCCGCATGAACGACGGCAGCGCCCTCGCCTACACCGACGCCGAGCTGCAGAAATTCAAGGACGGCAGCGATCCGTTCGTCTATCCCGACGTCGACTGGAAGAATGAAGTCTTCCGCAACAACGCCAACGAGACCAACGCCTTCGTCTCCATGTTCGGCGGATCGGACAAGGTGGAATATTACACGCAGCTGGGCTACACCGACGCCCGCGGACTCTACAAGAATCCCAACCAGGGAGACTGGACCTCCCAGCTCATGTATTCCAAGATGAACATCCGCGCCAACGTGGATTTCCAAGTCACCTCGAGCACTCGGGTCAAGACGAACATCCTGGCCATCTTCATGGAGACCAACGGCGTGCCGAACATCAATTCCAACGATGCCTGGTGGCATCTGTACAAGGTCCCTGCCCTGGCATTCCCGATCAAGACCCAGGGCGGCGTATGGGGCGGCAGCCAGACCTACGGAGACTTCAACCTCGTCGCCAAGTCCACCGGTACGGGTTTCACCAAGACCCACCAGCGGCAGATCTGGGCGGACGTGACCCTGGAGCAGGATCTCGACATCCTGCTCGAAGGACTGAAGTTCTACATCGGCGGCTCCTACGACAACGCCTCCAATATCATCGAGAACCGCACCAAGGGCTACCAGTACGGCTGGAACTACTATGACGGCGGCGCCATGAAGGAAGTCGTCATGGGTACCGTCGAGGACAAACTCGCCTTCAACTACTGGGTCTCTTCCCAGTGGCGCATCGGGACGGTCAACGCCGGCTTCAAATACGCCACCCAGCTCGGCAACGGCGACAATTTCGCCGCGAACGCCGGATACAACATGAAGAGCGAGATCCGCGACGAACGCAACAACACCTGGTACCGCGCCAACTGGAACCTCGCCCTGCACTATGACCACGCAGAGCGGTTCATGGCGGACCTCGTCCTCGCGGCCAACGGTTCCAACCGTTCCTATCCGGCCAAGTGGGCGTTCTCCCCGACCCTGGGTCTGGGCTGGATCTATGCCAACGATCCCGCCTCCGGCCTCTACGGCAAGCTCCGCGCTTCGGCCGGTATCCAGCACACTGACTACGTCCCGCAGGCCGGCCTGTGGCTCGACCGTTGGAGCAACTCCCACGGACAGTTCTGGTACGGCCAGGGCTTCTCCAGCTCGTGGGGCGCCTTCCTCACCCAGTTCCCGACCAAGGATTTCCGCCAGGAGGCTGCCTACAAGGCCAACCTCGGCACCGACCTGCGGATCGCGGACTGCCTGGACTTCACCGTGGACGTGTTCTACCAGCAGCGCCGCAACATCCTCGTCAGCGCCTCGTCCCTGAACTCCGCCGTGGTGGGCATCCAGTCCGCCTACGACGACAAGGGCGTCGTGGCCAGCTATGGCGCTGAAGCGGGCCTGCGCTTCGCCAAGACCCTGGACAACGGGCTCAATCTCAACTTCGGCGGCAACGTCTCGTACGTGAAGAGCCGGATCCTGGACTGGATCGAGAATCCCGTCTTCCCGAACCTCTCGGTCATCGGCACGCCCGCCGACGCCTCCCGCGGCCTGGTCGCGCTCGGCTTCTTCCAGAGCCAGAGTGAGATCGACGGCAGCCCCAGGCAGGAGTTCGGCCAGGTCAAGGTCGGTGACATCAAGTACAAGGATATCAACGAAGACGGCGTCATCAACGAGAACGACACCGTGGCGACGGACTTCGGCTCCGCCGTCCCCGCCCTCAACTACGGCTTCCAGCTGGGCCTGGAGTTCAAAGGTTTCGGCATCAACGCCTCGTTCCAGGGTGCTGCGGGCCAGACCAAGAACCTGATGTATGTGGACGGTGTCTGGGGAGCGCTCTCCGACAACCGCAACCTCTCGCAGGAATACTACGACAACTGCTTCGACCGGGCCGGCGCCAGCGCCCTGTACCCGCGTCTCTCGACGACGCAGGTGGCCAACAACGCCCAGCCTTCCACCATCTGGTTCCGCAACGTGAGCTGGCTCAAGCTGCGCGACTGCGAACTCTACTACCGTCTTCCCGCCTCGGTCCTGCGCCAGGTCGGAATGTCTGACGCCAAGATCTTCGTCCAGGGACAGAACCTGCTGTCCTTCGGGAATATCCGCGCCATGGACGCCGAGAACCTCGGCACGGGCTACCCTGTGCTGAAAGCCGTGAGCCTGGGCCTTTCCGTCGTATTCTAATCATGACTGCCTTATGAAACACAATAGAATCTGTTTATTCCTTCTGGCCTGCCTTGCCGCAGCATCGTGCGCCGACCTCAACTATACGGAGGAGAATACGCGTGACGAGGAATGGACCTACGAATACTTCGTGGACGGTATCAAGAACATGGTATTCGATGTCTACGCACAGGTGTACAACAACGAATTCGCGGCCAACAGCGCCTACTTCCTCGCCGGAGCGACCGACGAGGCCCAGTATGCACTCGAGACCGGTGCCGTCAACAACTACGTCAACGGCGGCTGGAGTCCGGCCAATCCCTATTCCGACACCTGGACGAAGGCTTACACCGCCATCGCCGACATCTGCATGTACCTGGAGAAGATCGACCAGGCCGACATCTCGGAATGGCAGTACAATGCCAACTATCCCAACTGGGTCCAGCAGCTGGAACTGTTCCCTTACGAACTGCGCTTCCTGCGGGCCTACTTCTACTTCGAGCTGTTCCGCGCCTACGGCGACGTCCCCCTCGTGACGACGACCCTCACCAACGGGCAGGCCAACAACATCGAGCGCACAAGCGCTGACCGGATCGTCAAGTTCATCGTCGACGAACTCGATGCCGTGGCCCCTTACCTGCCGGTTTCCTATGTCACCGAAGTGGGCGCCGAGATCGGACGGGCCACGCGCGTCGCAGCCTTTGCCCTGAAGGCGCGTACGCTGCTCTATGCGGCCTCCCCGCTGTTCAACCCGAGCGGTGACAAGGCCAAGTGGGCCGATGCGGCCCAGGCCTGCAAGTACATCCTCGACAACGCCGCGACCTGGGGAGTCAAGCTCAGCACGTACAGCACCTTGTGGGGGCACGACGCCTTCTTCAACCCGGAGATCATCTTCGGCCTGGGACGCGGGGAGAGCAACGACTTCGAGATGGCCAACTACCCGGTCGGCGTGGAGAACGGCTCTTCCGGCAACTGCCCGACCCAGAGTCTCGTCGACCAGTACGAGTACAAGGACAACGGCGAGACCTTCGCCAAGCGTAACCCCGGAACCATCGACCTCAGCGCTGCGGATCCCTACGAGGGACTCGACCCGCGCTTCGCCCTCACTGTCGTCAGGAACGGCGACCAGTGGCCCTCCAACGGAGCCCAGAAAAAGGCGATCGAGACCTTCGCCGGCGGCTTCAACGCCTCCCCCAAGTACGGCGCCACCCCGACGGGCTATTACCTGAAGAAATACGTGGATGGCTCCTGCGTCACCACGGCTGACAACCAGACGACACGCCGGCACACCTGGATCATCTTCCGCCTGGCGGAGTTCTACCTCGACTATGCCGAGGCCGTGTTCTACGCCACGGGGAGCGCCAATGACGCGACGTTCGGCATGACCGCCAACGAAGCCGTCAACAAGCTGCGCAGCCGCTCCGACATCCAGATGCCGAAGTTCAAGGAAGACGGCGACGCGTGGGTCGAGCGCTACGAGCGCGAGCGCCTCGTGGAACTCGCCTTCGAGAACCACCGTTTCTGGGATGTCCGCCGCTGGAAAAAAGGCCCGCAGTATTTCCGGACCATCCAGGTGGCCTCCATCAGCAGCGACCTGAAGCTGACCCGCACCAGCGTGGCCCGTCAGTGGGACGACAAGTACTACTTCTACCCCATCCCGCAGACGGAGATCAAGAAGAACCCCAACCTCAGCCAGAACACGGGCTGGTAGTTTGCTAACCGATCTAGAAGGATTTCAGTTATGAAAAAGACATTGAAATATTTAGGCATATTCCTTCCCGTCATCCTGATGGGAGCGCTCACGGGCTGCCTCCGTGTGGAGGAGGACCTGTCCGCAGACATCGGACTGGGCATCAAGGTATTCGCCCCGACGAAGGTGGTCACCGGACAACCCATGACCATCAACGGATCCGGATTCTCGGACGTTCGCGAGATCGTCTTCCCCGACGGCGTCACCGTCACCGATTTCGAGATCGTCAGCAAAGACATGATCCGGGTCAAGGCTCCCGCGGGCATCTCCGCCAGCGGCGGCAACATCATCGTCCGCACCGCTGACGATCAGGCAGAGTCCCGCGTAGCCCTGACCCTGGGCAACACGGTCGTCTCCGGCTTCTCCAAGAACGCCGGCGAAGAGATCGAGGGCGGAGAACAGCTGACCGTTTACGGTACGGACCTGGAGTTCATCTGCCGGGCCGAGCTGCTCGATCCGGACGGCAACCCGCTCATCCTCTCCGACGCCGATTTCTACCGCAAGGGCACAAGCAGCGTCGTCATCACCATCCCCAACAAAATCTTCGAAGGGACCTGCGTCGGCAAGCTCTACACCTTTGACGGCAAGGAGATCCTCCTGCCGGAACTGAGCTACAAGCCGGGTTCCGGAGGCGGACACTGGGAGACCGTGAAGAGCATTATCTGGGAAAATGACGATCCCGCCGGACACGGCGCAGTCAGCTGGAACGGAACCTATCGATTCGCCCTGGAGGGACACGACGGCAACAACGAGGCCATCGCCGAACTCCCGCAGGATCTCTGGGATCTGATCAAGACCGAGACATTCTACGTGACGATCCAGGGTGAGAATCCGCAGATCCGCGTCGTCACCGGCTGGTGGAACAACCAGTGGCCCGACGCGAACGACATCCAGCCGGGCAACGACCTGCTCACCGACAACGGCGACGGCACCTGGACCCTGCAAGTCAATCTGGAGGGTTCCGCCCTGGCAGACGCCATTGACGTCGAGCACCTGCTCTTCACCGGCGACCGCTACACCCCGCTGAAGCTCTACTTCCGCGAGTAGGCCTGACAGCTGCATGATTATTCCGGAGGGAGCTGACCCTCCCTCCGGGATCCATTGAGACAAACTGACATGAAACTTTCCAGATACCTTCCCCTCCTGCTGCTGGCCGTCGCGTGCAACGGCACCAAGGAACCGCCGGCAGAGGCGGACCCGCCGGTACTCGTGTCTACGTCGCCGAAAGACGGAGCACGGGACCTGACCGGTCCTTCCCTCAGCATCACCTTCACGTTCGATCAGAACATCCGCTGTCCGCTGGAAGCCCGGCAAGGGATCTCCGTGGACAACGCCGCAGCCGTAGACAAGGTCGAGGCTTACGGTCCGGACCTGACCGTGACGCTCACCGGTCTGGTCCGCGGCCGCAGTTATACCCTCACCCTGCCTGCGGGGACGGTCGAGGGCTACAAAACCAACCAGAAAGCGGCCGCCGCCGTGCAGTTCCGTTTCTCAACCCGGGAGCCTGCTCCCACCCCCGGTCCGAATGACTGGGAGACCGCGGCCAGCGCAGCCAGACACATGGGCGTGGGCTGGAACCTCGGCAATACGCTCGACTCCAACAGCGGCGACTTGAACAACATGTGGATCGAGGCGTTCACCGCCCGGGCGACGTCCGACTACGAAACCGCCTGGGGCCAGCCTGTCGCCACGCGCGAACTCATCCACATGTTCAAGGAGGCCGGTTTCAACGCCATCCGCGTGCCGGTCACCTGGTATCCGCACATGGGCACCATCACGGTCTCCGTCGTGGACAACAAGGGAGTCTGGGACCCTTCGACTTGGACCGGCTATGCCGTGGATCCCGCCTGGATGGCCCGGGTGAAGCAGGTCGTGGACTATGTCATCGACGAGGGCATGTACTGCATCCTCAACGTCCACCACGACACAGGGGCGGCCTCCACGGCCTGGCTCCGCGCGGACGAAGGCATCTATGCAGCTTCCCGGGAGCGCTTCATCTCCCTGTGGAACCAGATCGCCACCGCGTTCCAGTCCTATGGGCCTGCCCTCCTGTTCGAATCCTTCAACGAGATGCTGGACGCGAAGAGCACCTGGAACTACTCCACGTCCACGGCTCACGGAGTCATCAACAAGTACAACGCCGACTTCGTGGCCACCGTCCGGGCAACGGGCGGGAACAACGCCCGCAGGAACCTCATCCTCAACACCTACGCCGCCAGCTGCCAGAAGCAGGCGCTCGCCGACTTCAAGCTCCCCTCGGACTCCGTCGAGGGCCATCTGATGGCCGAGGTCCACAGCTATGCCCCCTACCACTTCGCCTTCGAGACCGACACGCCCAAGACCGTCTTCGATGCGGCCTGCGAGGCGGAAGTCAAGGGCCTGATCGAGGACATCAACACCTACCTCGTGAGCAAGGGCATCCCCTGCGTGCTGGGTGAATTCGGTGCTGACACGTCCAACCGCGCCGAGACGGAACTCGCCAAGCAGGCCCGGTGCTACGTAACCGCCGCCGCGAAATACGACATCCCCTGCCTCTACTGGATGTCACTGAGCAACGAAGCGGACAGGACTGTGCCTAAATGGACCAAACCGGTGCTGAAGGATGCTATACTCGACGCGTACTGGAACCATGAATAAGACCTATTTTGATGACAAGCTGGCAGGTCTCCGCCAGGAGCATGAAACCCTGCTCGCGCGTCCCAACCGCCCCCTCCCCGGGAACGGCATCTTCGAACGCTACGAGCACCCGGTGCTGACCGCGGCGCACACGCCGCTGGAATGGCGTTACGACCTGGACGAGCGGACCAATCCCTGGCTGATGGAGCGCTTCGGCATCAACGCCGTGTTCAACAGCGGCGCCATCAAGTGGGGGGACAGCTACATCCTAGTCCCCCGCGTGGAAGCGGCCGACCGCAAATCCTTTTTCGCCGTAGCGGAAAGCCCCACGGGCGTGGACCATTTCCGTTTTTGGGAGCGTCCCGTCACGATGCCCGAGTGGGGCGAGCCGGCCACCAATGTCTATGACATGCGCCTGACGCGCCACGAGGACGGCTGGATCTACGGCCTGTTCTGCGTGGAGCGTAAGGACCCGGCCGCGGCCCCCGGGGACCTCTCCTCGGCCGTAGCCGCCTGCGGCATCGCCCGCACCCGCGACCTCGTCAGCTGGGAGCGCCTGCCCGACCTCAAGTCCGCCACGCAGCAGCGCAACGTCGTCCTCCATCCGGAATTCGTGGACGGCAAATATGCCCTCTACACCCGCCCGCAGGATGGTTTCATCGATGCGGGGGGCGGCGGCGGTATCGGCTGGGCCCTTGTGGACGACATCACGCACGCGGAGATCCGGGACGAGAAGATCATCAACGCCCGGCATTACCACACAATCACCGAGTGCAAGAACGGCGAAGGCCCCCACCCCATCAAGACCCCGCAGGGATGGTTGCACCTTGCGCACGGCGTGCGCGGCTGCGCCAGCGGCCTGCGCTACGTACTCTACCTGTACATGACCGCCCTGGACGACCCGTCCCGCGTGATTGCGGAACCCGCCGGCTATTTCATGGCCCCGCAGGACGGCGAATACATCGGCGACGTGATGGACGTCCTGTTTTCCAACGGCTGGATCGCCGACGGAGACGGCAGGGTGTTCATCTACTACGCTTCCTCCGACACCCGCCTGCACGTCGCCACCAGCACGGTGGAGCGCCTGGTGGATTACTGCCTCCACACGGAGCCGGACGGTTTCCGTACCGGCGAGACGGTGGAGCGCCTCAACCGACTGATTGACAAGAATCTGTGTGCAAATGGCTAAATTATCAGAGAAAATCGGATATGCCCTGGGAGATGCCGCCGCCGGCGGTATTACCTGGAAGGTGATGTCCATCGCGTTCCCCCTGTTCTTCACCAACATCTTCGGCCTCACCGTGGCCGACACGGCGACGCTGATGCTGGTGGCGCGCCTGTTCGATGTCGTCACCGACCCGCTCATGGGGGCGCTGGCCGACCGCACACGTTCCCGCTGGGGCACCTACCGGCCCTGGCTCATCTTCGGAGCCATCCCGTTGGGGATCGTCTTCGCACTGCTGCTGTATACCCCCGCGCTGGGTCCCGTGGGCAAGCGCATCTACGCCTACTCGCTCTATCTGCTCATGATGGCCGTCTACACCGCCGTGAACGTACCCTACGGCTCGCTGCTGGGCGTGATGACCGCCGACGACAACGAGAAGAACCAGTTCTCGTCCTACCGGATGGTCGGCGCCTATGCGATGGGCTTCATCACCCTGCTCTCCTTCCCGTACCTGCAGAAGATGGTAGGCGGCACCGAAGCGCACCAATATGCCGTCGTGGGCGTGATCCTGGGCGCCCTGGCGGCCCTGATGACACTGGCCTGCGGCCTGCTCACGAAGGAGCGCCTGAAGCCCGTCCGGGCCGAGAAGTTCTCCTTCAAGCCTTTCGCCGACCTGGTCCGCAACAAACCGTGGATCTACCTCACCCTGATCGGCATCTGCACCAACTTCTTCAATGGCTTCCGCTATGCCGTGGCCGGCTACCTGCTGGAGTATTGCCTGCACGGCGACGTCACCGTGTCGGGGCTCATCATCAACTACACGGTGTTCATGACCTTCGGCGAAGTCACCTGCATGATCTTCGGCGGTCTGTCCCCCCGCTTCACGAAATGGGTGGGCTCCAAGCGCCGCGCTTTCCGCCTGGCGGCCATCATCTGCGCCGTGACTTCCATCGCCTTCTTCTTCATCCCCATGGACCCGAAATACATCTGGGTGATGGTCGCGATGGTCATCCTCACCTCCGTGGGTATCGGTTTCTACTCCCCGCTCCTGTGGTCGATGTATGCCGACGTGGCGGACTATGCCACCGAGAAGAACGGAACCTCCCCCACGGGCCTGAACCTCTCCTCCTGGACCATTCCCCCCACGTCCCGGCCGGCCATCTCGCCCGCGCCCGTCCCCCTG
>JAEEGK010011435.1_pt1 | contig 20284 bp, 9 predicted proteins | sample 8958771 | NCBI WGS metagenome assembly JAEEGK01 (sample SAMN16246547, study PRJNA631951) | gut metagenome | biome: gut microbiome; feature: rumen; material: SC-attached | host: Bos | place: Iran: Karaj | collected 2018-10
GAAAATATATATAATAAGATTTTAAATATAATAAAGAATATAGATGAATTAAAATTAGATAATGAAAATTTTATAGAGGGTTTAAATATATTAAATAAAGAAAAAAAAGAATATGAAATTTTTTGTAAAAATCTAATGAATGATTTACAATGTAAAAATTTTTTTGAATTAAAGGAATATATAAAAGAATTAATTATAAGAGATAAATATAATAAAAAACAAGTTGATATATTAAAAAATATATTAAAATAAATAGATTATTACACCTTTATATATATTTTTTTATTTATATATATTATTTTTAATACTATTTAATTTTATTATAATATAAATCTTTACTACTAAAATAAGATGTTGTCATTGTTTGATTATTTGTTCGAGATAATAATTTACATTTTTTATTATTATTTATATTTTTATGTTCTTTATTTCTATTATGAAAATTTTTATAAAAAAAATTTGAACTATTACTATTGTTAAAATTATAATTATATGTATTAATTTTTTTTGGAGAAAAAAATATAAATTTATTTTTTTTTAATGATTTATTTTTTGAAATACTATTATTATTTTGATTAGTCATTTCAGTGACAAAAAAATTATTAGTAATTAATTGCTTTTTAATTTGATTATTATTTTTTTTATTATAATGATTATATGATTTAATTGTAAAATCAGTTTTAATTGGACTTAAATTATTAAAATTTCTGTAAAAAAAATAATATTTTTTATGAATTAAATTTTTATCATTAAAACTTTTATTATTATTAAAAGAATTTTGATTATTATTATTAATAATATCATTATTTGAATTTTTATTTTTATTATTTGTAAAATATAATTTTTTAAATTCTTCATAAATTATTTCAGAACTATTTTTTTTATCAAAAAAATTTTTATTATTTTTATTATTATTTAAAATAGTTTTATTACTTTTATTATTATTAAAATAATCTAAATATCTACTTTGAACATTTTTAAATTTTTTACCTATTTTAATTCTTTTAATTTCACTTAAAGAAGAATATTTAAAAGTTAATTTTTCCTTAATTTTTTTAATATGTTCAATAATATCTTGTTGCATTAATTTAAAACTTTTTTGTTCTTCTAATTCTTCTTGTGAGAATTTAATTTGAGTTGGTAATCTTAAAGTTTTAAAATTTTTTGAATTAAAAAAATTTGCTGTTCTCATTCTTTTATAAACATTTAAACCTATTAATTCAGGAATTTTATACCCTTTTTTATTTCTAATTCTTGAAATGTATTTCATATTAATTTCTTTCATTTTTATTATATACAAATCAATAAAATCTTTATAGAATCTATTAAATTTATTTGCTTCATGATAAAGAAAATTTAATTCAGTTTTTGCTTTATATTCTAAATAAGAAAAAATCATTGGGTTTATTGGACGATTAATTTTTTTTGATAAAAAAATTTTTTTATATATAAAAAACCATGATGGTTTTTTATAGCGATTTTTTGGGATGGTTTTTGTTATTTTTTCTTTAATTTTTAATTCAAATTCATCATATAATATTTTTAAAAATATTTGAATATATTTTGATTTCATAATATTGAAAATTCTATTACTATATTGTTCCATATCAATTATTAAATTACTTTTATTTTCATCTGTTTTTAAAATATTTGAAAATTTTAACATTAATTTTAATTATTTATATAAATAATAATTTAAATAATTTAAAATTTATATTTTATTTTAAATAGATTTTTTAATTAAAAATTTTTTTTCCAATTCAATTTAATTAATAAATAATTTATATTATAATAATTTTCATATATATATATCAAATAATTTAATATTTTTAAAGATTAATTATTTATTTTTGAAAAATATTTTATGAAAATTTTGATATTTATAAATTTTATTATTTTTATAATTGTTTGTTCAGATAATAATACAATAGAAATAGATAATAATTCATTATCTGAAAAATGTTATAATAATTTAAATTTCAATTTAACTTTAAAAAATCCAACTAATAAAAGTATCGAAAATATTACTGGAATTTTTAAAAATGAATCTTCACATGAGTTTGGATTTACTTGTAAAAATCTAAGTGCTAAAGATGAAACTTTAATATGTAAATTTAATGAATCATTAGAAAACAGTAATTATACTTTTTCTACTTTGAAATATAATAATCAATCTAATTTAAATCTAACTTATAATTATGCTAAAAATTATGCTGATATTGATAAAAATTTAACAAAAAATCAAACAATTAATCTCGATTACAATTACCACTTTAAAATTATTTTTAAAACTATGAATGTTGATAAATATAATTATACAATTGAATTGAAAAACATTAATGATGAATCAGAAAAATATAATCTTACTGAAAAGAATATTACTTGTAATTTTGGTATTATGTATATTAAATTAAATTTAAAAGAAAATAATTATTTTAATTTAAGTGAAAATGAAACAAAAAATTTTTCTGTAAATATAATCAATCCTTGTGATATAAGAGAAGATTATTCATTTAATTTAATACTTAATAGAACTTGTGGGAATGAGAATTGTACTTTAGAAAAAATGTTATTAGGTAATCAAACAAATTACACCAATCCATTTTTTGATGAATCTTTTTTTATATTTAAATCAAACTTTTCTTTAATTTTAAATATATTGCTTTTATTATTTATATAATATTATTGAATTATGATTATTAAATATAATTTATTTATTATATTAAATATTTATTTTTGTATAAATTTTTAAATGAATAATAACATTGTTATAGAAGCTAATCATATAGAATCAAATATTATAATTAAAAATATAATAAAAAAATATAATAAAAATTGTATTTTTCATGAAGCTCATTTTTTAAGTGAAAAATTTTTATTATTTAAATCATTCAATAAAGAATTATATTTAATTTTTTCAATAATTCATAAATGTTTTGATAGAATTAATTATATTCAATATTCAAGTATAGAAAGTATAAATTTAAATTCTAATAAAAGATTTGTTATTGAAAACTGGATGTCTAAACCAAAAGTTTTATGTTATGAACATTTTAGAGATAAAAATAATAATGATTTAATTTTTATAATTAAAAATAATAATCAATTAGAAATTTATAATATTATAAATAATAATATAAAATTTTTTAATTATATTAATTTAAATATAAACTTAGAAGGAATTATAAATAATTTTTTTGCTATTTTAAATAATAACAATAATAATTTGGAATATTTATTAACAACAAATAAGAAAGAAATTGAAATATGTAATTATTATGGTGAAAAAAAATATCTTAAAATTTTAAATGATTTCATTGATAAAATAAAAATTTATTACATTAATAATAAAATATTTTTATATATTATTGTAAATTCATTTAATATATTAATTTTATCTTATGAAAATTTAAACATAATCAAAGAAATAAAATTTGATTTTCAGATAAATGATTATTATTATATATATTTAGATAATAATAATTTATTAATTTTAATTTCAAAGAAAATAATTATTTATAATTTAGAAAATGATCAAATTATTACATTTATAAGTTTTAATGATTTGAATATTAATAATTCTTATTTATTTAACAATAATAATAATTTATTTTTAGGGAATTATATATTATCAATAAAAGAAACAAAATTATATAATATTGTTTATGATAATTATGATAATAATGAAAACGAATATAAATGGGATAATTATTATAAAAAAATAAAAGATAATATTTTAAAAATAAAAAATAATAATAATGATAATAAAATATTCATTTTAAGCAGAAACAATAATATATTAATTTATAAATGTAACATATAATTTATTATAAATGAAAATTCCAATTAAAAGTAATAATAAAAATAATTGTAAAAATATTATTATAATTATATAAATAAAGCATTAAAAGATTTTTTATTCCAATCAAAATAAGAATCTCTATCATAACTTCCAGGACCTACTTCATTATTTACATCTTGTCCTTCATTTCCTAATTCTTTTCTTTCAGAAATTACACTAAAAGGTTCCATTCCTCTTTTATTTTCCTTTAAAATATTTCTGCTTAAATTATAAGAACCTGGTGCAGCAATAACAGTATTATTATCATAATTTTTAAATCTTTCTTCATTATAATTAAAAGGTGGTCTATTTTTATTATAATAACCTTTTTTAATATTTTGATAATTAATACTATTAACTATTTCAGGAGAATATTGTCCAACTCCAGGAGAAGCTTCTAAATATTTTTTATTATCTAAATAATTTCTAAAAAACTCACTTTCTTCTTCTTGTGTTTTTATTATTTGTTTGTAAACAGGTTGAGGCCAATGGACTAAATTATATGAACCTGCTCCAGGTGTTTTTGTTTCAGAGTTTTTTATTGGGAATCTTCTTTCTAAAACATTAAAACAACTTGCATTTGATGTTGGTTTTACAAATTTATTTGTTAAATCATATCTTCCAGGACCAACTAAATTTTTTTGTTTTTCTTTTAAATCTATACTTTTTTTTAAAATATTTGCATTTTTTTCATTTGTAATCGAATCATTATATATCATATTTCTTTTTTTATTATTTAATAAATTTTCAAATTTTTTATTTCCTGAAAAATCATAACTCATTGAAGGAAATAATTTAATGTTGTCTAAATATGAATTAGATGTATTAAATTTTATATTATCTAAAAATCTAGATTCTGAACTTCCGAAATTTTGAAATTTAGTTAATTTTTGTTTAGGAGGTAAAATACCTACTAAAGGTGAGTAATGTCCTGGACCGGGAAAATCATCTTTTTTATTTTTTTTTATATCAACTAAATCAATATCTAATTTATTTGTATTATCTTTAAATCCAATATTTTTATTTTTATAAATTATTTTTTTATTATTATTTTTTTCTTTTTTAATTCCTTCATTTAGTTTAATATTATTATTTAAAGCTTTATTTGAATCAATAGTACTATTATTTTTTGTTGATAATAAATCATCATTATTAATGTTAAATTTATTATTTTTTTTGCTTAAATTACTATTTGATCTGCTCCAATCAATTGCATGTCCTTTTCCCCATTGTTTACTAAATATCTGCTCAATTTCATATCTATCAGGTCCAATTGAATCATCTTTCAAACCACTAAATTGTATTTTATTTTCAGGATTTGGTTGCAAATAAATTTCTCCTTTTTCATTTATTGAATATCCATAACTATTTTTACTTGGAATTGAATTGATATGAACTTGATTTTCATAATTAGGACGATTATTTTGAAATAAATATTTATTATCATTAGACTTTTTCTTATTTTTTAATAATTCGAAATTATCTGGTATTATTTCATAATTATTATTTTTTTCTTTAAAACGTTCTTCTCCACTTATAAATATGTGTTCATTATATTCTTCAGTTAAGGGATTTATCAAAGGATCATTTGGATTTGTTGTATTTTTAAAAAAAGAATGTTTTTTTTTATTTATATCTCTTAGATTATAAGTTCCAACACCTGGAGTGAAAGTTTCAGCATTATTTTTTCTTTCAGTTGATGTATTAAAAGGAGCTCCTGATTTAATACGAATTGAAATGTTTTTTGAATTTGAAATTGTACTACTATTATTTTTATTATTTATTGATGAAGAATTATTGTTTATAGTACTACTATTGTTTAAAGAAATAGTTGAATCATTTTTTATTAAATTATATTGACCTGGTCCAACATCAATTTCTTCTCCTTCCCTGAAATTAAAACTTCGATCACTTCTTATTACAAATGCCATTAAATTTTATAATTATTTAAAGTTATTAATTTTTAATGAATTAATATTTATAATATTTTAAGTTTCTTAAATATTATATTATTTATATTTATATTATATAAGTACATTAATAAAAATTTATAAATATTATTATTTAATAATAATTGTTTTGTGGTTTTCTTTTTAAAACTTTTTCTTTTAATGTTTGATAAGATGGTGGTTTACGATTAGTATTTTTAATTTGAGTTTTTTCAATATTACTTGAAGAATCAAAATTTATAATATTGTTTTTATAATTAAATTTATTATTTGAATTATTTGATTGAATACTTGAAGTTTCAGATAAACCTTTATTTGTTATATCAGTTTTAACAGAACCATTAAAATTATTATCATTAGTGAAATATTTATCTAATTTATTTAAATATTTATTTTCTAATAGAGCTTCAATAATTTCATTCGGTTCAATTGTTTTTTTTTTTATATTATTTATATTATTATTTGTTGTAGATTTATAAATTTTTTTGTTGCTTGAAATATTATTATTTTCATTAGTTTTATATAAAGTTGTTAAACCATTATTAAATAAAGAATCTTTTTTATTTCTACTATTTAATTCATTGTTTTTATTATTAAAAAGAACACTATTTTTATCACTAAAATTATTACTATTTTGAATATTTTTATTATTTAAATTATTATTTAAGTTATTATTATTATTATTATGATAAACAAAATTTTTACTTTTTGGAATTTGTTGTGTATTATATAAAATTGAATTTTTATTTTGTTTTTTTTTACCAGGAGATTCTATAGTTATTTTTTTTTGTTTATTTATTTCATCTATTAATTTATTTTCATCTTTAAAAGAAGAAGAAGAATTATTTTCTTCTTTCATTGAAATTTTTGAAAAATTACTAAATTTAGAACTCATATTTTTAATATCTTTATTATAAATTTGATCTTCATTTTCTGAAATAGTAAATAATGAATCTTCTTCTTCTTCTTTTATTGTTTTATTTGTTTTTCCTTTAATAGTACTGCTAACATCAATAGAATTTATATTATTTGTTAATAATTTATTATCATCCGTATTTTGATGTTTTGAAGTTGATATTTTACTACTTATACTACTTGTATTTGAATCTTCTAATTTCAATTCTTTTAAAACTATAATATTATTCGAGTTTTCATTTTCATCTTCAACAATATTATTATTGTTGTTATTATTTAAAGTTTTTATTTTTGAAATATTTCTGCTTACAATACTGTCTCCAATTTCTTCTTCAATATTTTGTAAATTGTTTAAATATTTATCTTCTATTTTTTTTTTATTATCTTTTTCTGATAATTTTAATAAATTAGTTTGCTTTTTTTTGTTTTCATCAATAAAATAAAAATTATCAACTTGCTCATTATTATTATCAAAATTATTAATATTATTATTAACTATTTTTTCACTTTTTGACTTTTCATTAATGAAACTTTTATTTGAATTTTTTACAATATTAAACTTAACACTTTTTTGAGAATTAGAATTTGTATTTTCAAAATTAGAAGATGATCTAACTAAACTAATTCTATTATTATTTAAATAATAAAAATTATTACTATTATCAATATTAATTATTTTCGAATTATTTGTTTCATTTTGAGTTTCAATTCCTTTAATATTTTCATTTTGTTTATTTTTAATAGGTTTTATTTTTTCATCGCTATATATATAATGTAAAATATTTTGAGGATTATTATAAATAAAATTTAATTCATTTTTATTTAATTTATCAACTAAAGGTCTAATATATTGTGAATATTCATTAACAAATTCATTATCATTTATTTCATTAAATTTATTTTGTAATTTTTCATACCAATCTTGATTAATACTATTATTTGAATCAAATGAACTATAATTAATGAAGCTATTTATATTCTTTAATTTTTTAACAAAATAAACTTTTTTTAAAAATATAATATTTTGAATTTTTTCCAAATTTAAAAATTTTCTTAAACTATATAATAAATATCCATTTTTCATATCAAATAATTGAGTTTCATAAATATTAAAAGAAAAAATATTTTCTAATTGTTTTATAAAATAATTTTCTTCAAATTTTTTAATTAAATTCATAAAATCATAAGTGTATTTAGGATGATAATTTAAATTAAATTTATCAATTTTTCCTTTTTGATCACGTAATAATATTGAACGAAGTAATATATTATTACTAATTTTTAATAATTTTTGTTGTTGAGATGAATTAAACATATCATATAAACTCATTTTAATTTCAATTTCATCCATATAATTTATTTCTTCTTCTTTAAATACCGGATTTTTTTCTTTAATTGCAATACTTATACTGTTATCTTTACTTATAGAAACTGAAGAACGATCTCTTAAATCATCTTTTAAATTATCTTCAATTATAATTGAAGGATTATCTTCATTAATTTGTTCATATTCTTCATTTGTTAAATTAAATAAAAATTCTAATGCGTTTAATATGGCAGGAGGATTATTTTTATTAAAATAGGGAAAATTGTAAGTATTTGAAATTAGATCATTATAATTTTCATAATCTATATCTGAAGATGATATATCATGACTATGTTCATTTAAACTTTGAATTTTTCGATATTTTAATTCATTTTCACCTATATAATCTATCAAAGGAAGATTTATAAAATCAAATTTTGAAGGTAATATATTATCAGGAACTTTATCTTCATAAATATTATTGAAGTTATTAAATAATAGTTTATTTTGTTTATTGCTATTATTATTTTTATTTTTTTTTAAATTTTTATTATCATATTTTATTCGATTATATTTATATGCTAAATAATGAAATAGAAATAATAATATTAATTTTGATTTATTATAATTATAATAAAATAAAAAAGATATTAAATTATTTTGATTTAACTTTATTGTTGTTAATCCTTTTTGTAAATAAATTAATTCTTTTAATAATGTATATGCAGTTTGAATTTTATTTATATTTATATAAGCATATACTAATAATTTTTTAACTTTAAGATATAATAAAAAATCTAATTTTTTTTCATATATAATTCTATAACCTTCTTCTAATTTATGTATTCCTAGTGAATAATTGCCTATATAATATAATAATATACCATTATTAATTAAAACTTTTGCTTGAAAACTATCATATTTTTCATCTTTATTATATTTTTCTGAATATTTTTTTATTATGGCTAAAATATATCTCATTAATATTATAGATATATAAATTTTATTTAGTTTAACTAAATTAATAGATAAGAAATAATATATTAAAGAAAGAGAAATTTGAGGTTTATAATCAATTTTTTCATTTAAATATTCTCCCCCATAATATATATCTTCTAATAAATTTGGAATTAAACCTAATATAGGTTGAAGATGTTCATTTACTTTTGAATAACCATTTAATTCAGAAATTTTCATTCCGATTTTAGCTAAAGATGTAAAAGAATGAAGTTGATATATGATAAATCTTTCTTGAATATTTAAATATTTTTCATCTGAATAATTATTCGTATATATTTGCATTAAATTAAAAAAATAATCTTTTGATATTTTTAATATTTCTTCTTTAGAAGTTGAAATATCATATTTAAATAAATCATTACCTAATCCAAAATAATCAAACAATGTATTTACTTTATTGTCTTTTTTACTAATTAAATCCATCATTTTATTATATATAAAAGTATTATATGCTAATAATGTTAAATTAGCTCTTAATGCAAAATTAATATATAATGTATTTAAATTACTATAAAACCACCAAAGTTCTAAATTAAATATTTTGTCGCAAACTGTTTTTGAATTCATTATAACAATACTTTTAAGTTTATTCATTCTTTCTGATAAAAAATTTTCAATTTTTACCATAGGAAGAATATTAAGCATTAATTTAAGAAAATATAATGATTGAATATAATCTTTTTTATTTTTTATTAAATGGAATAATTTATGAATTATCATTTGAAATACTTTAATTAAACCATTAATAATTTTAAATGTTTTTAATTTATAATCTTCTTCTTTTGAATTTAATGATTTTATAAATTTAATCATTTTACATTCAAAAAAATGAAAAGAAACATAATCAAAATCTAAATGTTCTTGACTACAATAAAAAACTCTTTTACATTTTTTACATGTAATATTTACATTTAATTTTTGACACACTCTACAACGAACTTTATCTGTGTCAAATTTTTCTTTTATTTTTTCATATTTTTCATATTTTAATAAAATTTTTAATTTAGAGAATATATCTTCATTTGTAGTACTTGGAGAATAAGATATTCTTGTGCTCTTTTTTATAATATTATATAAAGTATTATTAAATCTTAATTTAATAACATATTTATTAGTTAAAATAAATGAATAATTTAATTGAGGATAATGAAGAATATCATAAATAATTATATCATTAGGTTCAAATTTTTTTTCAAAAAAAACTTTGCTTTGTAAAAAATCAACTATACTTTTTCTTAAATGAGGATATGTATAAAAAGAAATTGTATTTGTAAATTGAGTAAATTTAATTAAATTAGTATATGAATAATTATAAATTATTTTAGAGTCCGCATAAAAATTTATAGAATGATTTATTCCACTAAAATAATTAATACTTTTTGTCACATTATTTATATTATCTGTTAAACTATATTGAATAATTTCTTGTTCTCTAGTTTTGAAAATTTTATTTGAGTTTTCTAATTTTTTATCATCTTTTGAATTTAAACTACCATTCGATGAATTTCTAAATGAATTTACATTATTTTTATAAAAAAAAGATGTCTTTGATTTATTATTCGTATTTTCATTATTTTTTATTTCATTTTTTGATGATGTTAAAAAATTTTTATTTGAATTAATTGAATTTAAATTATTTATATTTAATAAGTTTTTATTTGAACTAATTGTATTTATTCTTAATAATTTTTTATTTGATTTAATTGAATTCGATTTTATTAATTTTCTATTTGAATTAGTTTTATTTAAATTTAAATTTGAAAAAATTCTAGATAAATTTTTATTTAATTTTTTTGAAGAAAACTTAATTTCACTATCATTTTTATCTTTTTCAAAATTTAAACTATTTTCTTCTTTTTCACTCTCATTACTTTCTTTATCTTCATTTTCCTCATAATTTAAATAATTATTATTATTTTCATTATTATTATTATTATTAATATTTTCTTTAAGATTTTCTAATTCATAACCAAATCTTTTTTTTAAATCATTTGGAGTATCATTATTATAAAATTTAAAAGATAAAACATCCATTCCAATTTGTAATAAAATATAATTAACATTAACATAACTTCTATAAATTTTAACTGTTGCATTTTGAGTTTTATCAAAATTATTTATTATTTTAAATATAAATCCTGATTTAAAATATTGTCTAAAATGATTAATAATTTCTTGAAAACTTACTTTTATATAATCTGTAATAAATCTAATGAATTTTTTTTCACTTATTACACAAAATAAATAATAAAAATTGTTTTTATCTGTTTCATCAGTTATTTTCGTAACAACAAAACTATCAACTGTTTTTATTGTATCATCAAATGTTACTCTATTCATAGAAAAACTGATTTGATAAAAATTACTATCATGAATAATAAAATAATATAATTGATTATTTATTAAACAAAATATCAAAGATTTTACAATATAATTAACACCTTTCTTATATCTTCTTATTTTTATTAATTCATCATGAGTATGAATTATTCTTATTATTGGTCGATTTTTATCTATATTCGAAAATAAAGTTGAAAATTTTTTTAATAAAAAATCAACTAAAACAATTTTTATATTTAAACATTGAATTATTATAAAATTTTTATTAATTAAAAACATATTATATATATTTGTTACTGTTTTTTTATATACTTCTGATTCATCCTCAAAATATATTTTTTTTTTATTTACTTTAGGTTGATTCTCTGTAGTTGTGTCCAAATTTTCAAAATATTTTTTGTCGAAACTTAATGTAGAAATTATTTTATAAGTTATATGTTCATGTTCATTATCAAATATATTTTTATATATAACTAAAATTAAATTTTTATGCTCATTATCAAGATATAATATTGCTGTGTATATTTTATTACATGTTGAACATATAAATTCATATTTTTCATATTTTTTTAAATTAAATTCGACTATAAAAAAATTAGGAGTATTATCTTCAGGGTCATTGCCAGAATATAAAATTTCTTCTGAAGAATTTAATAAATTATTTTCATTTTGTGAATAATCTTCTGACATAGAATATTATTAAAAATTTTTAATTTAAAATTTTTATAAAAAATATATTTATAAAATTTATTCTTAAAAAAAAACAAATTATATTTAATAAATATTCCTAATAATAAAAAATATTAATTATTTTAATATTTAATATATATAGAAAAATTTTAATTAATTATTTATTATTTTTTTGAAAAAATCATTCCATAATTAACATTTTTATATTTAGGAAGTTTATCTTTTAAAGACATTAATTTTATTTTATTTGATTTAGGTGAACCTCCATCTCTCAATTCACTAATTTCTTGTTCTTTCAAATTTAATTCAAATTTCAAATTTTGAATTTGTTGTAAATCTTCTTCTCTTGAAGGTCTATTTGTTATATAATTTTCTAATTCATTTATTTCTTCTGTTAAATTATCATTTTTTTGTTGTAATAAATTCATTGCTTCCATAAAATCACCTTTCATTTTTTGATACATTTCTTTTTGATATTGTCTTAAATTTTCACCTTTTTTTGCTAATTCATTATCTTTTTTATTTAATTGTTTTTGCAAATTATTTATTATATTTTCATATTCTAAATTCTTTTCATTGTTTCCTTTTAATTTCATATTCTGTATTTTTAAATTTGAAATTTCCCCATCTAATTTTACCTTCAATTCATTTAATGACAAAGTATGCTCAAATTTTAATCTTTCTATTTCTTCTGTTTTTTTATTTTCTATAGTTTTTATATTTTGTTCTAAATTTTTTATTTTTTCATTTAATTTTATTATTATTTTATTGTTTTCTTCTTTTTCATTTTTTAAATTTGATATAATATTATTATTATTATTTATTTCATTTATTTTATTGTTTAAATCATCTTTTAATTTATTATTTTCATTTTCTAAATTTTTTAGGTTGTTTTCTTTTAAATCTTTCATATTTTTTTTTAATTCATCTAATTCAATTTTTAATTCATTATTATTTTTATTTGTTTGTTCATTAGTATCTAATAAATTTTTTATTTTTTCATTTAATTCTATTATTTTATTATTTAATTCATTATTTTTATTATTTAATTCATTATTTACTTTATTTAATTCATTTTTATTATTATTTAGATCATTTTTTTCTTTATTTAATTCTGTTATTTGATTATTTAAATCAATTTTTTGATTATTTAAATCAGATAGTTGATTATTTAAATCTTTTATAATATTATTCAATTGAGTATTATTATTATCATTTTCATTTTTTTTATTTTTAATTTCTTCTTCCAAATTTTTGATATTATTTTTTAGTTCATTATTAAGATTTTCAATATTTTCTTTTTCTTTTAATAAATCATCATATAAAATATTTTTCTTATTTAATAATTCTAAAGCATTATTATTTTTATTGTTATTAATTAATAAATCATTATTTTCTTTTTTTAAATTTTCTATAATATTTTCTAATCTTTTTATTTCTTCTTTGGTTGATAACTTTAAATATTCAAATTGCTCTTTTTCATTTTTTAATAAATCAGATTGTGATTTTAATTCATTATATAAATTTTTTATATTTTCTAATTCTTTTTTTATTGAATCTAATTCATTTTGCTTTTTTATTAATGATGCTTCTTTATTTGATACATCTTTTTTTAATTGATTAATTATTTTATCTTTATTATTTGTTAGATTTGTAAGTTTATTATTTAATTCTTTTATTTTATTTTGATTATCTTTTGTTAATTTTTCAATTTCTGTTGTGTGATTTAATTTTAAAGTATTAATTTCATTTGTATTTAAAAGTTTTAAATCTTCTATTTGTTTTTCAAAATTATTTTTTTGAGTGTTTATATCATCATTTAATATTTTATTATTTAAAACATATTTTTTATTCTCTTCTTTTAATTTATTATTTTCTTCATTTAATAAATCATTATTCTTTTTTAATTCAAAATTTATATTTTTATATTCATCATTCATTTTATCAATTTTATTTTCATATTCTTTTAAAATTTCTTTATTTTTATTATTTAAATTTTCTTTAAATTCTTCATATAATTTATTATATTTTTCTATTTGTTCATTATAATTATCATTAATAATATTAATTTTTTCATTTATTTTATTTTCTAATATTTTTGGGTCAGATAATTCAGTTATTTTATCTGTTAATTGTTTTTTCATAATATTTGATTCTCTTACAATATTATCTAATTCTTCTTCATAACTATTATATATTGATTCTATTGTAGCTTGAGTATTTAAATATTTATTATTAATTATATATACAACTCTAGTTAATTGACAAATTTTTGTTTCTAATTTTTCTATTAATAATTGAGTAGCATCATCCATTAATAATTATTAATATTATTTTAAATAAAAATGTATATTAAAATTAATTATAATAATTAATTAAATTTAATTGAATAAATTATTTATATATAATATATAATAATAATTAATTTAACTTTTAATATAATTCCTAGAGATTAAATTATATATATTTAATACAAAGAAAATTTATAAAATAAATACAATTTAAAATATAAAATTAATTATAAAATTTATTCGGTTGAATCTTTTTCTAAAAAACCACTAATAATTGATGAATCACAATTATTTTTCATAGGTAATTCTTCAGAATTTTCATCTTTATCATATTTATTATTTAACATTTCTACCATATTTTCTAATTTTATATATTTTTTATTTGCCTCTCTTAAATCATCATATTTATATATTTGATTTAAATAACCTGCTAAAAACATTAATTCAAAATCTTTTTCACTATTATAATAAGGAAGAATAGGAATTCCATTATTTAAATGATAAGCATATGAAAGAATACTATTATCAATTATAACCATATCTTTAAGATCAATATCTTCAAATATATTTAAATCTTTTACATAAAATTTTAATTTTTCATCTGATTTAACTTTTGTAAATATACAATTTGATCTATATAATCTATATTCAAAAAATTCTTTATCAGGATCAATAAAATTAAGAATTGCATCTGCATAAGAATGATCACTTGCTGTATATATTACAATAAAATAATGTTTGGAAATTTCTTTTAATGCTTTTTTCCAATGAGGTCTAATATTTAAACCAATTTTTACTTCAATATTACTAGGTAATTTAACTGTTATTTTGTGTTGTGCTTTATCAATATTTTTAAATTCACTATGTGCTAATGTTTCATCTAAATCAAATATTGCAAGACGCTTTTTCTCTGGAATATCTTTGGCAAAGGGAAATTTTATTTTTGGTGGAATATTTGAATTTAAATGTACCAATTCATCTAATAGACTAATACATGTTTCATTATATTCATCAAAATTAGTAATTTCTTCAGTATTTGCTAATTTTTCAATTTCTTCTTTATTTTTTTTTATAAATATAGTTATTTGATTTAAAGTTTTTGTCTTTTTTAATAAACCTTTTTTTTTACTTTCTTTTTTAATTTGTATATTATTATTAGATTTATATTTTTTTTTTGATAATTCATTTATAATTTTATCATATTCATCATTTAATGTATTTTTATCATTAATATTCTGCTCTGATTTTTTTATAGGGTTATTTTTTTCTAGTGATATAAGACCATTATTCTCTTCTTCATCAAAAAAAATAAATTCGTCATCTTCATGAATTTTGTTGGTTTTATCTCTATTTATATCTGAATGATTATTTAATATTAAATTATTATTATTTGTTTTTATTTCATTAAAATCAATAATTTCTTCATTGATATCAAACATTTTTTGTTTTTCAGATGCTCTTGTTGGTGTAAAATATAATTTTTTTTGCTTATTTTTTTTTTTTAGAGTACCTATTGAATTCCCAATTAATTTTTTATGATCTGAACTATAAATTGTATTATTTAGTAATATCATATTTAAATTATTTTATTATATTTTTAATAGTAAAAATAAATTAAATATAATTATTTAAAAAAAATTAATTAAAATTATAATTGAAATTTAATCATATTTAATAAAAAATTATATATAATATTATAAATAAAATATTATATTTATATTTATTCAGTTTTTTTTAAATTATTGATAGCATTATCAATAATTTTTTCTTTTTCTTTATTAATTTCTTCTTTTGCTTTTTCAGACACTTCATGTGTTTTTCTCATTATTTTTTCTACATATTTGTTTAATTTTCCTTCATTTTTTAAGAAAATATTTCTTAAAATTTTATTATAAATAAATAATGCACCTTGTGTATTTGGCATAAAACACCATATTAAAAATATAAGTTTAACAACATAATAAAATGGAATTATTTTTAATATAAATTTTGCAAATAAATCTAAAAAATTAAATACTGCATAAACAGCCCAATATGTTAACCATTGTTTATCATCATCTTCTTGAGGAGATTCAATTGCTTTTATACTCCAATAAGTTGGAAGGGTTATTCCTATTATACATGTTATATATTTATCAAACCATCCTAATAAAGTAAGTAATAAACCAACTCCTAAAATACATAATATAATTTTTGGATCTGTTTTAGTTTTATTTTTTATTAAATTTAATTGCTTTCCAATATTTTTCATTAACTCTTCTTGATTAATAGGATTGGTTGAAGCTGGTTCTGAAGACATATTATTTTTTATATCTAAATAACTTATATTAAATATTAATATAAAGTTTAATAATTAATTACATTAAATATATTATTAAAAATTAATAAATTAAACAAATTTGAAAAAAATATTTTCAACTTTATATGTGTTTACCTCAGTTCTATATAATTCTCTACTTATATATCTATTTAATATTAAAACAGAATTTATTATCATTACAATTAAATTTATCACAAATAATACGATACAAATTATTTCATTATTAATACATTCATTTTTATATGATTTATAACCCATTTCTAATATTAATTCAAAACTATTATAAATAAAATTATAATAAATTGAATTTAAATATATATAATATGTTTCATTATATAAATTTTTTGGATTAATACCATTGATTATAATTTGACTTAAATCTATTAAAATTGTTGTTAATCTTGAATATATAGGTTTTATACCTTTTTGAGAATTATTTTCTTGTATTGTTTCACAATTTTCTATATTATAATTATATTTTTTAAAAAATGAACACATATCTCTTTGTAAAAAATCATATAAATTTTGATATTCACTCATAAAATCATTTTTGTTTGCTGTTTCTGAACTAAAAAATTTTTCATAATTTGATAGATTTGTAGATAATTCATTTAAATTTTTTGAAATTAGGGTTAAATTTAAAGGTTGATTAAAATATTTATCTATTAAAATTAAATTAAGAGTATATACTAAATATCTTTCTAAAAAAAAACTATATGAATCTATTGAATTTTTAAATTGAATATATTTATTTGAATTATTTAAATAATTAATATATGTAAAGTAAGATATAACAGGAATAATTATTAAAAAAATTATCATTAAAATAATTTTTAAAATAATCTTCAAAATAATTGGAATTATACTAATTTTAATTTTTTCTATTTTATTGTTAGATTGAATTTTTTTATTTTTTTTATCATTATCATTATTTGTTTTTTTTTTAAGAGATAAAGTTTGATTTTTTGATTTATTATTAAAAGCAATATTTAAATTTTTTTCCAATTTTGATTTTTCATTATTTAATTTATTATTTTGTTCGTTTTGATTTTCTTCACTCTCTAAATTAAAATTAATATTTTGTCGAATAAATTCTTTAATTAAATCTTTCATTTGTTTTATTTCATTAAAATAAATATTATTTTTATTACCAAATATATTTTTGTAAAATCTTTCTAATAAATTAATTTGATTTTTATGTTTTGTAAAAATTAAAGGAACAATTGTTACTACTAATACAATAATAATAATAAAATTTATTATAAATTCAAATCTATTATAATTTTTATTATAATTAACTTTATTTAAAAAAATTTCAGAATTAGTTTCATTTTGAAAATAAAATATAGAATATATTAATTCAAAAAAATTATCATTATTTATATCATAATTTCTATTCATATTTTCTATAAATATTAATAAAGTTTGTAAAGATGTAATATCACTATTATTAAATGTTTTAAGAAGATATATATTTTTTATACTATTTAAATAAGAATTTTCGGTTATTTTATAAATGTTGTTTATTTTATTTAATAATTTTTTATTACAAAATTCAAAATGATTGTTATATAAATTTTCATATTTTTTTTGAATATAAAATTTTTTAACACAATTCATTTCATTATATAATAAATAATTATTACTAATAATATTATATGTTTCTCTTAATAATCCTATTCTTTTATATTTATGAATGAAAATATAAATTGTTATAATAAATAACATAATAAATGTAATTATACTTATTAAAGTAATATATATATTTACTTTACTACTTGAATTCAATAATTCTTTTAATTTACTTAATTTTATTGCAAATTCTAAATTATTTTGCTCTAATCTTATTTTTTTTTGATTATCATTATTTTTATCACCCATTAATAAATATTTTTTAACATTAATTGAATTTTCAATACCATCATATGTATGTAAATTTTTAATTATTATTTTTTTTTCTAAATCACTTGTTTTTTCAGTTATATTTTCTTTACTTAATAAACTTGATTCTTCTTCACTTGCATGTTCAAATATTTTATAATTTTCCATTTTATTACTTAATCCTATTTTATTATTATTTCCAATATCATGTATTTCACTTTCTTCATTTGAACTACTAATATTCTCATCATAAAAAATTTTTATTATAAAATATGTATAATCTTTTGAATTTTTTTCATTTAATTCATAAGAATGTTTTTCAATTATTATATCAACTTCAGGCCAATAGGCATTAATATACTTATTAACTTGTTCTTTAATTTTATTTTTATTATTTTTTAAATCATTTCTAAAATTAATTATTATATTTTTATCATCACACATTTTAATTTTCATTACATTTATATCATTTGAAAAATTATCGGAATAAAATTTATTTAAATTAAATTTAGATAGTTTATAATTGTTTATTAACATACTCATAAATAAATGATAAATATATATATCATTATCATAAAAATCATCTATATTCATACTTAATAAATTATATATATTTGAATTAATTGAATCTATTTTTCCATTTGGTTTACATAATATAATTCCATAATAAACATCAATATAATGAATTAAAGAAATAAAACTAATTTTATTATAAACATGTTCATTTAATAAAATTTTAATTTTTAAATTCAATAAAATTAAGTAATGCATATTATCATATCCATAAAAATTACTATTTTTATCTTCTTTAAAAATTACATTATATCCTGTTTGTACATAATTATCCACAAAAGTTTTATGTAAATTTTGAAAAAAAGGAGGTTGTATAAATTCAATATATTTACCTAATAATTGATTTGAATTATATCCAAAAATTGTATGAATATTATCTGTAACTTTTGTAATTATTAATTGATTATTATTTTTTAAATTACAAATAATTATACAATTATTTTCTCCATAAATTTTATTTATTTCATTATTATTAAAATAGTCTTCATAATTATTTATATAATCGAGATTATATTTATTATTTCCTATATCAAATCCTTTTATTTTATTTATATAATCATAATATTTTAAATTAATAAAAAAATCATTAGGATAAATTTGATGTAATTTATTATAAATATTATCAATTTTATAATTCAAATCAAACATTTCAATAACTTTTTTTAATATTTTATTATAATTATCATAATAATTATTAATTATCATTTTATGTGAAGCATTTTCTGATTTTTGATTATTTATGATATCATTGTATAAATTATTCCAAAAATTATAATGAATATTTGCACTTTCTATAAAATTTTTTTTAATATTTGTTAATAAAGTATAATATTCAATAATAGACTCTATAGGAACACTATTTTTAGTATAATAAGAATTTTTTAATTTTTTTAAAGTTTTAAATTTCAATATAAAAAAAGAAAATTTTTGTTGATAAATTAATTTTTTATAAATTTCTGGATTATTATTAATGTTATTAATATTAATTAAAATATCAATATAATTTTGATTATATTCAAATTGATAATGTAAATAAGAAATTAATATTGTTATATAAAAATTTTGATTATTAGTATTTATTAAAAATTGTAAATAATTTTTATATATTTTAATCATATTTTCAATATTATTTTGATTATCTAATAATCTTAAATATTT
>JAEEGK010011436.1_pt1 | contig 20283 bp, 22 predicted proteins | sample 8958771 | NCBI WGS metagenome assembly JAEEGK01 (sample SAMN16246547, study PRJNA631951) | gut metagenome | biome: gut microbiome; feature: rumen; material: SC-attached | host: Bos | place: Iran: Karaj | collected 2018-10
ACATCATTTCTATGAAGGAGGGAAGTTAAGTGCCCAGAAGAGGTAACGTTCCCAAAAGAGAGATCCTGCCGGATCCTGTGTACCATTCCGTGCTGGTGACCAAGCTGACCAACAGCATCATGCTGGACGGGAAGAAGGGCGTGGCGCAGAAGGTCGTGTACGATGCCTTCAGCATCATCGAGGAGAAGACGGGAAAGAACCCCCTTGAGGTGTTCAATGCTGCGCTGGACAACATCATGCCGTCCCTGGAGGTCAAGGCCCGCCGTGTGGGCGGCTCCACCTACCAGGTGCCCATGGAGGTCCGGCCCGAGCGGCGGCTGACCCTCGGTCTCCGCTGGCTCACGACCTACAGCCGCAACCGCGGCGAGAAGACCATGAAGGAGCGGCTGGCCGGCGAGATCATGGACGCGGCCAACAACACCGGCTCCGCCGTGAAGAAGCGCGAGGATACCCACAAGATGGCCGAATCCAACCGGGCCTTCGCGCACTACCGCTGGTGATCGTCCTTTCGGACGGTTGCAGCGGGTTCTGAGAGTTTAGGAGTTCAAAATGGCGAGGCAGTATTCCCTGGAAAAAACGAGAAACATCGGAATAATGGCTCATATCGACGCGGGCAAGACCACCACCACGGAGCGCATCCTGTTCTACACGGGAAAGACCTACAAGCTGGGGGAGGTCCACGAGGGCGCCGCCACCATGGACTATATGGTGCAGGAACAGGAGCGGGGGATCACCATCACCTCCGCGGCCACCACCTGCTTCTGGCGGGACCACCGCATCAACATCATCGACACGCCGGGTCACGTGGATTTCACCGCCGAGGTGGAGCGCTGCCTCCGCGTGCTGGACGGCAGCGTCACCGTGCTCTGCGCCAAGGGCGGCGTGGAGCCCCAGTCCGAGACCGTGTGGCGGCAGGCCGATCACTACCATGTTCCGAGGCTCATCTATGTCAACAAGATGGACATTATGGGCGCAGACTTCTTCCACGTGCTGGATATGGTCTACGACCGCCTGAAGGCAAACGCTGTGCCCATCCAGCTGCCCATCGGCAGCGAGGACGATTTCAGGGGGATCATTGACCTGGTCGAGATGAACGCCGACGTTTATTACGACGAGCTGGGCAAGGATCAGCGCGTCGAGGAGATCCCGGAAGAACTCATGGAGCTGGCGCAGGAATACCACCTGAAGCTGGTGGAGAAGGCCGCGGATTTCGACGACGCCATCATGGAGAAGTATCTGGAGGGCGAGGAGCCCACGAAGGAGGAACTGCGTGCGGCCATCCGCAAGGGTACGCTGGACAACAAGCTCATCCCCGTGGTCTGCGGCACCTCCTACCGCAACAAGGGCGTTCAGAAGCTTTTGGACGCCATCGTGGACTATCTCCCCAGCCCCCTGGACATCCCCCCCGTCGTAGGGACCGACCCGGCGACCGGCAAGGAAGTCGTCCGGCATGCCAGCGATGAAGAACCCTTCTGCGCCCTGGCCTTCAAGATCATGACCGATCCCTTCGTGGGTCGGCTGGCCTTCATCCGTTCCTACAGCGGCACGGTGGAGGCGGGGAAGACCCTGGTGAACGCGGGCAAGGGCCACCGTGAGCGGCTCGGGCGCATCCTGCGGATGCACGCCAATCACCGGGAGGATATCGACACCGTTTACGCGGGGGACATCGCCGCCGTGGTGGGCCTGAAAAACACGGCCACCGGCGACACCCTCTGCGACGATAAGAACCGCATCGTGCTGGAATCCATGGAGTTCCCGGAGCCCGTCATCCGGGTCGCCATCGAGCCCAAGACCAAGGCCGGTCAGGAAAAGATGACCGTCGCCCTGGCCAAGCTGGTGGAGGAGGACCCGACCTTCAAGGCCTACACCGACGAGGAGACGGGCCAGACCATCATCGCCGGCATGGGCGAGCTGCACCTGGAGATCATCGTGGACCGGCTGCTGCGGGAATTCCGCGTGGAGGCCAACGTGGGCAAGCCCCAGGTCTCCTACAAGGAAACCATCCGCAAATCCGCCACCGCCCAGGGCCGCTTCGTCCGCCAGTCCGGCGGCAAGGGCCAGTACGGCGATGTGAAGATCACCATCGAGCCCAACGAGACCGGCAAGGGCTACGAGTTCATCAACAACATCGTGGGCGGCGTCATCCCCAAGGAATTCATCCCCTCTGTGGACGAGGGCATCCGCGGCGCCATGCTCAACGGGCCCCTCTCCGGCCACCCCGTGGTGGACGTGAAGGTCACCCTGTTCGACGGCAGCTATCATGAGGTCGACTCCAGCGAGATGGCCTTCAAGATCGCCGGCAGCATGGCTTTCAAGGAAGCCGCCGCCAAGGCGGACCCGGTCCTGCTGGAGCCCATCATGAAGGTCAGCATCATCGTGCCCGAGGATTACATGGGCGACGTCATGGGCGACCTCAACGGGCGCCGGGGCCAGATCACCGGCATGGAGACCAGGGGCGGCGCCAGCATCATCGACGCCTTCGTGCCCCTGAGCGAGATGTTCGGCTACGCCACCAACCTTCGCGGGCGCAGCCAGGGCCGCGGCCAGTTCAGCATGCAGCCCAGCCACTACACGGAGGTCCCGAAAAACATCGCCGAGAAGATCATTTCCGGCGGACGATTCTGAGGCGGAGGCCTCAAACTATCTGTTGCATTTTCCCGGAAACTGCGGTATAATACTGCGGACTTGATCCGGGAGCAGTCAGAAATCAAAACATTTACAATATGATTGAGGAGGAACCATTCAAATGGCGAAGCAGAAATTTGAAAGAACCAAGCCCCATGTAAATATCGGCACCATCGGTCATATCGACCATGGCAAGACCACCCTGACCGCCGCCATCACCAAGGTTCTGGCTATGGCTGACCCCAATGCCGCTGCCTACACCGCTTACGATCAGATCGACAAGGCCCCCGAAGAGAAGGCCCGCGGCATCACGATCAACACCGCTCACGTCGAGTATCAGACCGAGGCCCGCCACTATGCCCACGTCGACTGCCCGGGCCACGCCGACTATATCAAGAACATGATCACCGGCGCTGCGCAGATGGACGGCGCCATCCTGGTCATCGCCGCCTCCGACGGCCCCATGGCCCAGACCCGCGAGCACCTGCTGCTGGCCCGTCAGGTCAACGTGCCCTATATCGTTGTCTTCCTGAACAAGGTCGACCAGGTCGACGACCCCGAGCTCCTGGAGCTGGTGGAAATGGAAGTCCGCGAGCTGCTGGACACCTACGGCTTCCCCGGCGACGACACCCCCATCATCAAGGGCAGCGCTCTGAAGGTCCTGGAGTCCACCTCCACCGATCCTCACGCTCCCGAGTACGGCTGCATCTGGGAACTGATGAACGCCGTCGACACCTGGATCGCCACCCCCGAGCGCAAGGCTGACCTGCCCTTCCTGATGCCCATCGAGGACGTGTTCACCATCACCGGCCGCGGCACCGTCACCACGGGCCGTGTCGAGCGCGGCACCGTCAAGGTCGGCGACAAGGTCGAGATCGTCGGCATCAAGGAGACCAAGGAGACCGTCGTTACCGGCACCGAAATGTTCCACAAGACCCTGGATTACGCTGAGGCCGGCGACAACGTGGGCTGCCTGCTCCGCGGCATCGCCAAGAGCGAGGTCGAGCGCGGCCAGGTCCTGGCTGCTCCCAAGAGCATCAAGCCTCTGACCAAGTTCACCGGCCGTGTTTACGTCCTGACCAAGGAAGAGGGCGGCCGTCATACCCCCTTCTTCAACAACTATCGTCCCCAGTTCTACTTCCGTACCACCGACGTGACCGGCGTCATCACCCTGCCTGACGGCGTCGAGATGTGCATGCCCGGCGACAACGTCGACATGAAGGTCGAGCTGATCACCCCCATCGCCATCGAGAAGGAGCTGCGCTTCGCCATCCGTGAAGGCGGCCGTACCGTTGGCTCCGGCGTCGTCATCGCCGTCGAAGAGTAATTTTATTCAAGATAGAAAACCGGGATCGCTTCGGCGGTCCCGGTTTTTTACCATTATTTGAGAAAAATGCTTGCTAATTCTCATCCTACAGTGTATAATATACATATGGGATTTTATGCATAAAATTCGGCGGTTTTCATTGAGAGGAGCGATGTCATGTTCAGCATCGGAGACCAGATCGCCCACCCCCTCCACGGCGCAGGCGTGATCGATGGGATCGAAGAACAGCGGATCAACGGCGTGACGCGGAAATACTATAGACTGCGCATGCCTACCGGTACTATGGATGTCAAGATCCCCGTGGACAACTGCAAGGAGATCGGCATCCGCCCCATCATCAGCAGTGAGGAAGCGGACGAGCTGCTCCGGGAGCTGGGCGATATCGAGATCGACATGACCCAGAATTGGAACCGCCGATATCGGGAGAATATGATCCGCATCAAAAGCGGCAACCTGTTGGAGGTAGCCAGGGTCATCAAGGGACTTATGACCAGGGACGCGGAGAAGGGCCTGAGCACCGGTGAACGTAAAATGCTCCGCAGCGCCAAGCAGATCCTGATTTCCGAGATCGTACTGGCAAAGAGCTGCGCCTATGAGGAAGTGGAGCAGGAGATCAACCGGGCGATGGCCTGATTACGCTGCAAACACGGGCATACTGTGAGGGCCGGGTTTTGCTCGGCTCTTATTTCATACTAGTACCCAATAGAAATCTCGAATGCCCAGCGGCATAAATCGCGCCATACTTCGTTGTCGTCCTTGTCGGGCGACACGTCTGCGTCCTCCGCCTCGTCTGACACGATTTCTGCTCGCTGCTCGATCCTAGATTTCTATCAGGTATTAGTATCATGGATGAAATGCGATGAAGTTCGGATTAAAAAGAGAGAAAAGATCCGGCCGCGGAGGCAGCGGCCTCGTCAGCGCCGTCATTGTGGCCGCCGGCAGCAGCAGCCGCATGGGGGGCATGGACAAGCTTTCTGCGTCCCTGGCGGGCAGCACGGTGATCGCCCATACCATCCGCGCTTTCCAGTCCAGCAAAGACGTGGGCGAGATCGTCCTAGTCCTGCGCAAGGGGGCCGAGAAGCCTGCCCTGGCGGGCGCCTCCGGCTGCGATAAGCTATCAAGGATCGTCCATGGGGGCGATACGCGGACGGATTCCTCCTACGCGGGGGTCATGGCCTGCGACCCGAAGGCGGAGATCATCCTGATCCACGACGGGGCCCGCCCTCTGGTGACGGGGGAAGTCATCAAAAACGCCGTGGAGGGAGCAAGGAAATTCGGGGCCGCCGTGCCGGTGACGCCGGTGACGGACACCGTCAAGGTGGGGAAGGACGGCTTTGCCGATTCCACGCCGGACCGCTCGACCCTCTTTGCCGCCCAGACGCCCCAGGCTTTCCGCGCCGAACTCATCAAGGCGGCGCTGCAGGACGCGGTGGACAACAAACTGACCCTCACCGACGACTGCGCCGCCGTGGAAAGGCTGGGCATGCATGTGAAGCTGGTGGACGGCGATGTGCGAAACCGCAAGATCACCCTGCCGTCGGACCTGGCAGTGGCCGAGGAGTTATACAAGGAGATCCATTCATGAGAATAGGACACGGATACGACGTTCACCGCATCGTGCCTGGGCGCAGGCTGGTGCTCTGCGGCGTGGAGATCCCCTGGGAGGGGAAGGGCCTGCTGGGTCATTCCGACGCGGACGTTGCGGCCCACGCTTTGATGGACGCCATCCTGGGGGCGGCGGCCCTGGGGGATATCGGCCATATGTTCCCGGACAACGACCCCCGCTACGAGGGGGCGGACAGCATGGAACTGCTGAAGGCCGTCTGCGCCAGGGCTGCCCGTGCAGGCTACCGCTTCGGCAATTGCGATATCACCATCCTGGCCCAGGCGCCCAAGCTGAAGCCCCACATCCTGAATATGCGCAAGCGCCTGGCGGACGTGATGGGCACGGAGATCGGCAGAATCAGCGTCAAGGCCACCACGGAGGAGGGCCTGGGCTTCACCGGCGCAGGAGAGGGGATCGCCGCCCACGCGGTGGTGCTGCTGGAGGAAAGGGCCAGGATCACCAGGTTATGATAAACGTAAACAAAGCGGAATTTGTAAAATCCGCCGCCGCAGCCAGGGACTTTCTCCGGGACGGGCGGCCTCAGATCGCCTTTGCGGGCCGCTCCAACGTGGGCAAGAGCTCGGTCATCAACCGGCTGCTGAACCGCCGAAACTTTGCCAGGGTGGGGAATACCCCGGGCAAGACCGTCCACGTCAACTATTTCCTGGTGGACAACCTTTGGCTGGTGGACCTGCCGGGTTACGGCTACGCCAAGGTATCCCAGAGCGAGAAGGAGCGGTGGGCGAAACTCATGGAGAGCTATTTCCGCTCCGGCCTCATCACCGGCGGCGTACTGATCGTGGACGCGCGCCACGCACCGTCGAAGGACGACGTGACCATGCTGGAATGGTTCCGCACCGCCGGCTGCCCCTTGGTGGTGGTGGCCAACAAGCTGGACAAGGTGAAAAAAAGCCAGCGGGAGGAATGCATGGAGACCATCCGCAGTACCCTGACGCTCACGGTGGGGGACACGCTCATCCCCTTTTCCGCGGAGGACGGCACCGGGCGGGATACCCTTCTTGCGGCCCTGGAGGCCCTGCGATGACCTCCTTCGGCAGCGTGCTGCGCTCCCTGGACTGGAGTTATCTCACGGGCCTGCTGGAACAGATCATCCCGGCTGTCCTCTGCATCATGATCCACGAGATCTGCCACGGTGCGGCGGCCTATGCCCTGGGGGACCGGACGGCGGCCACCCAGGGGCGCCTCAGCCTGAACCCCCTGCATCATGTGGACTGGTTCGGCTTGGTGATGCTGGCGGTCTTCCACTTCGGCTGGGCGAAGCCCGTCAGCGTGAATATGCGCAATTTCAAGCATCCCAAGCGGGACATGGCCATCACCGCCCTGGCAGGGCCCGCCAGCAATTTCCTCCTTGCGGCCCTGGCCCTGTTCCTTTTCGGTTTCTTTTTCCGGGATCTTCACGGCGCCGCAGCAGGACAGTTCGTCATTCGTCTGCTGCAGTATATGGCCATTCTCAGCATTTCCCTGGGCCTCTTCAACCTCATCCCCATCCCGCCGCTGGACGGGTCCAAGGTGCTGTTTTCCTTTTTGCCGGACAGGGCCTATGTCCGCCTCATGGTGCTGGAGAGATACGGAATGTTCCTTCTCCTTGCCCTGGTGTTCCTCATGAACCGGGCTTTCGACGTGAGCCCCATCGCGCAGGCCTCCCAGGCAGTTTACGACGTATTTGTCCGCATCGCCGTTTTCGCGGATTCGCTTCGAGGATAAACATGGACGACCTGACCTTTCATCTGCCGAATCTGGTCAACAACAAAGGGGAGCAGACGGATTTCACCGGGCCCCTGAGCCTGATACTGCAGCTGCTCAGCCGCAACAAGGTGGAGATCAAGGATATCCGCATCGGGGATATCCTGGACCAGTATCTGGAATGGCTCGCCCGCATGGAGCGCATGGACCTGGAGGTCACCGGCGAATTCATCACCATGGCTTCCTACCTGCTGTATATAAAGGCCAAGACCCTCCTGGAGGGCACCAGGGACGTGGAGGAGCTGGGAGAGCTGATCTCCTCCCTGGAAGCTCAGCAGCGCAAGGAGACCCTGGAGCGCATGAAGCAGGCTGCCGACTGGCTGGGAGGCCGGAGTGAGCTGGGTGCGGGCATCTTCATCCGCACGCCGGAGCCCATCACCGGCCCGCCGGAATACCGCTATGCCCACAAGGGACAGGAGCTCCTGCGGGCCCTGACGGAGATCATGGGCCGGGAGAGGGACAGCGCCGGGACGCCCAGGGCCGTGCCCATGCCCGCGCCCCTGACCTATTCCATCCGGGACAAATCGGATGAAATACTCCTGCGCCTGCGGGACGCGGGGAAGCTCTCCCTGGAAGCCCTGTTTTCCGAGAGCCGCAGCCGCAGCGAGCTCACCGCCGCTTTCCTGGCCGTGCTGGAGCTCTACCGGGCCGAGCAGATCGGCCTGAGGGACACGGAGGGCGGCGTGGAACTGACGAAATTTGAGGAATGACCTGCCATGGAATACGACAGCATCATCGAAAGCATCCTCTTCGCCTCCGGCGACCCCTTTCCCGTGGAACGGCTCATGGCCCTGCTGGACCTGAGCCGGGAGGAGGTGCTGGCCGCCGCACGGCGGATCGGGGACGGTTACCGCTTTGAGAACAAGGGCATCCGCCTGCTGATCCTGGAGGACAGCCTGCAGCTGGGTTCCGCCCCGGAGAATGCCGACTGGGTGCGCCGGGCCCTGGATACCCGCAAGCCCGCCCGCCTCAGCCCCGCAGCCCTGGAGGTGCTGGCCATCGCCGCCTATTTCCAGCCGGTGACGAGGACCTATATCGAGCAGATCCGGGGCGTGGACAGCAGCTATACCGTCGGCCTATTGGTGGACAAGGGCTTCCTGGAGCCTTGCGGGCGCCTGGACGCCCCTGGCAGGCCCATGCAATTCATGACCACGGCGGCTTTTCTCCGGGTCTTCGGCCTGGAGAGCCTGGAGGAGCTGCCCGCCTATGGGGACGCGTCCATCGAAGAGGACGTGGACGCCTCGGCCTTGGCGGAGACCCTGCCGGAGGTCCGGGAGTGAGGGTGCTCATCTGGATCGCGGCCATCCTGGCGCTGCTCGTCCTGCTCCTGATCCTGCTTCGGCTGCGGCTCACGGGGGAATACGGGGATGCGGGCAGCAGCCTGACCGTGGCCCTGGGGGCTATCCCTCTTTTTCGACTGCCCCGACCCGGAGGGGCCAGGCAGGTCAAGCGGGCAGATAAACCCAAATCCAAAAAGAAAAAGAAGAAAAAAGAGGAAGATGAGGAAAAACCGAAAGGCGGCTCCATTCCGGGCTTCCGCCGGCTGATGCCGATAATCTCCGACGCCCTGGGCAAACTAAAGCGCAGGCTCAGCATCGATGAGATGACCCTCTGGTATCAAAGCGCCGGGGAGGACCCGGCGGCGGCAGCCCTGGCTTTCGGCGGCGCCAGCGCGGCGGCGGGGGCTTTGGCGAAGCCCATGCAGGACATGTTCCGCATCAGGGACCTGGATATCCGCACCGCCGTAAGCTTTACGGAAACGAAACCGACAGTGCTGGCCCGGATACGGATGTCGATTCCCTTGGGCGCGCTGCTGTGGATCGGCCTCCGGGCCTATGTGAAGCTCAGACGGGCAGGGAAGGCCCGGTCACGAACTTAGGAGGGATCATCATGGAAAAGAATTCGATCGGAGAATTGATGGATAAGACCATGACCCGCATCCGGGAAATGGTGGATGTGAATACCATCGTCGGCTCGCCCATCACCACCGTGGACGGGATCACCCTGATCCCCGTCAGCAAGGTGAGCTTCGGCTTTGCCGCAGGCGGCTCGGACTTCCAGACCAAAAACGGCAAGGATGGCCAGCCCAACCCCTTCGGCGGCGGCAGCGGCGCAGGCGTGAAGATCGAGCCGGTGTCCTTCCTGGTCATCCGGGACGGCAGCGTCCGCATGATCGGCGCCAACGCCCAGGAGCAGAACTCCGTGGAGAAATTCATCGACGCGATGCCTGACATCATCGACAAGGTGAAGGAGGTTCTGCCGAAAAGGAAGGATGAAGGAACGGATACCGAGGATTAGTATTTCCCTATTCCTGCTCATTGCCCTGCTGCCCGTGCCCGCCCTGGGAACGGCGGCGGAGGATGCCCCGGAGGTCTCGGCCCAGGCGGCGGTGGTCGCCGAGCTGGAGACGGGGCGCATCCTGTACGAAAAGAATCCCGACATGCCCATGAAGGCAGCCAGCACGGTAAAGATACTCACCGGGCTGCTGGCCCTGGAAAACCTGGATAGGACGCGGGAGGTGACCATCCGCCCGGAATGGACGGGGCAGGAGGGCAGCTCCATGTATCTCCGGCCCGGCCAGGTATGCACGGTGGCGGAGCTGCTTTGCGGGCTGCTACTGGTCTCCGGCAACGACGCGGCCCTGGCCCTGGCCTGCACCGTTTCCGGCAGCGAGGAAGCCTTCGTGGAGCTGATGAACCGGCGGGCCCAAGAGCTGGGCATGGCGCACAGCGTGTTTGTGGACGCCAGCGGCCTGAAGGCCGAGGGACACCGGGTGACGGCCAGGGACATGGCCGCCCTGGGCTGCGCGGCCATGAAGAATCCGGAATTTCGCGCCATCGTCTCCATGAGGACCGGGGAGGCGGGGGGGCAGACCCTCCGGAACCACAATAAGCTCCTGGACCTTTACGAAGGGGCCGTCGGCGTCAAGACCGGCTATACCAAGACCGCAGGGCGCACCCTGGTCTCCTGCGCGCAGCGGCAGGGCCTTACCCTCGTCTGCGTGACCCTCAACGCGCCGCGGGATTGGGAGGACCACGCCGAACTGCTGGACTGGGGCTTCGGGCATTTCGTATCCGCCGACCCCTCAGGCATGGAATGGGGCCTCAGCGTGATCAGCGGTATGGCGCCGGAGGTCACGGTCCGTCCCGCCCAAGGCGGCAGGGTGCTGCTGCCAAAGGAGGGAGTGCAGTGGGAAGCGGCGCTGCCCAGGTTCGTCTATGCCCCGGTGATCTCCGGCGAAGAGGCGGGCACCCTCCAATGCCGGGATGGGGAGGGGAACATCCTGTGCAGTCTGCCGCTCCTGTATGCGCAGGACGTGGCCCCGGACCCGGCCCAGAAGCTGGGCTTCTGGGAAAAGCTCCGCTGGGCCTGGCTCTTTGCCTGCCGCCACAGCGCGGGCTACCCCCAATATGTGTTCTATTGAGGTCTTTTATGGAAGAACGCTTGCAGAAGATCCTGTCCCGCCACGGCGTCGCCTCCCGCAGAGAGGCGGAGGAGATGATCCTCAGCGGCCGCGTCACGGTAAACGGCGCGGAGGCCCGGCTGGGCATGAAGGCCGATGAGGACCTGGACGAGATCCTTGTGGACGGAGACCCGCTTGCCCAAACCGAGCAGCGGGTTTACATAATGCTGAACAAGCCCAGGGGCTGTCTGTGCACCCGGAAGGACGAAAAGGGCCGGAAGACCGTCCTGGATTATCTCTCCGGCTGCAGCGCTCGGGTGTGGCCCGTGGGAAGGCTGGACCTGAATTCCGAAGGGCTGCTGCTCCTCACCGACGACGGGGAGCTTACAAACGCCCTGACCCACCCCTCCCACGGCGTGGAGAAGGTCTACACCGTTCGGGTGGCGGGGGAGGATATCCCCAGCGCAATCAAGCTTCTGAAGGGCACCCTGGAGCTGGAGGACGGACCTGCCAGGGCAAAGGCCGTACGTCTTATGAAGGACGACGGGGAGCGGGCCATCCTGGAGATCACAGTGACGGAGGGGCGGAAACACCTGGTCCGGAATATGTGCGCCGCAGCGGGGCTGGAGGTAAAGCGCCTCATCCGCATCTCCGAAGGGGGCCTCACCTTGGGGGACCTGCGCACAGGCTGCTGGCGTTATCTGGAAGCCGGGGAGCTGCGGGAGCTGAAACGGGCCGCCGGACTCAAATAATCGTCGGTTTTCTTGTTGAATTCTGCCGTAAAGAATATTAATATATTCATTATTCTGGGGTAAAAGGAAGGATGCACATGGAGAAAGACATCATTTCCGTCATCCAGGAAAAACAGCGGGACTTTTCCAAGGGGCAGAACCGGATCGCCCGCTATATCACCGAGAACGCGGACAAGGCCGCCTTCATGACCGCGGCGAAGCTGGGCCAGAAGGTCAGTGTCAGCGAGTCCACGGTGGTGCGCTTTGCCCTGGAGCTGGGCTTCGAGGGCTATCCGGAAATGCGCAAGGCCCTGCAGGAGATGATCCGCAACCGGCTCACCAGCGTCCAGCGCATCGAGGTGGCAAAGACGGTCATCGGCGGCAGGGACACCCTTTCGGCCATCCTCAACAGCGATATGGAGAATATCCTGCGCACCCAGACAGACCTGGACCGCAAGTGCTTCGACGCGGCGGTGGAAGCCCTGCTCCATGCCAGGCACATCTACATCCTGGGCACGCGCACCAGCGCCGCCCTGAGCATGTTTATGGGCTTCTATTTCAACATGCTCTTTGAAAATGTGAAGGTGCTGTATGAAAACACCGCCGGGGAGGTCTTTGAGCAGATCATGCGCATCGGCCCCGGCGACGTGTTCGTGGGCATCAGCTATCCCCGCTATTCCAAACGGACGGTGAAGGCCGTGCGCTTCGCTAAGGAGCGGGGGGCCACGGTGCTGGCCATGACCGACGCGGAGACCTCTCCCATCGCCGCTGCGGCGGATATCTGCCTTCTGGCGAGGAGCGACATGGTCTCCTTCGTGGACAGCCTGGTGGCGCCCCTGAGTCTCATCAACGCCCTCATCGTGGCCGTCAGCGACCAGAAGCCCGGCGTGGCCGCCACCTTCATGGAGCTGGAAGAGGTCTGGAACGAATACGACGTCTATGAAAAGAATCCGGACTGAGGTCTGCGTCGTCGGCGGCGGCGCGGCGGGGCTCATGGCAGCTCTCGCCGCGGCGGAAGCGGGCGCAGAGGTCCTGGTGCTGGAAGGGCAGGAGCGCCCGGCCAGGAAGCTGCGCATCACCGGCAAGGGCCGCTGCAACCTCACGAACAACTGCCCGCCGGAGGAAGTGATGGCAAACGTCACCCGCAACGCCCGCTTCCTACACAGCGCCCTGCGGGCGTTCCCCCCTTCGGAGGTCATGGCTTATTTCGAGGGCCTGGGCATCCCTCTGAAAACGGAGCGGGGGAACCGGGTGTTCCCCGTGTCCGACAGGGCGGGGGACGTGGCGGACGCCCTGATTTCCCAGGTGGAGAGAAAGGCGGGTATCCTGCGCCTGCGGGCCGGGGAAGTGCTGACGGAAGGGGGCGCCGTCTGCGGCGTCCGGGGAGGCGGCACGGTTGTGGAATGCCGCGCGGCCATCCTGTGCACCGGCGGTCTCAGTTATCCCAAGACCGGCTCCACCGGGGACGGCTATGAAATGGCGCGAGCCCTGGGCCACACCGTCAAACCCACCTCGCCCAGCCTGGTGCCCCTGACTTCCCCGGACGGGGACTGCGCGGAAATGCAGGGCCTCAGCCTCCGCAACGTGACCATGAGCCTGTATGAAGCGGGGGAGGGGAAAAAGAAGCTCTGGAGCGAGCTGGGGGAGATGCAGTTTGCCCACTTCGGGTTGACGGGCCCCCTGGCCCTGTCCGCCTCCGCCCATATGGAGCCGGGGAAGCGCTACACTGTGGAGCTGGACCTGAAGCCGGGGCTTACGGAGGAAAAGCTGGACGCACGCCTTCTTCGCATGTTCGGTGAGAATCGGAACCGGGATTACCGCAACAGCCTGGACGATCTGCTGCCCCGCAGCCTGATCCCGGTAGTGATCCGCCGCAGCGGCATCCCGCCGGATACCAAAGTGCACGATATTACCCGGCCACAGCGGCTGGGCCTTCTTAAGCTGCTGAAGCGCTTCACCGTGGAGATCGACGGGCTCCGGCCCATCGAGGAAGCGGTCATCACCCGCGGCGGCGTGGACGTCCGGGAGGTAGACCCCAAAACCATGGCTTCCCGGCTGGTGCCGGGCCTCTGGTTCGCGGGGGAGATCCTGGATCTGGACGCTTATACCGGCGGCTTCAACCTGCAGATCGCCTGGTCCACGGGCCGGGCGGCGGGGCGGGCTGCCGCCGCGTATTCCGAAAGGAAGAGAAGCATGAAGAACATCAAAGTTGCCATCGATGGTCCCGGCGGCGCGGGAAAGAGCACCATGGCCAAGGCTCTGGCGAAGGAATGCTCCCTGAACTATGTGGACACCGGCGCCATGTACCGCACCATCGGCCTGGCTGTCCTCCGCGCCGGACTGGACCCCGCCGACGGGGAAGGGGTGCCTGCGCTCCTGCCCACGCTCCGCCTGGGCATCCGCTACATGGACGGGGAGCAGCATATGTTCCTGGGGGAGGAGGACGTGACCGGCCTTATCCGCACGCCGGAGGTCAGCGCCGCCGCCTCCGCCGTCAGCGCCCAGCCCCCGGTCCGGGCCTTTCTGCTGAAGACCCAGCAGGACCTGGCGGAGGAATGCAGCGTGGTGATGGACGGCCGGGACATCGGCACCGTGGTGCTGCCCCATGCCCAGCTTAAGGTTTTTCTCACCGCCACGGCAGAGGAGCGGGCCCGCCGCCGCTTCCTGGAGCTGCAGGAGCGGGGAACGCCCCAGCCTTTTGAGCAGGTGCTCGCGGAGATGAACGAGCGGGACGAGCGGGATACGAACCGCGCTGCCGCGCCCCTTCGGGCGGCGGAGGACGCGGTGATGCTGGATACCACGGACATGACGCCGGATGAGGTGCTGGCCTTCCTGCGGAAGCTGGTGGAGGAGAGGCGGGGAGAATGAATACTTATCTTCATTACCGCTGGGCATACTGCTTCATCATCCCCGTCATCCGCCTGCTGTTCCCCCTGCGCATCCACCACCGCGAGCGACTGCCCGACGGGCCCATGGTGGTCTGCGCCCCCCATTCCAACCTGGTGGACCCCATCCTCATCATGGCGATGATGACCATCCGCCGCTATCCCCGCTTCCTGGCAAAAAAGGAGCTGTTTTCCCTTCCCATCGTCGGCTCCTTCCTCCGCCGGATCGGCATGATCCCCGTGGACCGGGGCAAGGCGGATATCTCTTCCATTAAAGAAGCGCTGAAGGTCCTGAAAGACAAGGGCATCATCGGCATCTTTCCGGAAGGGACGAGGGTGAAGGAGGAGCTGGCCTCCACGGCCAAGACCGGGGCGGTCATGCTGGCTTCCCGCACGGGCGTTCCCATCCTCCCGGTGTGGATGCCGCGGAACAAGCGGATCTTCCATCGGGTGGACATGGTCGTCGGCGAACCTTATCATCTGCCGGTCCTCCGCGGAAACGCGGAGTATCACCCCCACGCGGAGGAGCTGATGCGGCGCATCGACCTCCTGCAGAAGGAGGTACAGCCGTGCTCCTGAAGGTCGCGGAGACAGCGGGCTTCTGCTACGGCGTCCGGCGGGCGATCTCCATCGCGGAGGAGGAAGCGCCCAGGGGCTGCTTCGTCCTGGGGGAGCTGATCCACAACCGCAGGGAGATGGATAGGCTGGCGAGGCTGGGGCTTCGCCGCGCGGCAAGCGTGGAGGAGATCCCGGCGGGGGAGACGGTGCTCATCCGTTCCCACGGCGAGCCGGACAGCGTGCTCCATGCCCTGGAAGAAAAGGGCTGCCGGGTGGTGGACGCCACCTGCCCCAACGTCAGCCGCATTCACCGCATCGTGCGGGAGGCGTCCAAAAAGGGCAGGCTGCCCATCGTCATCGGCGACAGGGATCACCCGGAGGTGCGGGGGATCGTGGGTTCTGCGCCGGAGGTGGTGGTCCTGAAGGACGAGGAGGAGACGGAAAAGTGGCTCCGCAGCGGCGCATACGGGCCGGAGACGCCCATCACCGTGGTATTCCAAACCACAGAAATACGTGAACACGTGAAAAAATGTGCCGATTCACTAAAAAAAGTGTATACAAATCAGGAAAAGTTTGATACAATATGCGATGCCACGTTTAGTCGCCAAAAGGAGGCGACCGGGCTATCCGCCATATGCGATGCCATGCTTGTGGTAGGAGACAGGAGCAGTGCAAACACGAGACGGCTGGCTGAAATCTGTGCCGGCCGTTGCCCCAAGGTGATTTTTGCGGAAAAAGCCTCTGAGCTAGACCTGTCAGACCTGAAAGATGTCAGAACATTGGGGGTGACCGCTGGGGCCTCGACCCCGGCGTGGATAATTAAGGAGGTTTGTGCAAAGATGACCGAAGAACTGAAGATCGAAGAAACCAAAGTCGAAGAGGCCGTGGAAGAGGCCGTAGAAGCTGTGGAAGAAGCGGCTGTCGCCGCCCCTCAGGAATCTGACAATGCCCCTGAGACCTTCGACGAAATGCTTGAAAAGAGCTTCAAAACTTTGAATAACGGGGATAAGGTCACGGGTATCGTTGCATCCATCGGCACCAACGAGATCACGGTGGACCTGGGCACCAAGCATTCCGGGTATATCCCCATGTCCGAGTTGAGCGACGATCCCGATGTGAAGCCTGAGGACATCGTGCAGGTGGGCCAGGAGATCGAGACCTTCGTTATCCGCGTCAACGACGTGGAGGGCACCGTGCAGCTCTCCAAAAAGCGTCTGGATACCGTGAAGAACTGGGACAGCATCGAGGCAGCCAAGGAAGAGCGCATCCCCGTGGAAGGCACTGTCACCGAGGAGAACAAGGGCGGCGTCGTCGTCAATGTGAAGGGCATCCGGGTCTTCGTCCCCGCGTCCCAGACCGGCCTGCCCAAGGACGTGCCCATGTCCAGCCTGCTGAAGACCAAGGTGCAGCTGCGCATCACTGAGGTGAACCATGCCCGGAGGCGCGTGGTGGGCTCTATCCGCGCCGTGCAGTATGAGGCCCGCAAGGCCGCTGCCGAGAAGACTTGGGCCGAGATCGAGGAAGGCAAGAAGTATCAGGGCGTCGTCAAGTCCCTGACCAGCTATGGCGCTTTCGTGGATATCGGCGGCGTGGACGGCATGGTCCATGTTTCCGAGCTGAGCTGGAAGCGCATCCATAATCCCGCCGAGGTGCTGAAGGTGGGCGACGAGATCGAAGTATACGTCATCTCCTTCGACCGGGAAAAGAAGAAGATCTCCCTGGGCTACCGCAAGGCCGAGGACAACCCCTGGGTGAAGTTCACCAGCCAGTATCAGATCGGCTCCGTAGCTACGGTGAAAATCGTCAAGCTCATGGACTTCGGCGCCTTTGCCGAGATCGTCCCCGGCGTGGACGGCCTGATCCACGTCTCCCAGATCACCAACGAGCGCCGCATCGGCAAGCCCAGCGAGGTGCTGACCGAGGGCCAGGAAGTGGACGTGAAGATCACCAACATCGACGAGGAAAACAAGAAGGTCTCCCTCAGCATCCGCGCTCTGATGGACGCCGAGCGCGCCCCCGCGCAGGAAGAGCCCGCCGCCGAGGACGAGGTGGTCTACGATACCGAAGCCCCCTCCGACTATCAGGGCGAGTAATCAGCAACTAATCGAAAATAGCGATCTCCCTCCGGTGCGAAGGATGCCCTCCGCACCGGGGGGAGAGTTTTTATCCATGCGCCCAAAAACCAGCTCATTTCCGGTAGTGTGAACACGCTCTAGTTTCCATAGAATAATCCTATGATTTTTCGTCAGAATACAGGTGGAATTCTGCGGAACGATATGGTAAACTACATGTTGAAAAGGTATGACCGTTTCTGAAAAGGAGGTAATGGAAATGCACGATACACACGCCGCACACGAGCATCCCCACACCCACGACCACGACCATTCCCACAGCCATGAACACAGCCACGGCGGCTTTGAGAGCATCGAGCAGGCCGTCGCGCTGATGACCTATATGCTGGAGCATAACAAGCACCATGCCGAGGAGCTCCACGACGTATGCCACAAGCTGGAGGATATGGGCAAGGCGGAGGCTGCGACCAAGCTGGGGGACGCCCTCCACGAATATTACCACGGCAACGAGCACCTGGCCGAAGCCCTGGAAGCCCTGAAGGAGACGAAATAATGTGCCTGTCCACCGTATATGAAGTGAGCCCCGACGGGCGGGAAAAGGTCTGCGAATATGTGTCCACCGTCCGGGCGGAGGACGGGAAAGTGATCCTCATGGACATCATGGGGGTGGAAACGGTGCTGCGGGGCAGCATCCGCTCCCTGGACCTGGTGAACAACGAGATCCTGGTGGAGAAAGGAGCCTGAAGCCATGCCCTATACCATCGCCGTTGCCGGGAAGGGCGGCACGGGAAAGACCACCCTCTGCGGCATCCTCATCGACTGGCTCATCAAATCCGGCCATAAGCCCGTCCTGGCCGTGGACGCGGACGCTAACTCCAACCTCAACGAGGTCCTGGGGGTGGAAGCGCCCGTTTCCCTGGGAGATATCCGGGAGGAGATCGCCCATGCGGAGGCCACCGGCGCCGTCCCCAGCGGCATGAGCAAGCAGGACTATATGGAGTTCCGCTTCAACGCCGCCCTGGACGAGGAGGACGACTTCGATATGCTGGTGATGGGCAGGACCCAAGGCAAGGGCTGCTACTGCTTTGTCAACGGCCTTTTGCAGACCCAGCTTCAGAAGTTTTCCGGCAGTTATCAGTATGTCGTCGTGGACAACGAGGCCGGTATGGAGCATATCAGCCGGGGCCTGCTGCCCGCGGTGGACGTGCTGCTGCTGGTGTCCGACTGCAGCCGCCGGGGCATCCAGGCCGTGGGGCGGATCGCGGAGCTGGCCCGGGAGCTGGGCCTCAAGCCCAAATACATGAAGCTTATCGTCAACCGCGCCCCCTCCGCCGAGCTGGCTCCCGGCATCCTGGAGGAGATCGAAAAACAGGGGCTGGACCTGCTGGGGGTGGTACCTCAGGACCCCAACATCTTTGAATTCGACTCCGAGGGGAAGCCCACCAGCGCCCTGCCGTCGGATTCCCCCGCAAGGGCCGCCTTCGAGCCCCTGCTTCCCGGCCTTATCGCGTGACCTATCTGAATTTTGCAAGCATTCAGAAATCAAAATACAGGCATAAAGGAGAACATAAGAATGGCTAAATTCATCGTAATCGGCGAGCGCATCCACTGCATCTCTCCCACCATCCGGCAGGCCATGGAGACCATGACCCCCGAACCCATCCTGAAGCGCGCCAAGGAACAGCTGGACGCCGGCGCCACCTATCTGGACGTGAACATCGGCCCTGCCGAGAAGAACGGCCCCGAACTGATGCAGTGGGCAGTCAAGCTCCTGCAGGAGAATTTCGACAACGTGCCCCTCTGCCTGGACACCGCCAACCGCAAGGCCATCGAGGCCGGCATCCAGGTCTACAACCGTGCCAAGGGCAAGCCCATCGTCAATTCCGCCGACGCCGGTGACCGCATCGAGAACAGCGACCTGGCCGCCGCCAACGACGCCATCTGCATCGCCCTGTGCTCCAAGGCAGGCGTGCCCTCCGACAACGACGAGCGCATGGCCTACTGCCAGGAGATGCTGGAGCGTGGCATGGGCCTGGGCATGGAGGCCGAGGACCTGTGGTTCGACCCCCTGTTCCTGGTCATCAAGGGCATGCAGGACAAGCAGATGGACGTGCTGAGCTTCATCAAGGACCTGAGCGACATGGGCTTCAACTCCACCGGCGGCCTCTCCAACGTCTCCAACATGACCCCCAAGCACATCCGGCCCATCCTGGACAGCGCCACCGTGGCCATGGCCATGTACTGCGGCCTCACCAGCTGCATCGCCAACCCCTGCGACCTGCGCCTGATGGAAACCATCAAGTCCTGCGACGTCATCAAGAACAACACCCTGTACGCCGACTCCTACCTGCAGATCTGAGCCTGCGGGATTAGGCCGACGCCGTCTGCCCGGAGCCGGCCGGAAAAACGGAGCGGAAATAACTGAATTGGAAAGTGGAGATCGAACGAGTTATGAGCGTTTTGACTGATCTGATCTACGGCGGGGCCAACGCCGTAGCAGGCCTGACCGAGGGCGCCGTCAACGACGCCATCGCCAAGTACGGCGCGGATAAAAAAGCTGCGTTTCCTGACACCGCGTATTTCTGCCCCACCATCTACGCCGCCACCGGCGTGAAGGTGAAGACGCTGGGCGATCTGCCTGCCTGTGTCGGGGTGCTGAAAAGCCTCATTACCAATAAGGAAGACCTGGGCGAAGCCCTCAATGCCGGTCTCGCCACAGCCGTGGGCGCCGAGATCCTGGAGTTGCTGAAGTATGTGGCCGAGGAGAAGCCTTATGAGAACGACAGCGGCATCGGCTTCGTGCCCGATCCCGTGATCCGCAGCCTGGGCGTGCCTCTTGTTACCGGGGACATCCCCGGCGTGGCCGTGGTGCTGGGCAAGGCGGAGAAAGCTGAGGACGCGGCCAACGTAGTCCGGGACTATCAGGACAAGGGCATCATGACCTTCCTGATCGGCGACGTGATCGAGCAGGTCGCTCAGCAGGGCGTCAAGATGGGCCTGGAATTCCGCGTGGTGCCCCTGGGCCATGACGTCACCAGCGTCATCCATGTGGTGACCGTGGCCATCCGCGCCGCCCTCATTTTCGGCAACGTGCAGCCCGGCGACCTGGGCGGATTGCTGAAGTACACCAAGGAGCGCGTGCCCGCCTTCGTCAATACCTTCGGCGCCATCGACAACGTGGTGGTGGCCGCCGGGGCCGGGGCCATCGCCCTGGGCTTCCCCGTGGTGGTGGACATCGACCTGGGCGAAAACCAGGTGCCCGGCGCGCTGGTGTCCGTCTGCGACCACAGCGAGACCGTGAAGACCAGCCTG
>JAEEGK010011437.1_pt1 | contig 20283 bp, 14 predicted proteins | sample 8958771 | NCBI WGS metagenome assembly JAEEGK01 (sample SAMN16246547, study PRJNA631951) | gut metagenome | biome: gut microbiome; feature: rumen; material: SC-attached | host: Bos | place: Iran: Karaj | collected 2018-10
CATCAGTATCTCAGGAGTTTTTCAAAAAAATACAAAACAAGATTCATTATGCCATACATGGACGCACGGCTGACGAGTTGATTGTTGAGCGTGCCAGTGTGCAATTTTTTAATCACCCCCCAAAAAATCGTTCATTAATGAATTTAATCGTAATCATTAATGAATTGGATCGATTTCATTAATGAACAGGAAAAAAGACACTAATCTGAGAAAAGGAAATTATCATAGTGTGCAAAAAAACTATTATCTATTATCTATTAACTCTTAACTACCCTCCTCTTCCCTCTTACATCAGACATCAGACATCACTCACCTGTCCCTGTGGCATTAAAAGAGGAATACGGAAAAGCTAAAGAAAAACTTGTAGTTTTTGGAATACATGTACATTAATATGTACATTTTTATTTGGAAGGACGAGAATAATGTTGTATCTTTGCATCCGAAAGTAATAAAGGAAACGACTATGACATCATTATCTTTTTCAGATTTTAGGAAAAACATGGCAGGTTCATTCGACCTTGTAGATGGGGGCGAGCGTGTTTATATTAATCGTGGTAGACGGAAGATATATGCTATCATTCCTATTGACGACGATGACTTGACTATTACTCCTGCATTGGAAGCCAAAATAGAAAAAGCTCGTAAAGAATATCATGGTGGTAAGACACTGCATTTTGAGAATGCTGCAGCAGCCCAGAAATGGATGGATGAACTATGAGCTACAGTATTGATTACTCTGTTGATGCTCAGAAAGTCATCAAAAAGTGGAAGAAGTCTAACCCTGATGCTTTCAAAAAGCTTTATAAGATTCTGCCGGAGTTGGAACAGCATCCTAGAATTGGAACAGGGCATCCAGAGGCCATGAAAGGTTGCAATGACATTACTTGGTCTCGACGCATCACTGCTCACGATCGTATCATCTATGATATCTATGACGATGTTGTTACCGTATTGATAGTTGAAGTTGAAGGGCATTATAATGATAAGTAAAATAGTTTATTTCGGGATGAGGGAATGCCCTCTGAACACAAATATTTCCTATTCATTTTCGAATGAGTAGGAACTTTTTGAAAGAAAAATAAGATGTATTAAAAAATAGTTTGTATCTTCGCATAGTAAATAAAAACAGAGTAAAATCTGATATCTTGAAAAGAACATGAATCTGGAGTGAAACACGTACCTGTCCGGTGTCTCTCAATCGTGTGTTTTTTTCTATAACTATGAAATTTTTGTTTCTTAACTATGAAAAAATTGTTTTATAGTTATGTAGCAAAAATGTTGTTTTTTATGAGTTTTGCAGCAACGTTGCGAAGGTGCAAAATTTTAGAGGCGAAGTCAAGTTTTTCAGCAATTATTTTTCAAAAAAATAAGTCCACTTATTCAGTTATTCACTTATTACTCCTGACATCTGTATTTTGGAAAAACTTGAAACAGGAATTTTACTATATATATAGTAATTATAATTATTAATTAAATTATAATTACTCTCTCTCTTCTATTTTATGAAATCGAAAAACCTAAATGTCAGGAGTAATAACTGAATAAGTGAATAACCTCTGATGTCATGAACACATTTTTGAAAGAAAATATGATAGATTGAAAAAACTCTATCTTCGCAAGTTGAAAAGGAGTGAAACACGAACCTGTCACTGTGTCTCACCATTTAAATCATTCCACTTGTGTCGTTTTGGATTCCATGCTAATAACCAATATTTCATAGTATGTATATTAATGTTTATAATATTATTAGTTTAAGCTTTTGACGTAATATTGGGCCATCCAGCAGTCATCAACTTTACGAGTTTTAAATTGCTATTAAATTTTTTGGTATACTCAATAAACGATTGCATCGCAAAGTCACAAATATCTTGATAATGGGATTCTATATATTCCCACCATTCTTCGTCAAGAACGATATAGTTTGTGTGAAGAGCGTATAAGCCATTGAAGTCTTTTGAGCATGATTTCTTTATTACATCCCCATCTGTGAAATAAGGTATCCAAGGAGATAAGAAACGATAAGGAACATTCTTCATAAGTGGAGCGAGAATCTTATCTATTCCTTGAGAGTAATAATGCTGTAGCAAATAGTTCTCAACAACTTTGCATGATGCTGTTTTAATAAGAGTAGTCTTTCTTTCAATCGTCTCTAAATATCTTTTTAGCATATCGCTTGGACCTAAGTCGATTTCATCTTCAAATACAATCGGCCAAGCCATAGAAGCCATCCTAATTGTTATGTCATCAAATGAAATAGATAGATGTCCGTTTTCTTTTGCTAAAGAAATAATAGCCATCATCCAGAAATATTTATATGATGTAGCTTTCCTATTAAATACAGTATTTAGAATTTTAAAGTCAATTGGTTCCCTTTCTTCCTTCCGTTCTACAGTTGGAGTAGCTTCTTGTTTAGGTATTTCTACATCAGATTTTAGTATAGAAATCTCCGCATTCTCTTTAATTATTTCATTATCATCCGTACCAATATGTGACTCTTCCTCTACAACATAATCTTTAGTTTCTATTTCTTCAACAAGATTATCTCCTTCAACTATAATACCTATATAATATGGCAAACAATCGCAGAAATAATCCTTTAAGCCAACAGGTACAATTATTTGTTTAAGGTTTGTACATTCTATGATAGGAAATACACCAAACATAGGTTTCCCTTCAAACTCTAGAGAAGTCAAATTCTCACAATAGGCAAATGCAGTATTACCTATATATACAATATCCTTTGATACTGTATATTTATCAATATCTGCTTCCACAAAAGCATTGTTGCCAATAATAGTTTCAGAAACGCCTTTTGTTCGCTGAGCCAAGTACCCATAAAACTCCTTTTCTTTCTTGTATTCAGGAATTACTAAGGAATTTGTAAAGTCTTCTTTTTCCTCTTCTGACAACTTATCATCATAATAATAATCTTCCATCATATGGTAAATACTTTTTACCTCTTCATCATCCCAATTGTTTATGATAAGTGTCATATAATTCATCCATTCGAAGGTCTCTTTGGGTTTTGATATAAATACCAAACTATCATCTTTACAAAGTTCTAAATATTCTTTGTTTATGGATAATAGACGTAAGGATAACAAAAATGCGAGTGAGTGAATTGTAGTTCTATAATTTCCCTTCGAGAAAACTCTTATTGGTTCCCCAAAATATCTTCCATCAATATAGAAATATGAAATCCCCTGAAGTATAAACTTTCTATCTATGAAAGCTTTCTTAGAACAATAATAGAGGACGCTCATATAATATTCGTCGTCTATATATTTCTTTAAATATGAATATAGTGAAATATCTTTCATATTAACATTGGTCTTTACTTACTGCTTCAATGGTATTGTCGTCCTTCTTTGGTAAGTGGGCAAACAAAGATGAGTAGCTTTTAAGTTTTACATCTTCGTCATTATCACACACAGATAAACCATATGCTGTAGCTAACAAAACGGATAGTTGCGAAACATCGCTTTTATCCTTAACATTTTCTTCATTCCATATGGTCTTATCAATCAATCTTACATCTTTAAATGTATCAATTGGTTGGGTTAGAAAAGAGAATGTGCTTCCTCCACCTGAGTAAACAAGAATTCTATTGTCTAATGCTTCCCTAAGATTTTGGACTGGAATGCTTGTTTCATTTACTATTTTCTTATATAAATCTCGAATAAGATTGTAAACAAGTTCATGTTTCTTTCGATTGAACTTTTCTATTACATCCTGCTGAGCTTTATATCTAAATCCTCCATCCTCATAATTAAAACCAGATCTTTCAGCAACATAATTTAAGCCTCTTGGAATAGACCAATACTTATAAATCATTGGCATACCTTCTTCTATAGTAAAGAAAGATATATCTGTAGTACCACCTCCAATATCAGCTGTCAGGCTCATTCCTGTAGGCAATTTTCCTCTTGATGTTAGAGCCGTTAAATTAGCGTATGCTTCAGGAAAAATATTAATCCAATATTCTTCCTTTAATTCTGGAGTATATATTTGGTCTTCTGTCTTAGCTAACAAGTCCGTATATTTTTCATTAAGGAATTTCTCAAAGTTATTCTCATAAACAACTTCCACTAAATGATATGCTGTAGCAATAATTGATACAGCCACACGTTTTTTTACATCATATGAAGAATCATCTGTTGGAATTCCCATATTGATGGAGAAGTTTGTGCCATACTTTTGCTCTAACAGAAAAATGATATAAGCTAAATACCATATACACAATGTTTTATTACGAATAGGAGTTATAGTATTCCAATCTTCACCAATAAACGTTGCTTGCTTAAAATATCTGAATATATTCTTTGCATTTCGGTATTCTTTCAACTGGATATGGTATAAATTTTCTGTTTCTTCTTCTCTGGCTGCATTCCTTGCTTTTATATTTTGTAATCTGATTTTAAGCATTTCGCTCAGAACATCGACATCCTCAGGCTTGTTATCTTTGGTAGCATACTTTTCATAAATTTCTGCTGCCTTTTCAGCTATAGTAAATTCCTCTTCGAGAACAGCCTTCTGTTTTGTAGGTTCCTCTGACGCGACTTTCATTCTGTTACTATCAACATAACCATAAGAAAGTGTGTCATCATTATTTATCTGGATGACAGACGGAAGGAAGTACTGCTTATTTCCTTGCAAATCTTCAAATTGGAAGAACTCGTAGTTAGGTTCTCCTCTACCTTCATCTGGAGTACGCTTTATACAAATCTTAGTTTGATGCGTTCCAAAATCTAGCCCTATTTTTATCTCGTCATTCATGTTCAGTTTAAATTACTTGTACAAGATTCAATGATTTGATTTCAGAAGTCACTTTCAAGTGAACATCTCTATTGATTCTTTCTAAATCTGCTTCTTTTCTTTCCATCAATTCACGCAGACGAGCTCTTTGCAGACGCAAAGCACCTTCTGCACGTCTCAGTTCTTCATCACTTCCAGATGTCAAAGCAAATTCACGAATGACTTCCTGATTAGCAATACTCCGTTCCAGACTTTTCTGTCGAGTTTCATAGAATTGAATAGTCTGTTGGTATCGAAGTCTTTTGTTATTATCTATACGAGTTTGCATTTCTTTTCGATGTTCCCATACATATGTATTTACACTATCATTAAAGTCGTATCGTAAGTCATCAATCAAATCCTTATCTAACCGATTAGACTCTTCAAGTGGAGCATATTGACCATCTACCTGAGCACGACCCATAAATGTTTCTGCCAGACTATGATCTTCAATCAGACATCTATTAGAGACATCAAAAAGAATTGGATACAAAGACTCCGTCGTAACTTCTTTCTCAAATTGTGTTCGAGAAACGGATATTTTATATATAGCAAGCATGTATAAACCCATTTTCACTTCATCTGGTAAATGATTTGATTTGAGTTGGAAGAAGAATGTACATTGAGTCTTATCTCGCTTCGATTCAAAATATCTTACTCCTGCTTTTATGATAGGATGATATATATTGATGAAAGTAAGCCTCTTCTCTTTAAATGCTTTCTCCTGGTCAAAAGTCATACGGAGTTCTAGTTCATCTTCTATCTCCGTGATATATCTTCTGAACAGTTTTTTACTATCGGAATCAGCTGGTTGATATTGTTCAAGAAAACGCTTTACAACTTTTGGGTCACTCTTTGGAATACGAAGGATGTAAATTTCAGGTGATTCAGAAGGAACAAGCTCGCAAGTTGTCAAATATTCCTTGATAATTTGAATAACAAAATGATATAGTTCGTAGCTTGTGACATAAGCATTGTTGTTGATAATTTTATTTATTTCATCTCTGAAATAAGAATCATTAGTTAATGCATTAGTCAATCCTTCTTCAATCTTCTTCAGATTCAACTTCTCGTTTTCAATTGCTCTTTCTATTTCCTTTTGTTTTCTTTCGACCTCCTCTGGTGTCAATTTATCGGAATAGAAATCGCGTTCCATGTTTTTTAATGCGTCCTGTATAGTAATTGTTTTTCCATCCTCTGTCTTCATTGTAGAATCCAATATAGCTTCCAGGTCTCCAATAGACTCACGGAAAATACCAATTCGATTCAACAATCTTTCATAAATATCTTCAAGAATAGACTCTTCAACAACTATGGTGTTTATATTTACCTTTGGGGACTCTTGACCAAAACGATCTATACGACCTATTCGTTGCTCAACAACCATTGGGTTCCAAGGCAAATCATAATTAACAAGAGTGTTGCAAAACTGCATATCAAGACCCTCACTTCCAACTTCCGAAGAAAGCAAAACTTTTATAGAATCATTAAACTGAAATTCCCTTAGTACCTCATTTTTGTCAATATTGGGGTCACCATAAATTACAGCACACTTGTATCCCGCATTTCTCAATCGTATATTCAGGTACTTCAAGGTTTTTTTAAATATAGCAAAGATTATAATCTTCTTATTTCCATGTTCAAAAACAGTTTGCAATATAGTCAACAATTTGTCGAATTTTGCATCTTGACATTCACTATATTTGTCAATACCTCTATCTAGATTCTCATTGTCGCTAAGATAAGCCCATACACTACTAGCCAACTGTCGCTTTACAGTAACCAAGCCCATACTTCCTGTCCTTTCGCGACCATATTCATCTATAACGCTATGTTCGTCGATATAATCCTCGATAGCTTGTTCATAAGCAGCTCGTTCTTTCGGCCACAAACTGACTCTATGAGTAAATGGATTTCTCTCAGCCTGCGACCAGTCTTGAGTAACTTCACGTTTACGAGTCCTTGAGAAAATTGTATTCATTGGGCTCATCTCCGACAGATTAAACTGCAATTGAGCTCTTATGGCAAGAGAATCTTCACCCTTTGTCAACAATCGAATAATATCCTGATAAATAGGATAGTCACTAAAATAATCTTTGATTAAAAAGTTTTGAGCAGTTTCAACATCATTAATTGTATTATAAGTAGTTACTTCCGATGTTTGTAGTTCCTGAGCTATTTCCATTAAGTTGGCTCCACTATTCAGTTTACTTAATGCCCTTACGAATGGACGATTCAACTGTACGTTATTTCTGAAGACTTCAAGATTATCATACAAATCCTCATCTAGAAGATGCAACTGATTATAAAGATTAACTTCGTCAATCATAATAGGAGTTGCGGACATAAATACTACACCTCTTGAAGCCTGAAGTAGTCGTTCTGCTCCATGATAGATAAGTGTATTACTATTACGCAACTTATGAGACTCATCACAGATAATGATACTAAACTTAATATTCTTGTCTTCTATAACCTTTAGTATATCACTTGTTTCTCTTATCTTGTCGTAATTAACAACAGCCAAAACACCACCATTATGGTGTTGTAACTCTTGAATAAGAGTTTCCTTTTTCTCAATTTCTATAAATTCAAGACCAAACTTTTCTGTAAGTTCTGTAGCCCATTTGGCTCGTAAAGCCATTGGACAAATTACTAAGGCGTTATGAAACTCACCTCTAGCTTTCAACTCTAGCATAATATGACCAGCTTCTATAGTTTTACCCAAACCGACTTCATCAGCTATTAACAAACGCTTATTATCTGAGTTCAAGAACTTCAACAAAGGCTTAAATTGATATGGTTTAAAAAGAGTTCTAGAAGCCTTAAGAGAAGAGATTGTACTATTATTCGAACTACTTATCTTAAAAGCAGTATTTCCTTTTAAGTATTCTGTATAATGATTATAATAGTTCTCCTTAACACGTTCAAAAGGGTCAGTTAAATCCACATTAGGTTGTAGATTCGCACTAGGCTCATCCACTTCTCTATCGTCATATTTTACCTTGTATAGCTGACGCCCTCTGCGAGGAGGATATACTTCTATAACATATCCGATTTCATCAGTTATGGAATTCTTAACCTTATCACCCTTTTCAAACTTGCTCATGGTATTATTAAATATTTGTGTTACTTCTTCATTTTTTCTGCTGCCATACTGCTTTGTTCTTCATCATTGGAGTACATAGCAACGACTTTATGAGATTGGTACATATTGTCCGTTGTATTCAGGAACTTATTCAAGAATGCTTTCAGTTTATCTATAACTGTTTGCTTTTTCTCCCCACTTTCTGGCAAGAAAGGATTTGACGGAGGCAAGATTTTTGCAATTCCTGTACCAGTTTCAGTAATATACCCATCCGCAAATGCTCGTTGTATGAATGCTTCTGTTTCTTTTGGTTTCAGGTGCTCTTCGTTTATGATTGCATTCAGTTCCAGACTCTTCTGCTGTTCTACATACTGTTCCCAATCTTCACCCACATCAGCACCTTTCTCTGGTGTCATGCGCTCAATGAAATTCATAATCAAGTCATACTTATCGCGCATATCCGGACTGGCTTTGATTTCCTTCATAATGCGAGCTACAACTTCCTTATCTTCGCAGTTCGAATCGTGATATTCCTGTATCAGTTTCAGAATATAATTGATGTTTATCTGAACCTGCTTCATCAGTTCTATCTCAAACACAAGGTCGTCGTTGATGTTCTCAGCAGTTCCATTATCAGGTCTGAATTCCTTATAATAAGTGCTGTACCATCCTCTATAGTCCAAGTAGCGCATTTCATCTATCACTTCTGCCTCTTTTGTGAAACTATCGAAAGTGCTCAGAATATTACGAACACGCAAAATTTCACTCATCAGTTTTATGAATTCCTTCTTTACTTCCTCATCTGCTATCTCAGCCATCTTCTCAATAGGGAATTCTTCCATCAGTCTGTTTATTAGGGTAAGGTATGATTCGTGCCACACTCCCTTCTCATCTTCATACCCTGTTTCGTAGTACTCTTCGAAACTCTTCATGAATACCATTCCTGTCTGGTTTTCATCACCAAAGATGGCAAGGCTCTTCTTCGTTGCCTCTTCAAGATTTCTGAAGCATACAATATTACCACAATTCTTTACTCTATTCAGAATTCGGTTTGTTCTACTATATGCTTGTAAGAGTCCATGCATCTTTAAGTTCTTATCCACCCAAAGAGTATTCAAAGTCTTTGCGTCGAATCCAGTAAGGAACATACCAACAACAATAAGGATATCTATTTCCTTATTCTTCATGCGAAGAGACACATCCTTATAGAACGACTGGAACTGCTCTCCATCAGTTGAATAACTGGTGTGAGGAGTCCACATTTCGTTGTAATCCTTTATTGCTTTGTTGAGTGCATCGCGACTTTGCAAATCTGGAGCTTCCCCAACATCTTCAGGATTCTCATCTCCTCCAAAGCCCCAATCATCTGTTTCCTCTTCGTTAGCGTTGAAAGTATAGATAGTTGCAACTCGAAGGTTAGGAGCTCCAGGTTCAGACAATTGTCGTTTAAATTCATTATAGTACAGAATAGCACTCTTCACACTATCAACGGCAAATATTGAGTTAAAGCCTCTTGTTTTTACCTTCAGTTTCTGTTCGTCCGTCTTATCACCCTTCTTTACCACATCAGACACATTTGTCAGCTTATTCATAGAATATGCTTCTGCTGTCTGTTTGGTCTTTGTAGCAAAATTCTCAATGATATACTGGGTAACTATTCTGATTCTCTCTGGGTCGCGCAGAGCCTCATCTGTATCTATCCCCCACACTTTCTTTCTGTCCACATCATCCTTCATCCTCATAGTACGATTGTAGTCCACTTTAAACTGCAACACATTCTTATCTCTGATAGCATGAATTATGGTATATGTGTGTAGAGGTTTTGTTGGATTACCCTTTTCATCAGGGTCACCTCCAAAGAGTTGTGCAGTAGTTTGATACTTATTACCTGCATTTGTGTTTATTGCAAAGATTGGAGTACCTGTAAAACCGAACATCAGATACTTCTTCACCCGCTTCTTTATCAGTTTGTGCATATCGCCAAACTGACTTCTGTGACACTCATCGAATATCATCACTATATTCTCCTTCTGCAGCACATCTCGCAGGGCTTCATCACTATCATAAATGCTTGGTTTCAGCAGATTTGACAACTTCTGAATCGTAGTAATGATGATGTGCGACTCCGAATCCTTCATTTGTTTCAGAAGTATTCGAGCAGAACGATTTGAGTTTGCACAATTGGGTTCGAAGTTATTATACTCCTTCATGGTCTGATAGTCCAAATCCTTTCTATCCACCACGAAGAGAACCTTCTTTATGCCCTCCATCTTCGATGCCAACTGAGCAGTCTTGAATGATGTTAGAGTTTTACCTGAGCCTGTTGTATGCCAGATAAATCCTCCAGCCTTTGTTGTGCCTTGCCACTTATTATTCAGGGCTGTCTGTATTCTAAGAAGAATCTTTTCTGTAGCAGCAATCTGATATGGTCGCATCACCAGCAGTTGCCGATCTACATTGAACACACAATACTTTGTCAGTATGTTAAGTATAGTATGTTTTGCAAAAAAAGTAGCTGTAAAATCTCGCAGGTCAGGCAGAGGAGTATTCTTCTGATCTGTCCAGTATGAAGTAAATTCAAATGAATTTCCTTCTGTCTTGTTTTTTCTCGGATTTTGCAGGTTTTCCTGTTCCTTTGCGTATCGGGTTGTATTTGAGTAATACTTCGTTTCTGTTCCGTTAGAAATCACGAATACCTGAACAAAATCAAACATAGCCCTTCCTGCCCAGAACGAATCTCTCTGATAGCGGTTTATCTGATTGAAAGCCTCTCTTATATCCTTCCCTCTTTGTTTGAGTTCTATATGTACCAATGGCAGACCATTCACAAGAATGGTTACATCATAACGATTCTTATAACTACCATTATCTTCCACAAATTGGTGAGTCACTTGTAGTCGATTATTGTAGATATTCTGCTTGTCGATAAGTTTTATGTTTTTCGACAAACCATTATCCATCTTTAGGTTCAGGATATATCCCTTACCTTGCAGCATTTCGGTCTTATCTACAATAGTCATCTGCTCGTTTGAAATCATAGGCAACAAGCGCTTCCACTCGCTATCGCTCAGTACTACATCATTCAGTTGTTCCAACTGATAGCGCAAGTTCCTCAGCAAGTCGGCTTCATTCTTCACCTTCGCTACCTCATAGCCTTGCTTCTGAAGTTGCTCGATGAAATCCTTTTCGAGTTTCGCTTCACTCTGATAGCCCTCAGGTGCCTTTTGAGTCACCTCATACTGAGCCATCACGGTTGAGTGCTCTTGTTCTACTATGATTTTATAATCTTCTGTCATACTATAATACAAAAAATAATATGAAGGTTATTATGGGGGATAAGAAGAAAGAAATAGAGATATATAGGAGCCACATTTTCAACCAAAATCCATCTTTGTCATTTAAAATATGATTAATCTTTAATGAATTAAAATCATTTACTAAATTTTCCTTGGCGTTTTTATAACCAGATTCTGAGAAATTCATGGCAAAAGAAACTATAAAAAATAGCCATACCATAAAACCGAAAATCCAGATTGACATTAATAAAACAAAAAGAAGTAGCCTTAAGAAATATCCAATTGTCCCCGGCTCACTAGATTCTAGTCCAAAGAGACTGGTGCTTTGAGATAACACCTCGTTTTTTACTCCTGTATTAAATACCAAAATCGGACGACTACCAATATCTTTTAACTTCACCTTTTCCCCACCTCTAAGAGTTCTATATGAAATCGTGTTATCAGAATACCTGATTACACAGATAATTTTATATTCAGATATGTTCATAATTTCATATTCAGAGGTAGAAACTACTTTAATAAAATCTTCAACATTGCTATTTTGAAGTAATTCAAGACTACTAATTTTCGACAAATCTACATCTTTAGAATAATAAAAAGTGTATTGTTTTTCAAAAGTCTTTGAGTCGCTCGTCACATAGTTATACATGTTGTATTCATGGTTTAATGTATCCCTACAATTAAATAATAAGAGATACTCTACCCCAGAAGTAAAATTATTATCTATATTTATAACAAGCGAATTATAAGAAGTTTTAGGAACTACATGGAAATCCTTTATTCCTATACACTTTGGATCTGATGGAGAGTTTTCTACATGAGTATTTTGTACTGTCACATTATTATCAAGATGATCAATTTCTACATCAGGATTTAAAGATTCTACAGACTTAGCCGTTGATTCCTGATTATAATTATGATTATGTCTATTTGAGTTGTTTTTTGTTAATTGGTTAGGCGATTCATTGTCAGAAGACCCAAGTGCAACATCAAACTGATATTCAGGTTTGTTATTGTGGGTATAATAGTACACATCGTAGAATTTGTCTTCCACGACCTCAAAAATTCTTTTCTTACAATTGATTTTCCAGTCTTCGTAAGACAAGTGTCTTTTATTTGGCTCAACAATGAACCACACATCGGTATTGTATCTAAATGCATCTGTGGCACCATCATAACTAGCTTTGGTCTTGATATAACAACGACCTTTCAGATCAGTGACCACAAAGTAGGAGAAAGGCTTTTTTGTGTCATCGTGAGCTACAAGAACGTTGTCTTTGTATTTGTATATCCACTCATTTTCCTCATATTCATGAGCTTCTACGAATGAAGTTGGTACGATACGGACATTAGTACATTCTGCGTCAAACGACAATGAAAAATCTTTTAATGAGTACTCCGTAGGATTATCAAACGTTGGCGTTACATATAAATTTGTCAAGTCAACAGTCGTATCTTCCATACATACGACAATAGTTCTTGCTTCGCGGTTATTGAGAAGCTTAGAGTGGTAAGTCGCATTCATTGACCCACCAAAATCATGCTGATCACTCCTATACTGGTAATAGGCACCTAGCAATGTGAGGAAGAAGCCAACAGTAGCAGTAGTCCCAAGCCATTGTTCCTTAATTTTTTTTAAACTAAACATTTCTACTTATTCAAAATTTAATAATTTATTACGATAATATTCATATTGTTTTTGTCGTTGCTCTAACTGAGCCTCAAGGTTCTGTATCGAAGCCTCGAAAGTATCAAGAATAGAGACAATGCGCTGCTGCTCATCGGTTGAGGATATGCATATTTTTATATCCGCAAGTTTGGCTTGAGAAATATTAGGAACAGAACCTATACCAGCTAAACCTTTTAATATTGCTTGAATTTTAAAAGTTGATAGTTGGTAGTACAAATATTTGTTTGCGATTTTGATATTTTTTAAAACAACCAACTGAGGATTTATTGTTGCTTTTTCTGGCAAATTCATGACCATAGCGACTTTGCCAACAGATGCTGTTTTACATAAAATTATATCCCCATCTAATGTCATTATTTCTGGGGATTCCTCATATTTTTCCCATGTTATATAAGTACAAGAGTTATAATCAATAATACCATTGATAATATTCCCTGGGCTTAACGAAATTGCCCCTTCGCCTTTTTCAACTTGGTCTTCTCTTGTATATCCTCTAAAACCTATTCGGCCTTTAATTTCGCATAACTCTCCCAACGTCTTCATTTCCACCCCAGGCTTTCCTTCAAGGTCGAGGAGTTGGTCACGATAATATTCGTATTGTTTTCTTCGCTGGGCTATCTGCTCCTTTAGGTTGTCTATTGCATAAGTGAAGGTATCAAGGATTCCCACTATCCGAGTCTGTTCTTCGAGAGAAGGAATGGGGATGATGAGCTCTTTCGCTATTGACCAATGCCTACTATATCCTCTGCTTGGTACATCAACGTTTTCAAATGAAAAGAAGAAATAACGAGGCAAAATGCCATTTGCCGCTTTTAATATTTTTAGACCATCTGCTCCTTGAGCGAAACTACCATTAAAGTATTTTACATACCTTGTGTGATCACCAAAGAGGATATATTCATCATTTGGCACTAAGGATGTTTCATCATTAGTGTACCCTACAATATCTTTTTGGCCTTGGTCAATAATTGGAAATGCTCCATTGACTCCATATAGCTCCTTCTCCAATTTCTTTGGGGGGGTAATCGTTTTACACACCTCTCCTAATTTCTTCCACTCTACCTTCATCTCAATTGTTTTTTTAACTCTTCAATTTCAACTTTAAGCATATTTTGCTTCATGCGCATCTGATCCGAAACTGTAGAATCTAAACCAAACATTGCATAAGGTTTATTAAAAGAATCTAATAATGCCTGTTTGCGTGCTAATTCTTCTATTTTACGTTTCTTATCGCTTTGTTTTGTATAGCGATAAGTTATAAAACTGACATATAGGGTTGCTATAGCCACAAATAATGTTATGATACCAACTAAAAGTTCCATATTCAGCCCTCCATTTCTTTAATGATTTTCTCTATCTTTTCATTCAGTTTGTTGCCCTCAGCAACAAGGTCTTTGAGTACAGCATTTACTTCTGCTATATTGATAACTTCACGAGTATCTTCCTGCTCAACATACGAAGAAACAGAGAGGTTGCAATCATTCTCAAGAATATCATCATTCTTCACCAACTTGGCAAGATAATCTTCATCCTTACGATTTTGGAAAAGCTCCATTATCTTATCCTGATGCTCAGGCAGGAGAACATTCTTGTTGCCATTTTTCTGGAACAAGTTGCTGGCATCAATAAAGAGGACTGAAGAGTCCACCTTAGAACTCTTCTTCAAGACTATTATACAAGTAGCAATACCGACACCAAAGAATAGATTGGCAGGTAGCTGGATAACTGTATCAACAAAGTTGTTTTTAATCAGGTACTCACGAATCTTCTTTTCGTCACCACCACGATAGAGTACTCCTGGGAATTCAACTATAGCTGCCGTACCTTGCTCGCTAAGATGCCAAAGCATATGCATTGTGAATGCAAGGTCGGCAGCACTCTTTGGAGCTACAACTCCTGCTGGAGCATATCGCTCATCATTGATAAGAATAGGATTGTCCTTGCCTTCCCATTTTAGAGAATAAGGAGGATTGGAAACTATGGCATCAAACGGAGCATCCTCCATATGCTGAGGTTTCAGAAGTGTGTCCTCTAACTTGATGTCGAAGTTGTCATAGTTCACATTATGCAGGAACATATTGATTCGACATAAGTTGTATGTGGTAGGATTCACTTCCTGACCAAAGTAATGCAAATCTGGATTCTGCTTACCTACAGTCTTAGCAAACTTCAAAAGCAAAGAACCAGAACCGCAAGCTGGGTCATAGACTTTCTGTATGTTTGGATTGTTCCAAGCAGCTATGCGAGCCAACAATTCTGATACTTCCTGAGGAGTAAAAAACTCTCCACCACTCTTGCCTGCCTGCGAAGCATACATCTGCATCAGGAACTCATAGGTGTCACCAAAAGTATCATTGTTGGTATCATTATACTTCGAACCTAAATCCATCTGGGATACAGCCAAAAGGACTTTTGTAAGCAACTGATTACGCTTTATAACAGTACTACCCAACGACTGACTGTCAACAGAAAAGTCACTAAAGAGTCCACGCAAATCATCCTCTGATTCTGTACCAATTGCTGATGCCTCAATAGAGTGGAAAATATTCGTTAAGTGTTCGTTCAGATTTTCATCTTTCGCAGCATTTTTCACTACATTCTGAAACAGCTGTGAAGGCAGGATAAAATACCCTTTCTCTTCCACCATCTTCTTGCGAATATTCTCAGCCATTTCGTCATCAATAGTAGCATAATCAAAATCTGGCTGACCTGCATCACTCATCAGATTATGTATGTATTCGCAGATATTCTCAGAAATAAAGCGGTAGAATATGCTGCCCAAAACATATGCCTTGAACTCCCACCCATCAACTGAGCCTCTCAACTCATTCGCAATCTTCCATATTGTTTTGTGCAATTCTGCACGTTCTTGATTTGTTGCCATATATCTATTTCCAATTCTCTATGTAAATCTTTACCCTAAACTCCCATAAACACTTTTTCTTTGTGATAAGCTAAGAAGTCTTTGCTGGGTTGATATTCTGATGGTAAGGTTATCTGTTGTCCATCGATACAAGCAAAGTGCTTGTCGAAGTATTCTTCACTCTCATACTCCAGCAAAGCAGATTAGAGACTTACCTTATAGTCATCAGGCGAGATGGTGATGAGTCCTTTGTCGAATGCTTTGTCGTAAAGTGCTGACAGACAGATTCCGTTGCAAGGATTAAGTCTCTCTTTTTTATGAGATTCGTCTCTCCAAGGGATAATGTGACTTGCTAACAATAGTGGTTCAACATTAATACCAGTCAAGGCGCATTTGCCATCATAAAATTTTAGTATCATACGACGGAAGTAGTCCTGACCTCTTCTGTGTTTTGCTTTTGTTATCTCATCTTCTCCTTCTTTGGTGACATCGAAAAATGTCAAAAGTTTTTTGGAGATGGTGCCTGGACTAGTTTCTTTTGTTACGATTGCATCTGCAGCAATATCTTGTTCGTACTGGGCATATTCCTTAAGACTTCCTAAGGCTGCTGAACAATAATTATCCAATGGATAGCTTTTTTGTGTAGGGTCTCCATAGTCAAAGATGTTTGGTTCTTGATTTCTCATCTTTTTCACTTCAACTTTGACTAAATTCAGAATTTCTTCTATGACAATAGGGTCATTGATATCATATAGTGATTGACCACTAAGTTTCACCACATTTTGATGTTTCAATACTTTGTCAAGTATCTCTATGGCTTTTGCATAACTATATGCTTTGCCAGATTTCTTTGTTGAATTCCGAGCATTAAAGTCTATAAAGCCCTGCTTGTTCATTTTCTAGTATCAGATTTAACTCTGTTTTTATTTTAACTCGCGAATATACAAACTATTTTTCAATCTATCATTCTTTTCTTGAAAATTTTGCAAAGTTCCTACTCATCCGAAAACCATTCCAACGAAAACGAAAACGAAAACGAAAACGAAAACTAATTAAGTCACACGGAACCCGCGCAGAGCACGACATTAAAGATGAGCCGAAGTAGCCCCAGCGGGGAGGCTTAATCTTTAAGGAGTGTGCAAACGGCTCGACGTAGTCAAATCACGGAAATCACGGAAAGATTTTTGATTGCTAAAACATCTAAAAACGCGAAATATGCGAAACCATGTGCTGAGGTAGATTTTTAGATGATTAGTTTTATTTGATTAGAAGAACTTCTTCAAGCTCGCTTGGGAGATTCTTCAAACAAACAAAACCTTTGTTCTTCAACAAAGCAGTCTTACAAGACTGTCATCTAAAATCAGTGTGAAAAAAAAATTTGACTTCGTCTTCCTCCGACGCGACTCGGCAAAGTTCAAACGAGTTTGACTCTGCACTCGCTGCTCCGTCGGTTCTGTGTGAGATAAAAAAAATTCGGATATTTAGTATTTTTCGATGTTAAAACTAGGAATACCGGGACAGGTACGTGTTTCACACCTTTTTATCTAGCAAATTTATGATATTTTCATGAAACAGCATGCTATTTCTTTCAAAAAAATGAGCATAAAGGTACTGATGAAGTAAAAAATAGTTCGCAAAATTTGCGAATATAAAATCTTTTGTATTACCTTTGCAACAGAATAATAAAGTGACATGGAGATTAAGTTTGAAAAGGACTATCTAAGAGAACTGTTCTATGACGGAGTGGCAAACGATAAACAACACCGTTTTCAGCCACAAATAGTCAGGAAATATGTGAAGGTAGTGAACATACTTGACTCTGTAGCAAAAGTAAGTGATCTGTACCGCTATCGTGCTTTACACTATGAGAAGTTGATTGGTGATAAGAAGGGACTGGAATCGGTTAGAGTGAATGACCAATATCGCATAGAATTTAAATCCAGCGAATCAGAAGGAATCACTATTTGCAATATTATTGAATTGTCGAATCATTATAAATGAAAATATTATGGGAAACTTAGGCTATGGAGCATTTGCCACTCATCCTGGAGAGGTTCTGAAGGATGAAATTGAAGAGCGTGGTATCAGTCAGCGGCAGTTGGCTGACAGCATGGGGCTAACCTATTCGGTAGTAAATGAGATTCTGAATGGTCGTCGTCCCCTAACTGCTAAAACTGCATTGATGTTTGAGGCTGCACTTGATGTTCCAGCCGATTCGCTGATGTATCTGCAGACTAAGTATAATATGCAGACAGCACGAAAAGATTCTACACTACACGATATTCTGAAAAAGATTCATAAGATAGCAGCTGTATTCTAAATAAATTTTCCCACCCATTACTATAATGAGTGGGATTTTTCTTTCCCTACCCTTTCTCCACCAATAGCCAAAGTCTAAGATCGACCGGGAACAGGTTCGTGTTTCACTCCTTTTCAACTTGCGTGATAAACATCTAAAGACACGAATTTAACGAAAACTAATTAAGTTCACACGGATAGCACGGATAGCACGGAAAGATAAATTGACAAAAACCGCAAAAAACCCCTTTCTGAGATAGAAGACTCTGACGAGTTCTTAACGCTATCAGCAACAATCCTGCTTGTGTGCAAGCACCCAGACAGTCTTTTTTCTGACATCGTTACCCTTTCAGGGGATTCTATCTCATCAAGGAAAAAACAGAAAAAACAATTTTGGTTTACTGTTTACCGTTTACCGTTTACAATGTTTTTAAGGTTGTTGCTTTTGAGGGTTGTAAGAACGAAGTGATGCGATGAGGGTTGTGGCATTGGTGTAAAAGCTTGCTTTTAAAGACAAGGACATAACACTTAGCGAAAGGCTCTGAAAAGAGCTACAAAGCTCAAAAGGGTTATTAAAGGTTTTTGTCTCAGAAAAAATTCGTGTAGATTAGTGTAATTCGTGTTCGAAAAAAAAATCGACTGCGATTGCAGCCGATAAAGGGTATGATATTTTTTCAGATGTATTATCAGTATATTGGTTTGACAACTTCGACTCTCATTCCAAGAGCCGCAATTATACGATAGAAAGCACCAACACTGGGATTAATAATCCCATTTTCAATTTTGGAGATGTAAGATTTGGTCGTTTGTGTACGTGCTGCCAATTCAGCCTGAGTTAACTTAGCTTCTTTGCGAGCATCCTGAAGTATTTGACCCGAATAAAAAGAGTAAGCAGCTTCTTCTGCACGGGCCCTCTCAGGTGTACCTTCTGCCCCGAATTTAGCATCCAGTACAGCATCATAGTCAACGATTTTGTGATTGTTTGTCTGCATAATATGCCTCCTTTATTTTTCGTTTCATGGTGCAAATTTATTAAAAGTTGTTGAATCATGCAACTTTTGAATGGATTTATATATCTTTATCTATGATTTAGGTTAACGAAGAACACCGGGACAGTTCGTGTTTCACTCCTTTTTAACTCGCAAATGTAAGGTATTTTTTTGACAATCACATAATCTGAAATAAAAAAAGTTGGGAATAAAAAATCCTCGCCTAACTTCGCAGTCTGGCGAGGGATTTATTAACTATTTAAACACTCTTTTCTTGTTTTCATAACGGTATGATTTGAGGAGACCAACTATGCTAGTGCTTCAGTTCTTTGATGAATTGGTCTATCTTTTCTTTTGTGACATGCTGCATCACCACCACGTGGGCGAGTTCCCCGCCGAAACGGTCGTCATAGCCCTGGGCAAGCGTGTATTTCCTGACAATCTCAGCCGATGGACGCTTGAAGAATACGGTATTGCTGTATTTGTTGCTCCAGCAAGGCCAGTTGATGGCATCGAGTTTTTGTTTGAGATAGGCTGTACATTCCTTTATCTGATTGGCTTGCCTTGCCCATCCGTCGAAACCGATGGTCTGGATGAGCCACCAGAACTTCAGCGGCTGCAGAGCGTCGCGTGAACAGTTAATCATGCGCATGTTGCTATTCAGATAGGTCACATTGTAGTCTGTCTGGTTGTCATACACTTCGCGTGTGCAGAAGAAGAGTCCGCAAGGCGAGTCGATGCCGAAGAACTTATGTCCGCTGATGGCGATAGATTCGAATTGCATGGCTTTGCTACTGACCATCTCCCTATCGTCCGTAAAAGGCAGATAGCCACCGAACAGGGCAGCATCCACATGACGATAGACTGCCGGGATTTCAGGATGGCGGTCGAGTACGGCATTGAGAGTCTTCTGGTCATCGACGGCTCCCTTGAAGGTAGAACCCATAGCATATATGAGCAGTGCGGGGCGTGTCAAGTCAAGCCCCTTCTCCAGTTCTTCCGGAATCATACGCCCCATAGGATCGCTCTTAATCAGTTTCACCTCGAGGTTCTGAAGATGCGCCAGACGCATGTTTGAGTAGTGTGCCTCGTCGCTCACATAGACTATCGGCTCCAGCTTCGTCTTATTCCTCAGATAGTTAGCACCGAAATAGATGCCGTGGTTATTACCATCGGTACCGCTGTGAGTCACGATGCCCCACACATTGTCTTTGTCGAAGTCATAAAGTGGTGCGAAAAACTCTATTACCTCACGTTCAAAAGCC
>JAEEGK010011438.1_pt1 | contig 20280 bp, 18 predicted proteins | sample 8958771 | NCBI WGS metagenome assembly JAEEGK01 (sample SAMN16246547, study PRJNA631951) | gut metagenome | biome: gut microbiome; feature: rumen; material: SC-attached | host: Bos | place: Iran: Karaj | collected 2018-10
AAAATAGTTTGTCCCAACATCAGATTTAGGCTACGTCCATCTTCGCCTTTTTCAATTCCTTTTCGTATTCCTGTATTTTTTCAAGCTCGTAGAGGTGCTTCATGTTCAGGTACCTCTTGGTGCCCCAGGCGAGCGCGATTATCGAAGCCGTTCTTAACCTCGTGACCGCAGTCACCCTCGTCCTGAAATTCGGCCTGGTCGGCGTCGCCGTTGGAACCCTGGTCGCGATGGTCTACCGGACCTATTACTTGGCGTGGTACATCTCCAGGAACGTGATAAACCGCAGCCTCTGGGCCTTCGCGAAACACCTCTGCGTGGACGCCTGCTCGATCGCATTGTTCGTCGGCCTGGTGTACTATGTCCTGGGCCCGATCCAAGAACTGCACGCGACCACTTACTTCGACGGAGCATATTGGCGCCCAAGACAATCGCCCTGGGCATCCCCGCAATCGCCACCGTCAACACCGTGTTCTACTACCCCAAAATCACCCGATACATAAAGAAACAGTAACACATGTGCTGTGACCTCTACTGGTGGAACTGTTTTCCTTTGCAAAAAAATGGTAAAAAAAATGGTTAAGGGTAATCTATGTTTTAAATGTTTGTATTTTTGTTTATAAAACATTATAAGGATTCCGAAATGCAGCTCACAATGGACAATGTTGGTATTCTCAAACGGTCAACTATTGATGTGAATGGTTTGACTGTGATTGTAGGTGCTAATAATAGCGGTAAGTCTACTGTTGGCAAGACTGCGTATGCGCTTATTCGTGCCGTTGAACGTTACGAAATTAGAGCGGCTTTTGATCGATGCAATTATGCGATTTCGCTTCTTCGAGAGATTCCGAGTATATTTCCGTTTTCTGCAAAGGACGCTATAAGATCTATTGCGAAGCAATTTCCAGATGATAATCCTTTAAAAGCTGTGTTTTCTGATCAAAATTTGCTAAAGAGGATTGAATATTCGGATATAGATGGTTTTATAGATCGTTTTTATAATTCTTTGTCGTCTTTAGAATTTGATGAGGTTGAGAAAAGCGGAAGGGTTCTTTTCGATCTTCTTGAAGATTACTCTAAATCTGAATTTGAACGAGATAAATTTAAAGCATTGGATAATGTAAAACAGATTGATCGGCTGATTAATGGTGATCCTGATTTAAAAAAATATATTAGGGAAGCGATTCGAACACAACTTGGTACTGAATTTGCCAATCAAATTGCCCCCGCGAAAAATCCTGATTCACTAGTTTCAATTGATATGACTGCAGAGGGAAAATCATGTTTTCGCATCCAAATGCAGGATGGCCGTTTTGTAGAGGAAGATAATAATGTTTTTAATTGGTCTCCTTATGACGGGGCTTTCTATATAGATGATCCTTTTGTTGTTGAAGATGACTGGCAATTCTCAAATCAAAATTTACGAATGTCGACAAAAGCGTCTTTTCTTAATTCACGGAAAGTTCTATCGCATCGCGATGATTTGAGACTGCGTTTGAAAAATTTTCATCAGGAGAACATGTGGGAAAAGGTTCAAATGAATGAAAATTTTAAACGTATTTCGGATTGCTTAGATTTTGTTTTGCCGGGTTCATTTATTTCAGAAAATGAATCTGAATATTACAAAGGGATTGACGGCGCAAAGTTAAATATCTCGAATTTGGCTACAGGGTCGAAGATGTTCTCTATTTTGAAAATGCTGATAGCTGCTGGAAGGATTACGGAAAGAACGCTTTTAATTCTTGATGAGCCTGAATGTCATTTGCATCCAGAGTGGCAGAATCGTTTTGCTGAAATTGTTGTGCTTTTGGTGAAAGAAATTGGGTGCCATATAATTTTGACAACACATAGTCAGAATTTTTTACTAGCCTTGGATACATATACTAGAAAATATAAGATAAAAGATAAATCAAATTTTTATCAAGCAAGAAAAGAAGAAGATGGTGTTGTTTTTGAGTGTTCAAACTCAAATTTAAAATCTTTATATGCTGATTTTCTGCACGCATTTTCAAGAATGAAGCGTATGTATGATTCTCTTGCGTATGAAGAATCTGTTGATGATTTGGCCTGATTTTTAGAGGAGATTTTTCTCGATGCTAGGTCTTCATTCTAACGTTTCTATAGAGTCTTTTTTTAATGAGCATTTTCATGAACATTTATCAACGATTTCTGAAGTTTCAAAATCGGATAATGGTAGTTTTTTTATTGATTCTGATGTTCCAGCTTGGAATTTTGATAAAATAACAGGTTGCTGTTTCCCTAAGAATTCTCCTTTTTCCACGGATTGTGTTTTATTTTCTCAAAAAAATATTTATTTTGTCGAATTCAAATCGGGTTTAGATAAAATTATTGATTGGTCAAATTTTAACTCTGATGGTGTGCGTTGTGCCGTTCTTGGTGATAGACCCTGCCCTCGCTATGGAATAGCTTTACGGCAGCGTGATGATTATAAGGAAGGGATGCTATTGTTGAATTTTCAAATGAAAGCGTCTGATAGTTATAAGACTTTTGAGAAAAAGATTATCTCTCAAATGAATCAACCTGCAGAAAGTCTTTGCAAATATCGTCTACACCTTATGGCTGTTGTTGATTGTGAAAATTTTGAAAACAGTTATTGTGAAAATATAATGCTACAAATGAGCGAATCAGAGGCTGTTCCAGAGATGAACCATATAACAAAAATCCAAAATGCCTTGAAAAGATTTAATAGATCTGATATTTGGTTTGACCAAGTTGATGTGTATGGTGTACAGGATTTTTGTGATTTCTTAAAAGAAACGTTTTCTTAGATTTCCCAGCTCATAGAGAGGCTTCATCTTCAGGAGTCTCTTGATTCCCCAGGCGAGCGCGATTATCGAAGCCGTCCTTAACCTCGTGACCGCAGTCGCCCTTGTCCTGAAATACGGCCAGGGCTGCGTCGCCGTCGGAACCCTGGTCGCGATGGTCTACCGGAAATTCAGGTAGTGTCAAGGGTTTTTCGCAAAAATAGTTTGTCCCAACATCAGATTTAGGCTACGTCCATCTTCGCCTTTTTCAATTCCTTTTCGTATTCCTGTATTTTTTCAAGCTCGTAGAGGTGCTTCATGTTCAGGTACCTCTTGGTGCCCCATTCCTTTGTCGCAATGTATCTTAGTCTGGCGCAGACAAGCATCGGGGCCGATTCGCCGTCCGGGAAAACGCCGCAAGGCGAGCGATGCGAAAACATGCTTGCATGTTTTCATATCCGAGCCGAGGATGTTTCTGCAAGCAGCCCACAACCCTAGTCCTTCTGCGAATTTCCCGGTTCAGGCGTTCAAGGATGTTGTTCGTCCTTATGCTGCGCCAGTGTTCGTGCGGAAAGTCGAGATAAGTCAGCGTCTCAGCCACGCCCTTGTGGTAAAGCTCGGCGGCAGATTTCAACCCCATATCACGCAGTTTCTGTTCTACATCGGCAGCCTTTTTCAGGGTAGCCTCCTTGTCTTCCTGGGCGTATGTCGCCTTTAGCAGAGGCATGGCCGAAGCAAGCTTGTTGCGCGGGATCTTTGACATCAGGTTCCTGAAAAAATGCACCGTGCAGCGTTGCCATTTCGCATCCGGGAACACTTCCGAGGCTGATTCCAGGAAGCCCAGGTGCTTGTCCGAAGTGAACAGCCTTACGCCTTTCAGACCGCGTTCCTTGAGGCCTACGAGGAAGCTCCGCCAGCATTCCTTGCTTTCGCTCGCGCCCTCGCATGCGCCGAGTATCTCCCGGTAGCCGTCCTCGGATACCCCTATCGCGACAAGTACCGAGACGCTTGTCATCTCGCCGCCCCAGCTGCGCTTCAGGTATATGCCGTCAACGTAGACATAGGGATATTCCCCGCCTATGGGCCTGTTTCGCCATTCCTCGATCTTGCCGTATACCTTCTGGTTTAGGCTGCTGACGGTCGAGGCGCTGACGCGCGATCCCCACAGGAGCTCGGTCACATCCTCCACGCGGCGCACGGATACACCCGCCAGGTACATCTCGATAAGCGACTCCTCGACCGACGATTCCCTGCGCCTGTAGCGCTCGATTATGGCGGTCTCGAACGGGGCAAGGCGCAGCTTGGGTACTGACAAGTCGACCTCCCCGGCGGACGTCAGCAGCTTGCGGTGGTAATGGTCGCTGCGGTAGTTCCTGCGTTCGTCGGTACGTTCATGCCTTTCTGCGTTGCACAGCTCCGCGGCTTCTTCGTCCAGCATCGTGTTGAGGGTTTCCTCGATGGTCTTTCTAATGACTCCTTTCAGGTCGTTCTTGAGATTTTCCTCGTCAATTTTGATTATATTGTTATCCATAGGATGCTCTTCTTTTAGGTTGATTTGTGGTTATTTCAAATCTAAAAATTGGAACATCCTATTTTTTTACCCCCTTAAAGGAATTTGCGAAAGAAAATATACATTACCAAAAACTATATTAAAATACGTGTTATATGAATAAATGATTTTAGCATAACGGAATAAAAAATGAGTAAAAAAATAGACGAATTCGATAAAATGATATCGGATTTTATGAAGAAAAAACAAGCAACAGATTTTAATCCTGACGTATTAGATCGTGAAGTGGTAATTAAGGATATATCTGATATTATAAACCAAAGCATCCTTTCTCGGGAGCCTCTCTCTCTTGCCCTAACCGGGACATGGGGCGTCGGGAAGACGTACATATTAAATAAAATTGAAAAAAAATTTTCTGGTAAGTGTATGGTGATTCACTATGACTGCTGGAAAAATGATTATCACGAAGAACCTTTGGTCGGTATCTTGTCAACTATTGCTGGGCAACTCAATACAGTAGAGTCTAAAAATCCTGATAAAATACAAGCTGAATACTATGCGGAGATGATGAAAATTATCTCCAAAATGGCATTATTCGCCGCAAATCCACAGGCTCAATCCCTCATTAAGGGTATTCGCGATGTTTATGGTGTTATTAATAACTTGGTAAAAGGTAAAAAAAATGAGGAGATAAAGCCTTTTGGCTCGTTGACTGGTGTTTCTGATTTAATTGATGTCATAAACTCATTATTATGTGGGTATATGTTATATGAAAGTAAGAAGATTATTTTCGTTGTGGACGAAATGGATCGATGCCTTCCGGATTACGCAATCAAAGTTTTAAATCGTCTTCACCATATTTGCAATGAAACTCCGCTGATACAGATAGTTTCAATAAATGATGAAGAGTTAAAAAGGAATATAAACGGCATATATAAACGGGGAGAAGACGATTCCTTTGCTAAAAATTATCTCCAAAGATTTTTTACAAATTCATATAGGATATCTAACGGAACTTCAAAGGAATTGATTAAACATTATTGGAGCGATATAGACAATTTTTTTGACATTAAAGACTATGATTTTTTATATTCGTTTTTTGATACTATATTACAAAAATTTGTAATTCGAGAAAAAATTAACGCAATAAAAACACTTCGCCTCTACCACAAAAGTACACTTGGAATAACAAAAGAGAAATATCCTTTTGAATTAGTCTGTGCAGAGTTACTTGAAGTTCTCAAAAGAATTTTGGGGATACGAGAAGAATGGAAGGAATCGCCTGAAAAATATGGAATGATCGAAATTACATCTTTGGAATTTAATTGTTACGGTTTAACACAAACGTTATATTTGTCCCTTTTTGTGGATTCTGACAAAAAAATAAAAAAGCTAGATAAACTCTCGGATATTAAAATTGATAAAATGGGGCCTATCTATAACTTTGAAAATTGGAGAATCAAAGGCTCTTTTACTTTTTCATCAGCTGAAATAATTCATTCTTTTTTCACAAGTGATAGATGTCTTCAATTTTCTATAGGTGATCGATCCATGGATATAACAAGTGGCGATTTTAGCAAAGCATATGTTTTTTTCTTGACGTTTAAGCAAAAGGTGAATGATTACGTGTAAAGTTTTACAAGCAGACCCAAGCGAACGCGATTATCGAAGCCGTCTTTAACCTCGTGACCGCAGTCGCCCTCGTCCTGAAATTCGGCCTGGTCGGTGTCGCCGTCGGAACCCTGGTCGCGATGGTCTACCGGACCTGTTACTTGGCGTGGTACATCTCCAGGAACGTGATAAACCGCAGCCTCTGGGCCTTCGCGAAATACCTCTGCGTGGACGCCTGCTCGATTGCATTGTTCGTCGGCCTGGTGTACTATGTCTTGGGCCCGATCCAAGAACTGCACGCGACCACTTACTTCGGCTGGAGCATATATAAAGAAACATTAACGAATTTCAATCAAAAACGCCAAATTTACCGATTTTACCCCGGAAAATAGCAGGGAAGGGACAGACTCGAGCTGTTCGGAATATCCGAACAGCTCCTTAAGTTGCTTGGTCATTTCTCCAAAGGGGGAGTTGTCAACTCACTTTTGGAGAAATTTGGAAATTTTCGGACTAAGCCTCCTTCCTGTTCTTGTAAGGTGTTGTATGTTCCTGCGCTGTTTCGTTGTCTTGTAAGATTATAGTTCTGATCATCTCCAAAGCGTCTTCGACACTAATTTTTTTGTTAAATACGCAAAGTATTACTCCATAGATTTTGCCAAGTGTTCTCATTTTTTTTCCTTTTTTGTTTTTTTGTTGTCTGTTATGGTACGGCAACGCCGCCCGTTCTGTTCCCATAGGGATTTTTTGTGCTTTTTTCTTAAAAAACTTCTGTTTTGTCACTAAGTGTCAAAAAGAATTATTTATTTTTAGAAAGTGAAGAAAATATACGACATCGAACAGCTCCACTACTATGCTTCCCTTTTTTCGGGGGGCGTTATTCAGCGTTCTTTGAAGTATCATGACAATTCGCTTGTTCACAGTTTGTTACGAAGGTATGATTCTGGCTTAATAAGCCATGGCTTTACTTATTGGGACTATTTCAATTACGTTTATAAGATTCTTGAAAAGAACTATTGTAATGAGTACGTCTATAAAAATACCTTTATAACTGAATGGCTTATAAAAGAGTTTTCTTTAAGGGATACGGTTGCAATCAGCGAATTTCGTATAGGTTCTGCAATTGCGGACTTGGCGCTATTTAATGGTGTAAGTAAAGCCTTTGAAATAAAAACCAAATTGGATAGCGATAAGCGACTAATTTCCCAATTGGATGAGTATTCCAAAATAATGGAGGAATGCTACATCGTTGTTCCAGAAGAGCAGGTGACTTATTATTTGACAATGGTCAATCCTTCGGTCGGTGTTCTTGCTGTGAAGCGAGGGGGGCGTTCATTGAAGATAGAGCTGCGTCGAGAAGCCCGCAAAAATACGTCTGTAGACATAAATGTTCTGATGTCATCTGTTAGGTGCGATGAGTACAAGTGGATGACTAAGCAGGCTTACGGTTTTTTGCCGGATGTTTCTTGTTTTGAAATGTTCGATGCTTGCATGGACATGTTGGGCCGGTTGCAGGCAGACGAATTGCATCGCTTGTTTCTTGAATCGGTAAAAAAAAGAAAGAATATTACGCAAAGATTAAAGGCGATTCCGAAGCCTGCTCGTCAATTTTGTCTTGCCATGGATCTTAATGACAAGAATTTTGCCAAATTAAACGAAATATATAGTCAGCCCATACGAATCTGAAAGGGAGGTGACCATGTACTATCCGTACCTAAGAGGTAAACAGTTTGAACTCTTGGCTCTTCGGGAGTTGAAAAAAGTAGGGGTGTTACCCGATTGTTCTAATATATGTCCAATAATTGAACCGTTAAAAGAAGATTTGTCTAGTATACAGGCTGCTTTGGCTGATTTGATTGGTTATGGTATATCCTTTGCTTTGATCTTGAATCCTTGTCGTGGAGACTTTACTGCGGATAAGGAAAAATTTGCTAAGTGGGCAATCAATTATATTGGTGAAACATCTAAATGGATTCCGGCTTTTTTAGTTGATCAAGATATTGCCCTTATCAAAAAAATTTTGAGTGGTAATTCTCTTGAAAATATTATGCTTGTTGCGCAAGAAGAAGCTGATTTTGATGAGTTGAGGGATTTGCTTGATTCTGGTAGGGTTAAGTATGTTGTGTCTCCTGAATCAAGAACTTTGTTCAGGAAACTTCGACATCAGTATCGGAAAATAAAAATTATTCGATTGGATGATAAATTCCCTCCTGTAAAACGTAACAGTGATTATCGCGATACAAAGGAGTCGAAAAACGAAGATCATCCTTTTTCCGAGGAACATTTATTCTATAAAGAAGATGGGTTTGCTGGTTTTTCAGACTATACATTAATAACAAAAGAATTGTCTGATGGTGGAGCTTTGCCTTATGTAGTTGCAATACATTTGAGCTATGTTGGCAAAGAAGATGAAATTAGGGTGCACCATTTTTTATCAGATTCGAATTCGAATGGCCGTGAAAATATTCAGAAAAAATTTGCTGAGGCCGCACAAAAAGTAGATGAATTCTTTGCAAATCACAAATTCCGTACATCAGCAGTAAATGTACTTGTGAATTATAAGAAGGAAGGTCATTATCCTGGTTTGGGCAGCTTGAAAAAACTGTCTATTTTGCATCATATTCAACTTGTTGATAAACTCTTGAGGGGAGAGATGTCAGAATGAGAATTTGTGCAGGGTGTTTCAAAGTGGAAGATTGGAAAAATCGGTTTAAGTTAGAACAGAAAAAAATATGCTCTTGTTCTTTCTGCGGTAAAAAGACAAAAACCGTTGATTTTTCTGTTTTCCTTTCTCCATTACAACTTTTGCTGTCTCTTTTTTCTAAGAATGAAAAGGGCGAAAGTGTAATTCAATTGATTGGACGTGATTTTGCCATTTTTTCAAACGACGAAGTTGCAAAGAGAATTTTGCAATGTGTGGTGCAATTGTCAGGAAATGGTTTCTCGATAAAAGATAAAGTAAGTTATTCAACTGAAGTTTCATCCGCCTTGACGGCATGGAAGAAAATGAAAAAGGACGTTATCGAAGAATTTCGCTATTTCCCTTCGATTAATCCAGAAGATGAGTTGTGGGATAAGTATTTTGCGTCTAAATTTGCGGTGATTAAGAAAGGGTCTGTCTTTTTTAGAGGTCGCATAAATGAAGATGCGAATAAACTTTATAAGAAAAAGAAAGAACTTGGTATGCCTCCACGTGAAAAGGCTCGTGCAGGTCGTGTAAATCCGTATGGAATACCATGCCTTTATCTGACTGATATGCCTGATACGACAATATATGAATTGCGGGCAACTCATGGAGATAAGTTGTCTGTTGGCAAATTTATTGTCAAGGAAAATCTGAATATTGTTGATTTTAATTATAAGCCCTTGCTGTTAGATGATATTTATGAAGGTGAGGAAAAATTAATTGAGACTGTGCGCGAATTTTTGTTGAAAAAACAAATTGGACAGGATTTATCTAAACCGATTCACCGTTATGATGTTAAAGAAATTGAGTATGTCCCGACTCAATATATTTGTGAGTATATAAAAACAAGCGGTGCTGATGGTGTGATGTTTAATAGTGCTGTTCATCACGGGGGGAAGAATCTTGTTTTATTTAAGTCGGATAAAGTAAGGTGTACTTGCGTTAAGGTTAAAACGGTTGATGAACCGGTAATGCGTTTTTGTTAGTAATATATTTCTTGGGATGGGGGACGGCGTCTTGCCTTTTGCGTTTGGGAGCGAATCTTGTAGGGCCAGGAGGGCCACCCGTAATCCTTTGAAGTTATCGATGTTTGGGTAACACTGCAACTAACAAGGATTTCTTGCTAGTTCGACAAGAAGGGAAACGACCGGTTCAGTTTATTGAGTTGTATGAGACTACCTGTCAAAATATCGGTCTGCACATAGAGAATATCTATGTGGACATGGAACTGCCGAGAGAGGCAACTATAAAGAAAGTCTTTATAGTTCAACAGGACGATATATCCCCGTAATAGGGGAGAATTTGTGTTTTTCCTTTCATTAATGTATTTTTCCAAAAAGGTATAGATAATGCCAACATCAAGCATAAAAAAGAGCTTTAAGGTAGTCGGGACCAGGCAACTGGAGTCCTTCGTTAAGGCCGTGGATCGCTCATTGAAGTCCCCTGTTTCCGTTTGCCGTGTCAAGGCAGAAGTTCTATGCGGAGTTAATGGTTTGAGAAAACTTGCTTTACTCAGGAAAAAACATGGCCCTACCTATTAGCAACATACCGATTCTGACGGGTGTAGCTGCGGAGTCATTCGTTAAGAATGCGAAGATTGCCGAAGAGAACCGCGGTTCCGTCGATATCTCCCGGCAGATTGCCGAGTGGAGCGGTTTCGACGTGCGCAACGCTGCACGTATCGCTAAGCTAAGAGCCGAAGGCAAATGGCCTTTTTAGAGTCGAACTACTCGAAGCATTCGCGGATGGTCTGGATGATGGCGTCCTGCTGCTCCGGGGTCATCTTGTTGTCGCTCGGGAGGCATAGCCCGCGAGCAAAGATGTCGGCACCCACGTCAGTGAAGCTGCCTGCGATATAGGCGTTGGTGCGGGCGCGGCCGTTCCCGTTTGCGGTGATGAACGCGTGGCTCATGTACATGGGCTGCATGTGCATGGGTTTCCAGATGGGGCGTCCTTCGGCGTTCATGGCGGCGATGCGTTCAAGAATTTCGGTGGGGCAGCTTTTGCCGTTCTCATGCGTGTACAGTGCTTCGGTTTCGCCGCGCACCTGCTTGCACATGGCGTCTTTATCGATAATCATGCAACTGAGCCAAAAATTCGGTTCGCTGTTCTTTGCATCGTAGGGGTTCATGCACACGGGCAAGCCCTTGAGCCCTTCGCGGTAACGTTCGTAAATCGCCTTTTTTTGCGCAATGTGTTCGGCGAGGTAGGGCATTTGGCCGCGCACCACTCCGGCAATTACGTTGCTCATGCGGTAGTTGTAGCCGATTTCTTCGTGCTGGTACCACGGAGCGGCCTCGCGCGACTGCGTGCTCCATTTGCGGACTTTTTCGGCATCTTCCTGGCTGTCGGTAAGGAACATACCGCCGCTAGAACCGGTAATGATTTTGTTCCCGTTAAAACTGATGGCGCTGTAGTCGCCCAAATTGCCTGTTTGCTTGCCTTTGTAGCTGGCACCAAAACTTTCGGCAGCATCTTCGATGAGCAACGCATTGTGGTGCTTGCAAATTTCGCGGATTTCGTCCACTTTGGCGGGCGTTCCGTATAAATGAACAAGAACCACGAGGCGAACGTCCGGGTAAATTTCAAAGGCTTTCTCAAGTGCAACGGGATCCATGTTCCATGTGTCGTACTCGGTGTCGATGAACACTGCTTCGCCATTCTCGTAGGCGATGGGGTTTACGGTGGCATCGAACGTCATGTCGCTGCAAAACACTTTGTGCCCACGCAATGACCCTTCGCCTGCCTTGGGCATGCCATACAGGGCCTCGCCGGCAAGTTTGGTACACATGTGGAGCGCAGCCGTACCCGCAGAGAGCGCAACGGCGTACTTGCAACCCACATGAGCGGCAGCGAGTTTTTCGACTTCATTGATGTTTGCACCGACGGTGCTCATCCAGTTGGTTTCGTAGGCTTCGGTTACATAATTGATTTCGTCCCCGTGCATCGTGGGGCTCGAGAGCCAAACTTTCTTTTCAAAGCGTGTCGTCATTTTCCTCTCCAAGAGGTTTATTTCTGTATGGTCACGGCGTTTCTCGGCTTGGCTTTGAGCCTGTTGCCAAGCAAGTCAAAATAGACGGGCTTGCCGTTTATTTGCAGCGGTCGAATGAATTTGCGGTTATCCTTCGCAATCCGGGTCGTCGTGGTGTCTTCTTCCACGTAGGGTTTGTCCGGATCGTCTACCACAATCTTGATTTTGGCCTGGCTCTTGCAGCCGGTCTCGTTGGTGTAAACCACGGTGTAGTAGCCGCTGTTGTCGCCGTCCACATTCTTGAGCGTAACTTCGCGGTCGGTGGACTTGAACTTGTCCGGGCCGTTCCAGCTCCAAATTTTGCCGTCCCACGGGTGCGGGCCAAGGGTCACGTTCACGCCCTTCTTGACATTCAGGTCGCGTGTTTCGTCCCATTCGCCGTCGCCAACTTTCACATAAGGGATAATCTTCGTGCCGCTGCACGGGGCCACGACCTTCTTGCCATCGCACACGCCGATAGAATCGGGAATGTCAATGACGCGAGGCTCGAAATCCTTGGTGGGGAAGGCCTTCATGAGTTTAGCCGTCTCTTCGGCGGTAATGGGGAGCACGGTGCCGTGGCGGGGTGTAAAGGCTCCGCTTGTCTTGGTGTCTTGCACGAACTTGAAGTTTTCAAGGTCGCTGCTGGTGGTGAACTGGTAATGCCCGTTGTTGTAGCAGTCGTACATCAGCACCCAGACATTCTGGTTGATGAGTTTGAACACGCCTGCTCCTTCGACAGCTTCGGTCGTCTGCTGCAAAGCTTTGCTCGGCTTGCTCCACTGCGAACCGGTGGCCTTTCCGCTTGCAGGCATGAGAGAATACGAAGTCACCTTGCAGATGCCGCCGTCGCCCTCGTTCTTGTAGAATGCGTGGTACTTCTGGTCTACGGGGTTGTAGACGATGTCCATGTCGATAGTCGACTTGCCACGGTCAAAGAAATGCGTCGGTTCACCTTCCAAATCGGTAAAGTCCTTGTTCGCATAGGCGTAGAACACTTTGTCATAGCTGATGGTGCCGTCGTTGGTCAGGAGCGAGAAATACACGAGTGGGCGGCCCTTGGTGCCGTCGCCGTTGTCGTAGGTATCGTCCCAGAACGTTTCGGGGGCCCACACGCGGGTCACGTTCGCGAAGTTCTTGCCCTTGTACTTGTCGGGGAAATGGACTGTGCTATGTTCCCAACTAATAAGGTCGCGGGAGCGCATGAGCACCATGCCACGATTGCTCGCCCAGCCTTCGGCGCTCTTCATGTCGGTGTTCACCATGTAGAACCAGCCATCGGGCGCACGCAGTACGTGCGGGTCACGCAGCCCCTTCTTGATACTCACCGTATCGGCAGCTACCACGCGGTTCCCGTTATTCATGGCGGTAAAGTTGTAGCCGTCGTTGCTCAGCGCGTAGTAAATGTTCTCGTTATTGTTCGCCGGGAAGTAGGCGAACAAGTAGTTGGAGTACGGCTCAAACCCGTGGATGGAGATCTTGAACTTGTTGACCTTTGTCTCCGTACTCCCGATGACGTTGTCGTACAGGGTGCCAGTGAGAGTCACTTCGTGGTTTTCGCCCACCAGTCGCCCGTTGATACGGCCATCGTGCCCCAAAAAGAGTGTATCGGAGCTTTCCCAGGTGACGTAGAACTTCTCGCCGGCGGCGGATATCGTGTCGGGGAGGTCGAGGTCACTGTAGAGGTCGTGGATGCCCGCGGGCTCCATTTTAGCGAACGCCTGCCATAGCGGGGTCACGTCATCCTGGGCAAATGACTGCCCAATGACGAAAATCACAGAAAAAGGGGCTAAAAAGCGCTTCATTTTCTTAATATACGTTTTTTTGCCGTTCACGTATGTTTATATTCCATATTGGAATAGAATAATATGTTCCACTTTTAAAAAAAGGCATATATTCAAATATATGGAAAAACCTCGCGCCAAGATTCTAGTCATCGACGATACCAAGACCAATATCGATGTATTGGACGGTATCCTGTCTATGGATTACGATATCTATGTTGCGCTGAATGGCGAAAAGGGAATCTCTCTGACTGAAAAGATTCATCCGGATCTTATCCTGCTCGACGTGATGATGCCCGAGATGGACGGTTACGAAACGTTGCGCCAGTTGCACGAGCGCAATATTTTGCACGATACGCCAGTCATTTTCCTTACGGCAAAGGCCGATGCAAAAAGCGAGCAGACCGGGCTTGACCTGGGAGCCGTTGATTACATCACCAAGCCGTTCAATCCATCGCTTGTCAAGCTGCGCATCAAGAACCAGCTCGACCTCAAATTCCAGCGCGACCACTTGAACGACCTCGTAGACGAGAAGACTGCCGACATCCGTAAGACGATGAAGGTCATGCTTACGAGTCTCGGTTCTTTGGCTGAATATCGCGATCCCGAGACGGGGGAGCACATCCGCCGTACACAGGTCATTGTACAAAAGCTCGCAGAACAGCTCAAGGACCATCCGCGATTCAAAATGTTCATCAAGTCCATCGAGTACATCGACTACTACGCGACAGCGGCACCGCTGCACGACATTGGCAAGGTGGGCATTCACGATGAAATCCTTCGCAAGCCGGGCAAACTTACTGATTCCGAACGCGACATCATGATGTTGCACCCCAAGATGGGTTACGATGTGCTGCTCGAGGCGACCAAGGAACTGAACGGAAACCCCATGGTGCGCATCGCGGCCGATATGGCCCTCGGTCACCACGAACATTGGGATGGGAACGGTTACCCCAACCACCTCAAGGGCGACCAGATTCCAGTCGGGGCACGCATGATGGCCGTTGCCGACGTGTACGATGCCCTCGTGTCCAAGAGACCCTACAAGGATCCGTACCCGCACGAAGTTGCAGTGAAGGAAATCATCAACGGGCGCGGCACCCAATTCGACCCGGACGTTGTCGACGCCTTTATGAAAATCGCTCCGGAACTTCCTGAGATTTACGAAAAATTCAACGATAGGGAAAAAGCATCTTGATCCATAGCCCGGCGAACGTAAAGCGCCGCAAACTCAGTTGGCGCATATCTCTTGTGTACATAGCGCCAATGTTTGTCGTGGCGCTGGCTATGGTTTTTATTTTCTCTTTTTATATCCGCAGCGTTTTCATTGATTCCTCGTACATGAGCACCGAATCAAACCTCAAGAAGACGGCTGCCGATACGGAAAACTACATCAGAGGGCTCAGCGAAGATTTCATCCAGCTCCCTAGGCGGCTCGTGGGCGTTACGCGAACGAATGCTATCAAAAGCCAACTAGTCAAGCATGCCCAGTCAAAAAATGGAGTACACGACGCTTACTACGGAGCCTCCGATGGTGTGTTTGTCAGCGCCCGCGATATTTCCCTGGATAAGGACAATGCCGAATTCCGTACAAAGACCTGGTACCTGGAAGCAGCGCGAAACAAGGGACTGGCCATTACCGGGCCTACGCTCAAGAAGGTGGGCAACGAGAAAAAGCCAGTAATGACGCTTTCCATGCCTATCTGGAACAAAGCGGAACAACAGATTCGCGGGGTTGTCGCCGAAGATTTCAGCCTAGTCAAGTTGCGTGAAAGCATGGGCGCCGTTGCTCGAGACGAGGGCGGCATTACCATTCTCGTCAATGCGCAGAACAACAACATCTTTACATTTTACCCCTACATGCTGAATACGGGGCGCGTTACGCAAGACACGATTCTGGAACTTTTCCGCCTTATCGAAGATTCATTCAATGCTGATACTTTAAAGCGGGGAACTGTACGGCGTATCGAAAAGACGAATATCCATCGCCAAGACATGGTATTCATGATTGTACCCTTGAACCATCAGCCCTTCTACATTGTCCATGTGCTGCAGCAGAACAAGGTGGTCATGAGGCTCAAGAAAGACCTTTCGGCCATTCAGCTCATCATGTCGATTGTCGTGTTGTTGCTTGTCTCTTTCTCTGCATTTGTTTCCGGGATTCTCTTCCGCATTTTTATCAAGAAGGATTTACGCGAAAGCGTCCACTCGAGTACGCTTTTCGACACATTGCTCGGGAGCCCGCACCTCTCGCTTATCTTGACAAACGACACTTACGATATTTTGCATGCAAGTGCGAACATCGAAACCTTCTTCAAAGAAGACGGGAAGGAGATGAAGGGGCAGATTCTCTTCGATTACATTCCGTCGGACCAGTTCAAGCATTTTGCACACCGCGTAGCCATGGGTGGCGACCTCTATCCGAGCGAACGTAAGATTGTCGTCTCGGTGGCTAACAAGCGCGGCGAAGAAGTCTGGTGGGAAATCAGTTTCCAGGTCCTTGTCGAAGACAACGGTACCATCCGTTACCTCTTCATGATTAACGACGAGACGAGCGGCATCCAGAAAGATACCATCCTCGACACGATTCTCCTTTCGGCCGACCGCTCGTTGCTGATTATTTTCGACAGGAACATGAACGTCAAGTACATGTCCAAGCAGATTGCGGATATCTTCGACAAGAACTGGCGCGACCTCATTGGCGTTTCGCTTGACAAGCTGAAAGAATTCGGCTTGCCCGAGATTGTCTGTGAATCTGTAGACAAGGCGTTCCGCTCCCAGGATACATGGAAAGATTCCTTCATGCTCACGCTTGCAAACTCCAGCGAAATCTGGTTCCGTGGCGAAGCAGTCACACTCAAGGCGCAGGAGTCTGTGGTGGGCTACATGCTCTCGATGACCGATATCTCCGAGGTGGTCGCGACCCGTGAAATCGCTGAGAAGGCAACACAGGCCAAGAGCGAGTTCCTCGCGAACATGAGCCACGAAATCCGCACACCGATGAACGCCATCATCGGCATGGTCCACCTGATTGCCGAAACCGATCTCGACAACCGCCAGCGCGGCTTTGTGGAACGCATTGGCCATGCGGCCAAATCGCTGCTCGCCATCATCAACGACATTTTGGACTTCTCAAAAATCGAGGCAAAGAAGCAGGAACTCGAAATTACACAGCTCGTGCTCCACGATGTCATCAGCGAAGTTACCACGCTGGCACAGGTCCGTATCGCATCGAAGCCCATCGAACTCATTATCGACGTAGACCCCGATATTCCTGAAATCCTCCTGGGCGACCCGCTGCGCCTATCGCAGATTTTTACGAACCTCATCAACAACGCGACAAAGTTTACCGAGAAGGGCAACATCACGCTCCGCATCGAAATGGAACAGGCGACCGAAATGAACGTGCGGCTTTCCATCAGCGTGTCGGACACGGGTATCGGTATGAGCCCCGAACAAGTCAGCCGGCTTTTCAACGCGTTTACACAGGCAGACGGCTCGACAACGCGCAAGTACGGCGGCACGGGGCTCGGCCTTGTCATTTGCAAGTCGCTCGTGGAACTCATGGGTGGCCAGCTCAATGTGGAAAGTACAGCAGGCGTGGGCTCCAAGTTTTCCTTCCGGCTTACATTCCCAATTGCACCGCAAAACACCCCCCCCAAGTGGAAAGACGAACTGTCGTTCAAGAACAAGAATGTATTGCTTGTCGACAACAGCGCCGAATTGCGCAAGGTTCTGCGTCACCTGCTCGAAAGGTTGCAATGCGTTGTCGAAGAAGCCATGACTGTTGACGAGGCACTTGATGTGATTCAGGCGCACGAGGCGGCGGGGGAGGCTCGTTACGATCTCTTCATCGTCGACTACGAGATGCCCTTCCTAGGCGGGTTCGATTTCGTACGCGGTTTGCCGGAATCCATGAGGGACATTCCGAAAATTCTCATGCACCCGATCAATTTTGAAGAGGAGAACGCAAAAATTGCCACCGAAGAGCTGCATTTCAACAGCTGCGTAGCCAAGCCGTTGCAGATGGTGAACCTGCTGAGCGCCATGCAGCAGGCATTTGGGCTCGAACTCACCTACAAGAAACAGGTGAAGAAGGAAAAGCGCAAGATTTACTTCAAAGAAGCGAAGATTCTCCTAGTCGAAGACAACCAGATGAACCAAGAACTGGCCGTATCGCTCTTGAACAGTGTGGGGCTTACCGCCATGGTCGCCGAAAATGGAAAGCAGGCCATCGAAAAGCTCAAGGAAAAAGCATTCGACCTGGTGCTCATGGATATCCAGATGCCCGTAATGGACGGCTTTACCGCGACAAGGATTATCCGCCGTTCAGATGACGAGTATTTCAAGAAACTTCCCATACTTGCAATGAGCGCCCGCGCCTTCCAGAAAGACAAGGACGAGTGCATCAAGGCCGGGATGAATTCCTATATCGTGAAGCCGATTGACCCGCCGCTCCTTTACGAAGAACTCGCTAAGTTCCTGAAGATAGCAGGGGAGGCTCCTCAGCAAGAGTCGACGATTCAACTCCTTCCGCCTTCGCAGCCGGACAACGAAGAATCCAATTTCCTCATGCAGTTCCAGAAAGTGCGCAATTTCGATGCGACCACAGGCCTATACCACGCGAATAACTCGACGTCACTCTACCTCAAGATTGTGCAGGGCTTTGTCCGCGATTACGCAAATTGCACCACCGACCTGCGCAAGATGCTCGAAGAAAACCGCTTCGAAGAATCGGTGCGCATGGTCCATACGATCAAGGGTCTCTGCGGCACAATCGGTTCGAACCATCTCCATCATCTTGGGCAAACACTCGAAAGTGAACTGGCCAAAAAAGTCAAAAATTTCGACACGTTCAACGAATTTGAAAAATCCCTCCACGAACTCATCGACGATTTGGATGTCTCGTTGAAGGCAATCGCAGTGCCTGAGCATGCCGCCGGGCCCGTCAAGAAGAGCCGACTCCCAGAAGCAACTGGCTATCTTAAGAAAGAGTTGGGACAGCTCCGCATATTTGTCGATGCGTGTTCGACGACCAAATGCAAGCGCGTCATCGAGGATTTGGAGCAAGTCTCGTTTGGCGAAGAAATCGAAGCAAAATTGCGCACGATTAAGGAAAAAGTGAGCGATTACGACTTTGCCGAAGCCATGACGCTTATCAAGGAACTTGAAAAAATAATTGCCTAGAGCTGTGGCAGTTACATTGCGACCATCGCACCAATAAAAGCGAGAGCTACTATCACCGCCGCCACAATGGCAAGCGGGTTCGCCTTTTTCTTCTTGGCATAAGGGCTGTCCGGGTCGTCTCCGAACTCGTTCTCAAGAATCTCTTCGTAGTCGGGAGTTTCCAAGTCGGTAAATTCAGCGCCTTCTTTCCAACCAGTATCAGCGTCGCTACCACAATGCGGGCAGAACGTGGCATTTTCTTTGAGAGGGGAATGGCAGTGAGGACAGAGCATAATTGATAATTGATGATTGATAATGGATGATGGATGATGGAGGATAGCATTGTCATGCCCGCGCAGGCGGGCATCTTTTATTTGCTGAATTTATAACGACCGAGGAGGTCGAAGTAGCGGGCCTTGGGGGAGATTTTGACGGGCTTGAGAGTCTTGCGGAGGGAGGTTGTTCCTTCGATTTTTGTAAAGAAGAATTTGCGCAGATAGGCGTTTTCTCCGCTACCCTGTAGGTAACTCAGCACGAACCCTTTTTCTGTTTCTGCATAATCTATAGTTTCGACAATCCGTGGGGTGCCTTCGGTAATTTCATATTCTAGGCACTTCGTATCGCTTTCCGGATCTGCAACGACGAACTCCGTATGTGGCCTCTCGTCATCGGAATTGTAGCCATAGATAGCCTTGTGGTATAGTGTATCGTTGGAAAGGTAAGTTTCGGTAAGGGTCCATTCCTTTGTGCCCATGGAATAAGCCAAGGAACTTGTACGTCCTTTAGTTATTTTGGTAGTAACGGAATCTTCTAGTTCTCCTGCAGTGTAATACTCTTGCTTGTATATGACAGTGTCGCCAGAAATTAAAGATGTAATGATTTGTTCGGCTCCCACACCCTTCAGGGAACTTTTGTCTGTGTTCCAGTAGAAATAGAATACATTGGGCGATTCACCGTCTTCCATGGGGTCGTACACCATGCTGTCCAGTTTTCCCTCGCTCCAGTAATACTTGTGCGTCCACGCATTGTCCCCTCGATCCAGGAAATAGCTTGAATCGCGGTAAAAATCATCGTTGGAAAAAGTAGTCGTGTTCTTGATAAGCATTTCTGAGCAGGTATTCGCTGTGACAAAGTTCGCCAAAAGCATTATGCAGAAAAGTATAATTCTCATTTCTCACTTCTTTATAAATTATGTACGGTTCGTAATATAGCAAATCGAGAAAGCAACAAAAAACACCCCGGAAAAAATCCGAGGTGTTTTTAAAGCTTTTGGCTTGTGCGGCAAAGCCGCATTCCATTACAGCTTGTTGTTAGAACCAAGAACGTCGACGATCTTGTGTTCGTACATCTTCTGCATGTTTTCGCGAGCCGGCTTGAGGTACTGGCGCGGGTCGAAGTGTTCCGGATGTTCGTCGAAATACTTACGGATAGCGGCAGTCATGGCGAGACGGCTGTCAGAGTCGATGTTGATCTTGCAAACAGCGGACTTGGAAGCTTCGCGGAGCTGTTCTTCCGGAATACCGACGGCATCCGGGAGCTTGCCACCGTGGGCGTTGATGGTGTCCACTTCGTCCTGCGGAACAGAAGAAGAACCGTGGAGAACGATCGGGAAGCCCGGGAGCTTTTCTTCGATGGCGTGGAGCACGTCGAATGCCAGAGGAGGCGGAACGAGCTTGCCAGTCTTCGGGTCGCGAGTGCACTGTTCCGGCTTGAACTTGTAAGCACCGTGGCTGGTACCGATGGAGATAGCGAGG
>JAEEGK010011440.1_pt1 | contig 20279 bp, 14 predicted proteins | sample 8958771 | NCBI WGS metagenome assembly JAEEGK01 (sample SAMN16246547, study PRJNA631951) | gut metagenome | biome: gut microbiome; feature: rumen; material: SC-attached | host: Bos | place: Iran: Karaj | collected 2018-10
GTCCTGGAAATGAGGCTTGGAACGAAATACAGAGAAAGGGTACGCCTATTACGGCGTACCTAACTTCCTCCAAGGTTCGTTCCAATAAAGTTTTTCCAGGACTTTGCAGTTTGGAACCTCTTCAGATAGTAGATACTACTCTACTTGCCAATAAGTTCTTGCACCGCATCCTTTTAGGCCCCCACTTGTCACTACAACATGGGCAGCGGACACAATGCAGGAGCAAAGGTACGAATAAAATTCCTTATTTATATATAATTAAGGTGTAATTTAATATAAATTTAACCGTGCTAGGTATATAATTCAATCTATACAAACACTTTTTTACTAATTATCCAGAACGAATGTGCTGATTATGGAACCTGAATTCACCTTCTCGTATATGAAGTAAGAGGTTTAGGTTTTACCTGCTCCATCCTCGTTTCTTAGTGCCATCCCAATTTGTCAGCTCATCAGCATTGCCATTACTACCACCAACAGACTGGCCACCTGTTGAAAGTCTCATTTCAGATGCAAGTTGGCCTATACGTGTTACAGCGATGTCCCACTGGAATCTGCCGATACTGCCTACAATGGAGTCTGCCATATCAGCGATACTGCTTGCAGCCTTAATACGATCAGACTCTTGGTAAGGATTGAGGCCGTTAAGTTGGCATTGGGCAATGATGCCCTGGCCAATGATGCGCTCATCGTCACAACAGAAAATGGATGCTGTACTATGGGCCCAATCAGCCAGAGCCTGGGCTGCTTTCTTGACAATAGTCTGGAGATTGTTCCAATGCTCGTATGCTTCTGAGGCACCCGAAAAACTAATGAAACGCTCTATATCAGCAAGACGGCTTTCTGCCTCATTTGCTCTCTTCTCTTCACGATTACCTCTTATAGTCTGCTCCTGTGCTTTCTGTTCTGCGGCATCTGCTCTACTTTTTTCACGGGCTACTGCTCTTTCATCAAGTTCCGAGATACGCTCTTTTAAAGCCCTATTCTCGTTGTCCGTCATAGCTGCTAAAGCAATCTTCTGTTTGGCATTGAGATACATCTTCTTGCCAACATCGTTGATTTTCTTCTTATGAAGTTTAGAAACACTGAGCAACTGGCTCTGAAGAGTGGTTACAATCTCCTTTGCTTTGGCATTGCGTTCCTTCTGCCATTCTTCGCGCTTCAATAAGGGAATAGGTGTGCAAATTTCCTTGTTAAGTCGAGCCAATGCTTGGTTAATAAGGTCTTTAACGGTCAACGGTTCCTTTGATCCTTGGAAGGAGAAAGTCATCTCAGCAAACGGTACTGCCTCCAGTTCTTCTTCCGGAACACTAGTTGCGGTAAGCAATTCCTCAATCGCTTCCTGGAGTTTGCTCAGTTTATCATTACCTGCCTCAATAGCCTTTTGAATCTGCTTTGACTCACATTTCTTGCGTTCTGTATATTCAGCGACCTCTTTGGCACGTAAAGTCTCCTGTTCCGCCTTGAAGGCATGTGCATCACGCCACTTCTTGTCACTCTTCTTACCACGCTCCATTTTGAGCGTATTAGCCAACATATCCTGAAGTTCTGACATGTCGTGACGGTTTAGATTGATGCATTGGCCATTCTCATGGTTAGTCCAATCGAAAACATAGTGGGCATGATAGTTCCATAGAAAGATAGTTGTTCCTTCTTGGGAGTCGAGATATTTCCCTTGCTGATGATCCTTATCCGTCACCAAATGCTCATGGCCTTCATCTAGGTGAGCATAGATGGCTTTGGTCTTGATACCCCATCGCTGCTCGATTTGATAAGCTAAAGTCTTCATCTGTTCCATTGTCGTGGACTCTGTAATAACTGCTACACCTTCACGGATAGGCTCAGCGTTATTCGGCATTTTCTTGGGCTTCGACAAATCCTGTTCCCATACAGGAACAAGTTTTGGAAGTCCAGATGTTGGGTCAACGATTGGGTTGCCCGTCTTTTTGTCGCAAGCAGGCATTGTCAATTGTTTTCCATTTTCATCAAGCTTTGCTTTACGGCAGAAGTGATGGCTGGAATAGCGTTCCTTAGCCTTACGAATCTCATCGGCCACTGATTTGAAATCGTTGGCTTCCCAACTTTTGTTAAGGTGTGAATACTCGGAATGAACATGCTTCATTTCCTTCTCGCGCCTGTTATGCTTCTCCGCACCATATTTGGCGGCGCATACATGTATGGATGTCTTCTTAGTCATATTGTATAAAATTTGAAATTATGAATGGTAGATTTTATGTATTTCAGAAGATGCCTTGGTGGCAGGCTTTCTGACGAGAGGGTCCAGGGAGATTGTTTCTCCATGGTCGGATTCTTAGGGCTGACAGCCCTAAGCGGGGGTCTGGGGAGGGTCACTCCAGCGGTAGGGTTCGAAGGGGAGAAGCCGCTCCCCTTGCGGTACTTAGGCAGAGCCTAAGCGGAGTCCAGAGAGGTCACTCTGGCACACAAGGGTTGACATAACCCTTAGTGTGCTACCTGATTCCCGTTGGAAACAGTCGGGCTGCGCACCGTAAAGCGCAAGACGGCTGTAATGACGGGATGAAGGTAGAAACCTCGCAACGCGATAGACAATCGCAACTCTGTTGCGTCGGAAGGGGGTATAGGGGGCAGCATAGCCCCCATAACGACCAGTACCTTATTGATGTTGGCTTGCATTGGGCTGTGGTGTTCTGAACGATGGATTCCTGTAGGGAAGAATAAGCATCATCTCATTGAAGCGGTCGGCTATTCTGTCGCCATAAGTAGATCGAATCTGTGCTGGCGTCAGGTTGGTCGTGACCATCGTAAATAGCATTCTGCAATAGCGGTATGAAATGAGGTCAATCACGGGAGTGACACGATTGCCATAGTTCATCAGCGTCGGTTCCTCTTCACCAAGGTCATCGATACCAAGCATATTGGCAATTTGAATTTGTCGGTATTCTTGAGAGTCAACTTTAACTTGGTTATAGATGAACTTAGCACTCTCGACTCTCATTCCCCATGTGTCAAAAGTGGTATTACCATTCAAGGGGATTTTGAGACTTTTTATGAGATTCTGCAAAGCATACATCATAGAGCTTTTACCATTACCTACACCGCCACACAGCAATATGCCAAATTTAGTAGTAGGCTCTGTGAACATTCTTGCAATCTGGACTATGTGACCTTGAAGTTCGTCACTATCGCCAAAAGTTCTGCCACGCTTCTCAACCTCAACTTGCAAAGCTGCTTCAATATACAAGGCAGCTTCCTCGGTTGACATAGGAAGCTTAACAAACTCCGTTGTAGTCTTCCGGCCGGTTAGCAGAGATTTCAGCCGAGCCAGCTTTTCCATAACACTTTGATTCTTTTCCATAATTCTTGTTCTTATGATTATAATAGATCCAATTGAATGCATATTGGCGGCAATCCGCTTCTTCTTTTCCCTTACAGCCCTTATATTCCAGCATATCAAAGAAGCCCTGGAGTTCTTTACTCAACGCTTCTGCATTGAGATTAATCCCATTCTTGGCAAGTTGCGAGGACAAGTCCTGTTGCCAGGAACTGTCATTCATTAGTTTTCCCTTCAGTTCAGAAAGAGTCAACACAATATTTGCATTAGGCGAGGGGGAATTGTCTTCTTTCACTTCTTCTTTATTGTTTTCTTCTTTTATATTGGAAAAGGGCAACGATTGGGACAACTTTGAAGTCAACGTTTCAGACAACATCTGAGTCACCGTTGGGATCAACGATTGTGATTGTGTATCCAAAAGAAGAAGTCTGTAAAGAGCAGGCTTGCCTTTGCCTTCTCCTCTAGACAAGTCTATCAGCCCCCTCTTTCTGAGCCCTTCCCTTGCCTTCATCACATTCTGTTTGGAAGTGTTCAGCCGTGCCACCAGCATCTGGGTGCTGACCTTGAAAGGCATTACCCAGTGCTGACGGTTGGATTCATAGAGCAGATAGAAGTAGAGAGAGGTCTCGCTGAGTGAGCATGAATCGTTCTCGTTCTTAAACCAGAAATGGTTCATATAGTCATAGATACCCATCACTTCAACCCTTTCTCAATTCGTTCAACATCCGATTGCTTGTATTGGTTCTTACCTCCCAGCTTGTAGCAGGGAAGATAGCCACTGGCATTCCATCTCCAAAGAGTAGCCCTACTCTTTCTCAGTCGCCTAATCACTACAGTCTCGTCAATCATCACGTCTCTCTCCGCTTCTTTTCGGGATTGAGCAAGTTCGTCGGCCCATTCAAGAAAGGCAGACTTCAAAACACCAACAGTTGTTATCACCACAGTATTCGACTGTGAATCGTCTAACATTGCTATAGACTTCATTATTCAAATATAGCAGGTTTTTTGGCGATCCTCACGGTCAGACATTGACCTCGCACCTGCCGGGATCCATCTTCTGCAATGAGGCTTGCAGCGATTTCACGACGCGAAAGTACAACTTTTTGAAATACGCTTGATTTATTTTGAGTAGCTTGCGGTAGCCGACTACCGAAAGCTACTTCTGTTAATCGGATTTAACGCAAAAATGCACTAAAAAAGGCCTGTAATCATGAGACTACAAACCTTAATATGAACAACTCGTCAAATGAGTTAGTAGAAGAACGACATCACCCATCGCCAAAACTGAAACAGCATGTTTCGTGGCGACATAGAGGTCTTTTTAAATACGATCCGACCATCGTCTTTCTTTGTATAGCCGATTCTCGTTCTTAGCGATGCCCTAATGGGGATCTTTAAGTCCTCTTGGGTTTTGTCGCGTAGCAATGGTAATTCTTTGTTGTATGCTTTCTGTCTTATAGATGGAAACTCTTCCTTTATATCTTCATACCTACAGCTTTTTATAAGACCTTCTTCACACGCTACTAACATCACCAACGCTGCCCCTTTCCCTATTTCACCATTAGTCATAAAATGAAGGGTGTCCATAATCTCCTTTGCTTTTTCTGGGAACTGAATCACGTTCAGGAACGATGTGGGTTTGTCTTTTGGGACAAACTGATCCAATAGTCGTATAAAGCCTAAAACAAGTTTCGGGCTAAGACCGGGAATGGACTTACTCAGCAATTGTTTGAGATAACTCACTATCTCATCACGATGTTTGACACCTCGAATGAATACATACTCAATCACTTGTTTGTGTCCTCGGTCTCTCTCACAGAACTGCTCGTAAGGAATGTCGTGTCTCGTCATAATCCTGATAATAACCTCCCCCGTAGATTGTAAAGAAGGTGGTTTGATATTATCGTCAATTGTGCCATCTGGCTGTTCGCGCAATTTAACCAAAGACATTATGTAATCTACGTTTCTATCCTCTATAGACTTACCATATTCTTTGTCCAAGTTCTTATAAAAATCTTCAAAACTATCCTTTGCCATACCTTACTCTACAATCTTCAAATCCTTATTAACATAATACAACGGCTGCTTATACGCATAGCACATCAACACAAAACGGTCTTTCATATCCATGTGGGTATAGTGATTCACCGCATCACTGCCCTCATGATGTAATCCGGCTGCATACATGTTTATCTGCGCCTTAGTCAGAATGTCCACATGGGTCTTACGACAGATTTTGCTGCTAGCCAATTCATACAGAGGCTCGTATTGATTATTACCCAGCTCATCATTGAACACTGCACATTTGCGGTCTATGCCGCAATACTTTATCAGTTCTTTTATTTTTACATTATAGCCACTCTTTCCACAAATATACTTTAAGACATGAAACTGGAACTTATACTTCATGATGATGTCATAGGCAAAGCGCATCACAGGAGTTTCAATCTCCTTACGACCCACATTTTCTCTGAGTGTTTTCTCAGGCAAATAGTGCACATACATGACTCCTTCATCAGATACAGCAATGTTCTCCATCGACAGTCGCTTGAATTCACTGATTCGGCAACCAAAAGCACATTGCAACAGAAAAGCATCCTTCGTTTCCTGTAAAGTCTCTGGCACCTCCGTGTCCTTCAGTTTTAGAAATTCTTCTTGCAGAAGGAAAACAGGCGGATCGTATGACTCACGCATCATCGTACGCTTCTTGTTCTTACCCAGATGGACAAAAGGGGAAATGCTTAACTCACCTTTTTCTATCAGCTCATTAAAGAAAGCCTGAACACATTTCATCTTGGCAGCAACGGTATTCTGATCACGACGCCCCGTTGGTACATTCCTGGTCATCAGTAAATCATACAGACTCTTATGCTTTTTCACATATTTGTATTCATCAAACAGAAATTGACGATAATCCATGATGTCATCTGCATCAAATTCCGATGGAGTGACTTTCAACCTATACTGGATGGTTAGGAACCGAGTAAGTTCACCTAACGAAACCTTGTAGTGTCTCTTCCTGCCCTCTCCAAAATTACCATCCCTTAGGCCATCATCAATATACTTTGAAAACCTGTCAATAAGTGTCATCTCCGTTAGGGCCTTTACGCTTTTCTGAGGATGGAGTATCATGGTGATAGCCTTCTCAAACTCATCGGTTGTTATTCGCGTCTTATCCTTCTGCTCGCACAATTGTTTGTAGGCAGTTTCCATAGCATCAATCTCCGTATCAATGTCAAGCTTTAGCTTTTTGTTATAAACACTGACACGTGGCTTCAGTTCACCAGTATCATCAAACTTATCCAAATCCTTCAAGTCTGCATCAATCTCGCTCTTATGGTACAAGTCAACGCCTCTACCATCACGCAAGCGGAAACGGAGCCGGATAGTTCCTTCAGCCTTATTAGTCCTCTTTACTATCGTTAGTCCTTTCATACCTATTCTATTATTAAAGCGTGTTTCAAATGTGGTGCAAAGGTACTAATTTTGCACCACCAAACCAAACTTTTGCACCACATTTTTGAAACGCTTTAATATATTTAACTTCATAAATTCCTGATTTACAAAGCAAACCATCTCAAATTTGTTTTACGGCATTTCGAATTTTGAATCCCACCGAGATCACTTTTAACAAAAATAAACCGCTGAAAATCAGTGGTTTATTTTTGTTCTTATATTTTTGTCCCCTTTTTTGTTCCCTCGGTAATTATTCTTCTTTTATTTTTCTTTAAATCTTCAATAACACAAGGGGGACAATTTTTCGTTGCGATTAAGTGGATTACTGCTCTCTTACTCAATTTGCTCTGAATTAGTTTCGATTACATTAGGATTGAATCCACAATCAATCTATGATAATATCGACGTGCATGCGATTCTTTTGGAGGAATATGATGTCTATCTCGTGAATATTGTATAAATTTGCTGCCAAAACAGGGTTGAAATTAAGATTTTAGTTGGCTTGGGTTAGCGATTGCTAATTTGCTACTTTTTCTCAAAATCCTATTGTTTTAGACGATTAATTATCTGTCAATCAGTATATTATTTACCAATCTGAAGGGTGAAAAATTTTAGTTTATTAAATACAAATGACAATGAAAAAGATTCTTTTAGCAGCATCAAGCCTGTTTTTCCTTCTCACGGCTTGCAATCAACAACCAACACTCGAAGGAAGCGAGTTCAGCAACGACAACATCATCCCAGAAGCCGTTGATAGTTTGTGGATGGACATGAAGCATCAGATTGATGTATCCATCGACAGCGCAAAGAACGAAGTGATTGCCCAAATTGAGAATGAAACAGGTGAAAAACTCACCGACGAACAGTTGGCAGAGTTGAACGAACAACTCAATACCCAGCTTGAAGAGAAGTACAACGAAGGTCGTCAGGAAATCGATAGCATTCAGAACACCATGAAGGTGGGCGTTGTGCTGAGTTTCTTGGCCGAAGGTAAGATGTCCATCAAGATTGACTCCGAAACGAATGGTGACGCCGACACACAGCAGATGGATGGCACCTATCAGTTCGATGGACAGAAAGTTATCTTGTCCTACGACAATCAGCAAGACACTCTCGTTCTGCAAGCCATCGGCAACGAACTCTACGGACGCATCGATGAAAACACGTTCAGTTCCACTTTGACTAAAACAAAATAAACAATAAATCTGCATCGCATAGCCACGCCCCTAAAACACCTAAATTAAACAAAATCTGTTAGAACGAGATGACCATGGATGATCTGTTTGCTATATGAGGAATGGCAACAATTCGAGCAAATATGTGAGCTCATGAAAGGTTGCCACTATGGACTCCGCTTCAGAGTTAAACAAAAGATTTGAAACTATCATCATCGAGATTCTAAAAAAAGTATAACAAAGGACCTCACTTCTTCGCTTTTGATGCATCACTTTAGGGGATGATTAGAACCGTATGTGTGGATTGACTGAAGCGTTCCTTTGAATTGGCTAACGCCGAGCTGAAGGTTCAACTAGTTGCCGAGGGCTCGTCATCGAAATGGCGAGGGCTCGGCGTTTCGATAACGAGGGCTCGCCGTGTAAACGTTGAGGGCTCGCCATTTTAGTAAAATCAAAGGAAAAAGCCTGACCAACCGAAGGAGAGCACCTGTGTATTCAAAGGAGCATGTCAGCAAATGGAAATGTCTTTTAACGAAAATCGTCTTAACAAGCTCATACAAGCAAGTTAAGACGATTCTCGTTGATTTCTGTTTAGCTCCTTCGCAGGAGCAAGGGGGATTTAGTTCTTGACGAGTCTGACTTCGTAAATCTCACCAATTTGTTTGTTTGGTTTTGCCACGAATTTCACGCGAACCTGTTTCTTGCCTTTCAGGACGGAGGCAGGGATGTTGTAGGTTTCGTATTTGAATTCCGAAATGCGATATTTGCCTGTGTTGTTCACTGACTGAATCAGCACATCGTCGATGAAGATGTCGAACTCGTGGGTTTTCCATTCGCCTACACCCCAATACTTCAGTCGGAGACTCAGTTCGGTGTTACCTTCGGTCTGCATCAGGTAGCTGAAATAGTGACCGTTGCGGGCATCACGGAAGAATACGTTGTTCGTGTTGCCTCGTTGTGATTCGTCGGTTTCCATCTTGTGGTCGGTCTCTGGCTGCTGTTCGCCTGGCTGCACCTTATCGACAGTGCGAGCTTCGAGTGCCTGACGTTCCTTCTCTTTCTGAGCGAGGTCGTCGATGTATTGCTGATAACGACCTTCGGTGAGTGCCAACCAATACATCATGTAGCGGCTATCGTGAATCTCGAAGAACGGTTGCAATTCGCCATCGATTTTGTTTTCCATCCGAGTGGAGAGGGTGAAATGCAAAGGCTTTCCAGCCACAGGAGTCAACTGATTGGCAATGCCCTCGATGTTGTTGTTGATGAGGATAGGCGCTTGGTCGATAGGAAGTTTTGGACCTCCTGCATACTGACCAAAACGGCTGTCGTCGGCAATCAGGGAACTCATGGATTCTGTGCCCGTCTTCATGCCTAAGAGGATAGGTCCGTGCATCAGAGCCACATACTGTGGTTCGTTAGGCAGATAGCGGAGGCTGTTGTGCATTGGGAAATGAATCTCCACCACGTCGCCTTTCTTCCATTTGCGGTCGATGCACACATAAGACGATGGTCCTGTGATGCAGTCGATGGCTTTTCCATTCACGCTGACAGCGAACTCGCCTGGCTTCACCCATCCAGGATAGCGAATCATCATCTTCATCTGTGCTTTGCCGTTAGTGACGGTCAGTTTGCTGTCCTCGGAGTAAGGAAATGCAGTCTCTTGGCGCAAAGTGATTCCTTTTTCCTTCCACTGCAATTCGGAGGCAACAAAAAGATTGACGAAGAGTGCGTCGTGGACATGCGTGTAGATGAACTGCCCATACTTTCCATGGTTCTCCATACCCGTTCCCACGCAGCACCACATCGCTTCGTTTGGAGCGGAGTAGTTGCGGTAGTGGCGAGGTCGAGCAGGGGTGAAATACACGTATCCTCCATGTTCAGGATGCTGGGTGGAGAGGATGTGGTTGAAGGTTGCCAATTCGTAGAAGTCGGCATAGCGTGCCTCTGGATTTCTGCGGTGCAAGTCCTCGGTGAGTTTCAGCATGTTGTTGGTGTTGCAAGACTCAGGACCATCGATGTCGTTGATGAAGTCGAGGCACGCATCCTTGGCAGGGAAGTGCTCACGTCGGCTGTTTCCACCAAATGCCAGAGACCGTTCACCCGTTACGATGTCCCAGAAGAAAGAACTTGCTGTGTGGTAAGCCTCGTTGTTGCTCAGTTCGGCAATGCGCTCAAAACCTATCACCTTTGGCACTTGTGTGTTGGCATGCATATTGTCGAGGCAATCCACGCGTTGCGACATAGGGAGAAGCAGACGCTTGTGGGAGTATCGCATGGCTGCATCCAAGTATTTTTGTTCCTTCGTGATGGCATAGGCATCGGCAAGCACTTCGTTCATACCTCCATGCTCGTTGCCCAACATGCGTTCCATCTGCTCGTCGTTGAGTTGGGCGGTGATGAAGATAGCCCAGTCGCAGAATTTCAAGAAGAGCGATTTCGCTTGTTCGTTGCCGCAATAGAGCCATGCGTCGCGCAGTCCTGCATACATCTTGTGGAGGTTGTAGAAAGGTGCCCAAGCACCGCTATAAACTCTGAGATTGCCATTCTTCACACCTTTCCAAATGTTTTCGCTATTTGGCATACCACCCATATAGCCCAAACCCCAATCGGGATGGTTCTTCAGGTTTGCCTCAGCACATTCAGCCACTTCACTGATAATGTATTCCATGCGCTTTCTGCATTCCTCATTGCCCGTTGCCGCATTGATAGCCATCGCCGTGAGGTAGTGTCCACCCACGTGTCCGTCCAGTCCGTCCCAGTTAGGATAGCACTTGGCTTTCAGTTCCAGTCCTGCTTCCTTGCGATAGGGTGCCATCAGTCGGTCGCAATCGTACTTCAGCAGCGTTTGGATGTTGAGGTCGCGTGCATGCTTGAGTGGACCATCTAAGAGTGTGACATCCCCTAAAGGAAACTCGTCAGCATACAATTTGTCTTGTGCATAACCTACTGTTGTAGCCATAGCCACCACAGCAGTAAGAATCAGTTGCTTCATGATTTAAATATGTATTAGTTGTTGTTAATTTGCAATCTGTGTGCAAAGATACGAAAGAAAAAGTAAGCAACAAAAAAAAAGAGGGATAAAAGGACCAGAGACCCCAGCTCCCCTCCGGCTCCCCCGAGGGGGAGGGAAGCCATCCGGATGGAAAAAAAAATTTCGATTTTGTTAAAAGAAGATTTTCTTTCCGTTTTGGATATAGATGCCTGGACGGAGAGGTTGGGAGGAGAGACGGCGCCCTGTGAGGTCGAAAATCTGCTGGGAGGAGCGGAGTGGGGATGCGGTTGGAGAATTGATGCTGGCAGGGATGTCGGGAAGGACGTTGCCATTAGGAGAGACAATCGCACAGTAGTCGATGAGAGGAATTCCCTTTGAACTGTTGGCTACGAGGACGATGTCCATATCGCCTGCCTCTTCTATTTGAATGTCCTTGGAGGCAAAGAGCCAATCGCCGTCTTTTGGACTTTTATAGAAAAGCATGCTACCCGCTTCTTGTTGCTGACCAAGATAGAGTTTCACGAAACGAAGTTGGTCGCAGTGGTGGCGAGCAAGGATTGTGTAGGTGCCTGGCTCGGGGAAATGCACGTCGAATGCAAGAGTACTGTTTTTGGCTTCTGGCACGTGGATGTAGGCATCGCCTGTGTAATTCTTAACGGATTTTTCCAACACGAACGAAGCAGAGTCAGGCACGAACTGGTTGTCATCGGTGTAGAAGCCAGCACCAAGCCATGCTTCGCTATTCTCCTGAATGATGAGGGCAGGACCCACGAGGAACTGAACCGTGTCGGACTGGAGCACATGCTTCTGTGTGTCGAAAGCCTCCACATAGAATTCGTAACTACCTGGGTCGAGGTGGTCGGGACTGAAGGTGAAGGTTCCACTGCGTTTGTTGAGCATGAGGGTTTCCACCTTCTTCTTGTTCAAGTAGAAATCAAGATGCGAGAGGAGTGCGTAGTTGGTGGACGTCATGGCATGGATGCTCAGCATGACACTGTCGCCCGACGTGAGCACATCGGTCTGTGTAGGAGCAAGTTGACTTAGACGGATGAAATAGCTCACAGGAATGTATTTCAAACCAAGATATGCATCCATGGCAATGGATGCCTGATGTGTGTCGGGGTCCCAAGCACCGAGTTCATAACCTCCCATGGACTCTGGTTCCCAATAGAAGCATCCTTGTGCGCCAACATCGATGAGTGCCTTCATGAATTCTGCGAGGAAATGGTTGGCTTGGAGAGGCTGGTTGTTGTAGTGTCCTGTCTCCACACAGATGACAGGTTTGTGGTAGCGAGACTGCACATCCTTCATGTTGGAGATGTATTTGTTGATGGTGGAAGTGACTTGCGAATCATTGGTAATGTCGAGGTGCGACCAACGAGGATAGCACGACATGCCGATGACGTCAAACTTAGCTCCATTCTGCGTCAAACGGTCGAACATGGAGCGATAGAGGGAATTGTCGTGTCCGTCGGGCAGATGGACGATAGCGAGCATGGTGGAGTCCACTTCCTTGATGGCATCGTAAGCACTGTTGATGAGTTGTGCGAAATTCTTGTAACCCTGTGTGCTGTTGGTGCGACCCGTTTCCCAAAGCATACCACGCTTGGTTTCGTTGCCTATCTGCACCCATTTAGGAACGATGCCGAGTTCCTTGAGCGAGTGGAGAACATCGTAGGTGTGCTCATAGACTTTCTTGCAGAGACCTTCCACACTGTGGTCGGTCCATGAAGAAGGGATGGTTTGGCTACCTGGGTCAGCCCATGTGTCGCTGTAGTGGAAGTCAATCATGATTTTCATGCCCAAGGAATGAGCACGTTGGCACTGTTTGATGACTACACTCTTGCTGTTTGCACCGTTGCCTGTCCACACACGGAAACGGACGGCATTGATGCCCTCTTCGTTCTTCAAGATGGTGAGCAAATCTTGTTTCTGACCCTTACGGTTGCGATAGTCGGAACTAGCTCCAGGTGTGTACCAACTGACGTCGGCACCAAATCCGAAGCTGTCTTCGTAGGCGGCGCGATTAAAGACTGTGTCGGCTACGTACTGCTGCTGTGCCGATGCTTGATTTGTCACAAAAAGTAAAGTGATGATAGAAAGAAGTTTTAAAGGTTTCATTCTTTTTGAAAATGAGATAAGTAATATTTGTTAGATAGCTATCATTTCCACATCGTCTATGCGACATTCGGCTTGGGCTTCACCTTCCACATGGAAGATGATGGTGGCTTGGTTGCCCGAAACTTTCACGTTGAAGGTCTCGGTATGCCAATCGATTTCTTGGGTTGGGCAGTTGTGCGTGATGGTTTTTCCACCTGTCTTAACGAGAACCTTCACATTGCTGAGTTTGCCTTGGTTCTTCAGTTTGAAACTGAGACGGTATTTGCCATTTGGGAATGGAATGTAGGGTTCAGGCTTGATGGTTTGGCTGACTTCCCGCTTGAACGGCACTTGGTCGGTGATGAGTAGGCTCATCTTGCCAACAACATGCTGCTGGTCGGCCTCGGAGTTGTTCTTGTTGAGTTTGATGCCATTGTCGTAGTCGTTTCCAACGGGTGAGCCTTGCAGGTAGGTGGTGGTCCAACCTGTCAGCACATCCTGACGGGGTTTTACAGGCTCGGGGATGAGTCGGCGGTCGGCTTCGAAACTGAAGTTCTTCACATAGTTGTTCTTTGGAGAGACACGCCAATCGAGGGTGGCAGGGTTGAGTTGCCATGCCGTCATGCTATTGAAAACAGGTGTGCCATCAGCCTCAAACGACATGGGTAAGACTTGGTTGTAGCCCATTCCGTTGTTGGCGAAATCTGCCCAACGGTCGCCATAGTACATGACCAGTTCCTTGCCGTCCTTGCCTTGGAGGTTGGCAAAGAATCCAGTCTGAGTGACGTGGGCAAAGTCGGCCTCACTACCTTTGGTGACAAGCATTTCGTTTTCGGGCAAGTAAGGTCCATAGATGTTGTCGCTCACGAGGTAGTAGGCGAAGGAACAATCCCAACCATAGATGTTGGAGGCATAGAGATAATATTTGCCCTTGTACTTAAACATGCAGTTTCCTTCACGACTGGCTCCCTTGAACACCTGATGGCAGGTGAGCAACGTGATGCTGTCGGTTTGAGCATCCACACCGATTTCGGAGATGTAGGTGCGGTTTCTGCCTTGCGCATTGGAATAGACAAGGTAGGGGATATGAGTATCGGGGTCGATGAACAGCGTTTGGTCACCAGTGTTGGGGGTACCACAATATGAGCGCATGTCCATATTGCGATATTTTTTGAAAGGACCTTCGGGCGAGTCGGAGGTGCAAAAGAGCACGCTGTTGTTATGCTGCATGACCAGCACGTATTTTTTGATGCTCTTTAAATAACCTACGCCCAATCTGCCGAGCCATCCACCCCAGCGGCTGCCACCAGTGGCTTCCGCTGCGGTGAGAACGTCGGGCAGTTCGTGCCAGTTCACCATGTCTTTCGAAGCATAACAGCTGACCGATACGAAGGTGTTGCGCTGGTATTTCTGTCGAGGGTTGTCGCGATAGAGTTCCGCTTCCTTGTAGTGGTTGCCGTACCAATAGTAGGTCGGCTCACCTGTCGTAGGATTGGGAAAAAGAAAGATGCCTCCTCCTTGGCTGTAGATGGGTTTGCCTTCAACGGTATTCCAGAAACAATCGTTCTGAATTTCGAAATAACCACCTTCAGAATGAGACTGTGACTGAGTGCTCAAAAAGGGCAGTAGGAGAAGGAGAATAGAAGAGAGTTTCTTCATTTTTCATTCTTCATTTTTCACTTTTCACTATTCACTTATTAGAGGCCAGCCATTGTCCCAGCGGATTGGGCGGAGGAAGATTTTGCTGGCACCATTGAGTTGCTTGTCGTAGGCATGAGCGATGATATACCACTTGCCATCAAATTCATAGACACCGCAGTGGCCAATGCCGCTGTAGCGGTCGGTTTCGCCAGCGATGATGCTACCACCTGTTTCGGTCATAGGTTTGCCATTGCGGTCGAGGTAAGGACCAGTGACTTTCTTACTACGACCAACAGCAGTCTTGTAGTTGCTGCTGATGCCCTTGCAACAGTAGTCGAAGCTTACGAAGAGATAGTAGTAACCGTCGTGGTAAGCAATAAATGGTGCCTCGATGGCATTGCTGTTGGCTGTAGGTTGACGGTGAGCCACAGCCTCGGGATTGCGACGGCGAGCGATGGTCTTAGGCTTGCCAGCAGGAGTTTTCATATCCTTTTTCAGCTTCACGAGTTGGATGCCATCCCAGAAGGAACCGAAGGTGAGCCAAGGATTGCCTTTCTCGTCGATAATGAGGTTCGGGTCGATGGCATTGAAGTCGTCGATGCGAGGTTGCGATTGGATGACTTTGCCGAGGTCTTCCCACTTGTAATCAGGGGAAGAAGGGTCGAGTGTATTGTTGGTGGCAACGCCGATGACAGAGATGTTCTGGTAGAAAGTGGAACAGCTGTAGTAGAGGTACCAACGGTCGCCTACCTTTTGAATATCGGGTGCCCAAGTGTGTCCGTTGTAGGCAGGAACAAGTTCGTGAGCCCAAGAAGGAATTGGGTCGAGCGGTGCCTTCTCTGGCTTCCAATTCACCATGTCGGTGGAGGACATCATGCCGATGCCGAAGCCTGTAGTGAACATATAGTATTTGCCGTTTTCGTAGGCAAGAACAGGGTCGTGAACGTTTGGATAGGAAGCATCAGCTTCGGGACGAGGACGATTGCGGTCGCGAGCTGGAGCAAGGGCACGGGTGACGAAATTCACGATGCCTTCCGTGGCTTGTGCGTGGTGGAGATAGTTGGAGAATCCGTGGTTGCCACCAGGAATGACTTTCTCTTCAAACTGCTCGTATTTGGCTTTCGACTTCTCGAGAGAACCACCTGCGATGATGCCATCTTGGTTGCCATAAACCATGAAAGTCTTGCCCTTGTATTTGCCGATGAGGTCGAGTACAGGAAGTCCGTTGATGGCTTCGTAATAGACTCTACCGAGCTTCATGCCCATCACGTCCATCGGTTGTCCACCATTGGCATCGAACTGCTGGAGCATACGAGGAGCGGTTTCTGGAATGAGAAGAGCTGGATAGACAAGTACGAGTGCCTTGAACATCTCGGGATTGGCTGCTGCGGTGAGTGCAGCAACGAGTCCGCCCTGACTGCATCCGAGCAATGCTACGCGCGTGCTATCAACAAAATCCCACGACTTCACTTGGCGCGTGATGTCCTCCACGTTTTCTTGTTCAGTGAGAATCGTCATTTCAGTGGTCTTGCCTTCGCTTCGGCTACGGTTTCCACCACCGCAGAACTCGAATACATAGCTTGCCACGCCACGCATGGCAAGGCATTCGGCGTAGGCTTTGGTTTCCTCTTCACTGCTATTGAAACCATGCGCCATGATGACGGTTGGCTTGCGTGCTTCAGCGGTGTTAGGAATGAAGGCTTTTCCCCAAATGTCCTTTCCGTCGCGACTCTTGCAATGAATCTCGCGTGTGGTGAAAGGGTCGTTGAGGTCGGGGAAGTTCTTGGCTTTCATGGTGTAGTCGGGGAATGCACGGAGGTTGTTGCGCAGGAACACGTCGATGTTCTGACGCTGGTCCTTGAACTGCCAACAGAGCCACATGCGAAGCATCTGCGAGAAGGAACCGCCATACTGCTCGTGGAAGGTGCCACCATGACCTACTCGCAACTGATTGGCAAATGCCACAGGCACGTGCTTGATGTTCTCGTAATCGACAATAGCGTTGGCATAAGCCACATCGCCCTCTCCACCAATGAGATAGAGGATAGGACCATGCAGTTTCTTCAGGTCTTCCTTGCTGGCACCCGACATGGATATGTTTCCCATGCCTGAGTTGCACATGATGTAGGTCTTCACGCGTGGGTCGGCAGCATTGGCAAGCACTTGCGCGCCTCCGCAACTTTGTCCACCGAGTGCCACATACTCGAGGTCGATGCTCTTGTAATAGACACTTTTCTTGTTATTGTTCATCTTCTCAGCCCAGTCGATAGCACGAATCATGTCCTCGTTAGGCGACTTATTGAGTTTGCGGTCATCAATACGCTCTTGCATCTCGCCCAAAGCAATGACGAGGTATCCATAAGAGGCGAGGTCGTTGAGCATCTTTTCGTGTGGCAAAGAGGTGTCGTTGCATCCGCCATTGGCAAAGACGAGCAGCGGAAGTGGTCCTTCGTGCTCCACGGCTGCAAGCATGTTCTGTGGTTTATAGACTACGAAGCCAGGAAGTGTGGGTTCCGAAATGGCTTCCGCTTTGAATGGTCCGCTACCACCCTCATCTATGATTTTCTTGGTGGGTGCAGCAATGCTGGAAATGAATAGGCATAGGAGACATGCCAGAAGATAAAAAGGTTTCATAATGGTTATCGTTTATAGTTTATCGTTTAACGTTTAACGAAGTTAGAAGAAACGTGAAGCGAGGAGTGTGAAGCGTGAAGCGATTCCATTCAGATGGAATTTTTCCCTTTTCCCTCTTCATTCCACTCCCCTCTCCCTTTGGAGAGGGGTTGGGGGTGAGGCTTTTTCACTCTTCACTTTTCAATCTCCTCCCCTCGGGGATGTCGGGAGGGGGCTTTCATTCTTCATTTATCGGGTCCCAAATACGACTGCTTGAGTCCACCCCAGTCGAGGACGATGCGCTCAACCATCTGTCCTATGTCGATGCTTTTGAGTTGGAGAGTGTGTTGTTTGAGGGATTTGTCGATAGGTACACGCAGTGTGAATTCCTTTCCGTTCTTCAGCACCTGCTCTTTCCAAGGAAAAGACCATTCGGTAAACTGGTTTTCCAAAACGATTGGTGCTTGTCCATCCACGCTGATGCTGAAGCGATTGCTCTTTCCTTCGTAGATGGGGAAGAATGGCAGGCAATAGACGTGGAGCGTGAGCACATCGGCAGGGATGGCTCCCGTAGTGTAGTCGGCTGAGGCGGTAGTGGAAACGATGGCATCGCCCAATTGCAAGGCATCCCAGTCGTAACCGATGCCATGAATCACAGTGGCATTCGTGAGGTGGGTTGGGTGGGTAAGGTCGATGACGCAGCATCCTTCCGCTTTCTGTTTGGAGGATGATACAGCGAGATTGACTGCTTTTGGTTCTATGCCTTCCGTGAAATTCAAGTCGGGCATGTTCTGATAGAGTGACACGAAACCAGGAGGCACGGTCATCATGCCGTTCCACTTGCCGTCGAGTTGGGTGTTATAGATGTGGCATAGTTCCTCAATCCTATTGAATGCGGCTTTGGACTCATTGGCTGCCCAATTGGCTTCAGCGTAGTGTCCTGCGGCATGCTGCTCATGGTTGAGTTGAGCGAAGAGGAACTTGCGGTTCATCTGCTCTGCACCTAATACCATGAAACCTATCAATTCGAAGAAAGCGGGTTGAGCTTGTGGGTCAAGTTTCTTCATGATGCCTTGAACGCGACGGGCGATGGACTCATAGTCAGCGAGTCGTTGCTGTGCTTCCTGATAGTTTTGGAAAGAGAATTCGGAATCGCGTAGTCGGCAACGCTCGGGTTCATCCCATTGCCAATCCCAGCCCATGTATTCAGGTTTTCTGCTCCATGCCAGTCGATAGTATTCGTCGAGAACATATTGGAAATCTTTTCTGTATTTTTCTCCGAAGATATTGGCAAGCATCTTTGCCTGATGCTCGTTGATGGAACGATAGTCGAATGACTGAGGATCGCGAGCGAAATCGAAAAAAGTCTGGACTCCTAATTCCATTGGTTTGATGTCGCCCACATTGAGCAACCAATAGCGGTTGCAACCAGTGTCGTAAGCCTTCTTCAACTCTTCATACATCAGGACAGGAGGGGTGGAGCAAACCCAAAGGTAGTCGTGAGGAGTGCCCAAATAGGAGAGATGATAATAAACACCCGAACCACCGCTTCTTCGTTGTTCAGCGGGATTGCTGAGGCGCTTCATATAGCCATAATTGTCGTCGGGCCAAACTAGCGTTATGTCTTCTGGTACTTGCAAACCTGCCTGATACACATCGAGGGTTTCCTTGTAGGGCACGAATATCTGTGGCACTTCCTCAGCTTTTTTTCCTGTAAAGAGCTGGAGCAGTTTGCGCTGGTCGGAAATCACGTCGGTGAGCACTGCCACGCGTTCCTGAGGGGAGGTCTGTCCACGCATACCCTCGTCGTGTACGCCTCGCATTGCCACGGTGTAGATATTCTCGAATTCGTATGCTTCAGCCACACGATTGGCAAACTTTCCGAGGATAGTGCCACGGTTGGTGCGGTAGTTCCATTCGCCATCTCGATGGGTGTCCCATTCAGAGAGAGCTGCATTGTTGAAAAGCATGGGCTCGCAGTGGCTGGTGGTGATGATGACGCCCATCTCGTCCGCCACGACCTTGCTTTCGGGATGAGAATAGAACGCACCCGTGCAACTGTGCATGGCAGGAGCCACCATGTTGCCACCGAGACGTAACACCAGTTCAAATACGCGCTCATAGGTGCGGGGACCGATGTCACCCAGTTCCTTTTCATAGTTGTTGCTTGCCCAAGGTTTCAAACCCCAGTCCTCGTCGTTGATGAAGATGCCACGATATTTCACGGCAGGCGATTTCTGAAGAATTTGTCCATCCGTCCAAAGGATTTTGCTGCGTTGAGGTACGGGTACGTCTGCCCACCAATACCAAGGAGAAACGCCGATGCGCTTGCTGATTTCGTAGATGCCATAAATAGTGCCACGGCGGTCGCTACCTGCCACGATGAGTTGTCCGTTGTTTGTGGGCTGGATCAGGAAACTTTCCCATTGTCCTCGAATGGCATCGGTATTGAAGATACCAGCAGAGGCTAAGGAATCGATGAGTTGGCTGTGTCCAAGGGTGCCTACGAGAATGCGGTTGCTGGAAGAGGTGGGTAGGTGTTTTCCAACGACACGCACAATGTCTTCTTGCAGTTGTTGTGCAGCGCGGTGAACAGCTTTCCAGTCGTTGTCATCGACTTGTACGCTTGCCATTTGCCGGGCGTCGGCAATGGAGAATGTACTCTTGGCATGCACAGGGATGCCAAAAAAGAGTGAGATGGTGAAAAGAATACAGGTAATTCGTTTCATGTTGCAGATGTGATTAGTTATGAAAATCAATAATAATGTATGAAGTCTTTATTTTTTTATTGGCATTAGCATTGGCTTTTCCATCCGGATGGCAAACCAATGCTAACGCCTTTCTTTATTTGAATGAAACGCTTATGGTGGGTTCTAAAAATTATGTCGGATTGATTTTTGAATTGATTTGATTGGATTTTTGTCAGTTTTTGAGGGCGCATAGCGAGCTATGTAACCGAGAAAAGTGGCAAAAAGACTTCAAATCAAACAAA
>JAEEGK010011441.1_pt1 | contig 20278 bp, 15 predicted proteins | sample 8958771 | NCBI WGS metagenome assembly JAEEGK01 (sample SAMN16246547, study PRJNA631951) | gut metagenome | biome: gut microbiome; feature: rumen; material: SC-attached | host: Bos | place: Iran: Karaj | collected 2018-10
GTTCGAGGCCGATTATCTGGCCAAGCTCGCCTACGAGGGTGCTGCCCGCCGCTATGGGACGCCACTCCCCAAGGAGGTTGACGACCGTGTGCGCTTCGAGTTGCACATCATGAAGACGATGGGTTTCCCAGGCTACTTCCTTATCGTGCAGGACTTCATCAATTCTGCCCGCGATGAGTTGGGCGTGATGGTAGGCCCAGGTCGTGGCTCTGCGGCAGGCTCTGTGGTGGCTTACTGCTTGGGAATCACGAAGATTGACCCGCTGGAGTATGGCCTGCTGTTGGAGCGTTTCCTGAATCCTGACCGTATCGTGTTCCCTGATATTGATACCGATTTCGACGACGACGGACGCGGTAAGGTGCTGAAATGGGTAGAGGATAAGTATGGTCACGAGAACTGTGCGCACATCATCACCTACGCCACGATGGCCACGAAAAACTCCATCAAGGATGTGGCCCGTGTGGAGAAGGTGCCTTTAGGAGTGGTTAACACCCTGTGTAAGGCTATTCCCGACCGTCTGCCCGATGTCGATGGTAAGACGCCGAAGATGAATCTGCCTAATGCCATCAAGGCCGTGCGCGAGTTGCAGGAGGCTGAGGCCAGTCCTGACAGGGCTTTGGCCAATACCATCAAGTATGCCAAGATGTTGGAAGGCACCGTTCGTGGCACGGGTATCCATGCCTGCGGCTTCATTATCTGTCGCGACCCGATTAGTGACTGGGTACCTGTCTCGACAGCCGATGACCCTGACTTCAAGGATGTGAAGACCAACTGCACACAGTATGATGGTCACGTTATCGAATCGACGGGATTGATTAAGATGGACTTCCTCGGTCTGAAGACGCTGTCCGAGATGAAGGAGGCCTGTGCTGTTATCAAACAGACACGCGGTATTGATGTCGATCTGGACACCATTCCCATTGACGACCCCAAAACCTTCGAACTCTATCAGCAGGGACGCACTATCGGTACGTTCCAGTTTGAGTCGGCTGGCATGCAGAAATACCTGCGTGAGTTAAAGCCTACCGTCTTCGAGGACCTCATCGCTATGAATGCCCTCTACCGTCCGGGTCCTATGGGTTACATCCCTCAGTTCATTCGTCGTAAGCATGGCGAGGAGCCTATCACCTACGATATCCCCGTCATGGAGAAATACCTGAAGGATACCTACGGCATCACCGTCTATCAGGAGCAGGTGATGTTGCTCTCGCGTTTGCTGGCTGACTTCACCCGTGGTGAGAGCGATGCGCTACGTAAGGCCATGGGTAAGAAAAAGAAGGATATCGTCGACGCCATGAAACCCAAGTTCATTGAGGGTGGTAAGAAGAACGGTCACGACCCGAAGGTGCTCGACAAGATATGGAGCGACTGGGAAGCATTCGCCTCCTATGCCTTCAACAAGTCACATGCAGCCTGCTACTCGTGGGTGGCCTATCAGACGGCTTACCTCAAGGCCAACTATCCTGCAGAGTTCATGGCAGCTATCATGAGTCGCCGTCGTGACCAGATAACGGAAATCACGAAACTCATGGATGAGTGTAAGGCGATGGGTATTGCCACGCTAGGACCTGATGTCAACGAGTCGTACCAGAAGTTCGGTGTGAACAAGAAGGGTGAGATACGTTTCGGACTGGCTGCCATCAAGGGTATGGGCGACAATGTGGCTCAGGCTATCATTGATGAGCGCGAGAAAAATGGTGTCTATAAGGATATTTTTGATTTCGTACAACGCATCAATTTCAGTCAGATTAACCGCAAGGCTTTTGAGGCATTAGCGCTGAGTGGTGGCTTCGACAGCTTTGGCTATCGTCGTGAGGATTTCTTTGCAACGAATAATAAGGGTGAGGGCTTTATTGAGATTGTGATGCGCTACGGTCAGCTCTATCAGACGGAGAAGCAGCAGGCACAGAACTCGCTGTTTGGCGCCTTCGATGAGTTGGAGATACAAACACCTACGTTGCCGAAGAGTGAGGAGCGTTGGAGTGATATCGAACGTCTTAACAAGGAGCGCGAATTGGTCGGTATCTACCTGTCAGCACATCCGTTGGACGAATATAAGATAGTACTCGACAACCTATGTAATACGCGTTGTGACGAATTGGCAGATGTGGGTAATCTGGCAGGTCGCGAGGATGTTACCATCGGTGGTATCGTTACAGCAGTACGTACTGGCTTTACGAAGACGGGTAAACCTTTCGGCATCGTCACCCTTGAAGACTTTGTTGGCTCTGGCGAGTTGGCATTGTTTGGTGAGACGTGGGGTGACAAGTCGGGATTCTTCACCGTGGGTGCCTCGGTCTATGTCACAGGTAAGGTGAAGCCTCGTTTCTCGTATAACCCTGACGGACCGAAAGACCTCGGCATTACGGGTGTTGAGTTCCTACAGACCATTAAGGAACGTGCCATTGACCGCATCACCATCTCGCTGACGTCCGACCTCTTGGATGATCAGGTGGTGACGGAATTGGGAGAGCTGATTGCTGCCCATCCTGGTAAGACGAAGCTCTTCTTCCAGTTGCACGATCTGACGGGTAAGAATCATGTGCTGCTGAAGAGTACTACCAAGATGATAGACGTGAAGAGTGAACTAATACAGTATATCGAACAATCGCCAGCATTGGATTACAAAATAAATTAAAAATTAAAGATTATGGAAGTAACAGTAACAACTGAGAATTTCGAGAGCCTGAAGAATGGTGCACAGCCATTAGTAGTTGATTTCTGGGCAACATGGTGCGGCCCCTGCCGTATGATTGCTCCCGTTATTGCAGAACTGGCTGAGGCCTACAACGGTAAGGTAACAGTCGCTAAGTGCGACGTGGAGGAGTGCGAGGATCTGGCTGCTGAGTTTGGCATCCGTAACATTCCTACCATCCTCTTCTTCAAGGGTGGTCAGGTTGTTGACAAACTGATTGGTGCACAACCCAAGGCCAAGATTGAGGAGAAGATTCAGGCTCTGCTGTAAAAGCGGAACCATTACAAAACAACAGCTCCCGTACCTTCACTGGTGCGGGAGTTGTTGTTTGTTTAGTGTGCGGCGGATGAACATCAGAATCAGGATCAGCACTACGATGCCGAAAACGAGAGATATCACCGCACTCTTTGTGAAACCTGCCACGAGGAACGTGAAGAACGATACAGAGGCTGCCGTCAGTGCGTATGGCAGCTGAGTAGTGACGTGGTTTAGGTGTTCACATTGTGCGCCAGCCGACGACATGATGGTGGTATCGGAGATGGGTGAACAATGGTCACCGCACACAGCACCTGCCATGCAGGCTGAGATGGAGATAATCATCAGTTGCGGGTCAACCTCTTGGAAACAGGATACCACGATGGGGATGAGTATGCCAAACGTGCCCCACGACGTACCGGAGGCAAAGGCCAGACCAACGGCAACAATAAAGATGATGGCAGGCAGTACTCCCATAAGTCCGCCTGCAGAGTGTTCCACTACACTAGCGACATAGGTTGCTGCTCCCAGACTGTCGGTCATGCTTTTCAGCGTCCATGCAAACGTCAGGATTAGCATGGCGGGAACCATCTGCTTGAAACCTTCCGGCAGACAGTCCATGCATTCGGCAAACGTCAGTGACTGGCGCAACAAATAGTAGGCAATAGTAATAACGAGCGCTACGGAAGAGCCCAACACCAGCCCCACTGAGGCATCGCTACCAGCAAAGGCATCGATGAAGTCCTTGCCTTGGAAGAAACCGCCTGTGTAAATCATGCCGATGACACAACCGGTAATGAGACATGCGATGGGAATGACTAAGTCTGAAACCCGACCGACTTTTTCTTCCTTTTTGCTCTCTTCGTTGGTCTGCTTGCTATTGTTGGTAGTGAAAAGGTCGCCTTTGCGGGCATTGTTCTCATGAAGTAGCATAGGTCCATAGTCTAGTTTCATAAAGATGATGAGGACCATCATCAACATGGTAAGCAGCGCATAGAAGTTAAAGGGAATGGATTGAATGAAGATGCTGAGGCCGTTCTCGCCTTTGACGAATCCTGCTACCGCTGCTGCCCATGACGAGATGGGAGCAATAATGCAAATGGGTGCTGCCGTGGAGTCGATGAGGTAGGCCAGCTTGGCACGGCTTATTTTATGCTTGTCAGTGACAGGACGCATGACGGAACCTACAGTCAGGCAGTTGAAGTAGTCGTCAATGAAAATCAGGCAGCCCAGCAACATAGTTGACAACTGCGCCCCAGCACGGCTTTTGATACGGTTGGAGGCCCATGTGCCGAAAGCCGCTGAGCCGCCCGCTCGGTTCATCAGTTGCACCATTGTGCCAAGGATGACTAGAAAGACGAGTATGCCTACGTTCCACTTGTCTGACAGCACAGTCATGATGCCGTTAGGGAAAAGTTGCTCGAGGCTTCCCACTGGTTCGAAGCTCGCATTGAGCAGAGCGCCCGTCAGTATGCCAAGAAATAGCGAACTGTACACCTCCTTGGTAATCAGTGCTAGCGAGATGGCGATGAGGGGTGGTGTCAGAGCCCATACGGTATCCTTTACTTGCATGCCGTTGAAGACAACAGCATAATTCAAATAGCCCATAAACAAGAGTACAGCTATCAGCGAGATGTATGTCAGCCGTTTGGGTTTTCCCGGTTTTACGGATTCTAATTTCGATTCTATTTTCATCTTTTCAATGCTTCAAATTTTCAATTCTTGAAAGGGTAGAAGGTGGCACCTACACTCAATGCACGGCTCTGATAAAGGCCTGCGAGCTGCGACCATTCGCCTGTAACATATCCTGCCATATCGTGGAATTCAGCAAAGATATTGCACTTTTTGCCTAACTGCTTGTTTGCCTTGATGGTGGCGAAGAGGTGAGCATGTTGATTATCAATGGAGCGACGGCTGCTGTAGAGAAGTGTCGAAGACAGACGTAGCCCCTGAGGAAGATTAAGGACTGGTGCGACCTTGAGCGTGACGAAGTTGTCATGGTCTGAAGCTGTGTCTACACCAGCATCCCGGTGCTGATAATAGTAGTTTGCACCCAGTGTCAGTTCCCAAGGACCGGTCTTCCAATAGACGGAGTTCTTGAAGCCCAGCAGCTGTTTATTGGGGCCAGGAAGATGGCTGTACCAGTTGCCTTCTATGCTGGTATGATAGAAGAAATTCTTTTGCTGGTACGAATAGCGTAGCACACCCTGATGTGCCAGATTAGTACTATAGCTGTCTGCGTCGTATTTCAGAGCTGTCGTTGGTGCTGTCTCATCCACCAGGAAGTCACTTATCTCGGGCATGAAGAAGCGGCGTGCGAACAGCGCCTGGAAGAAACTGCGCCCTACCTTGTAGCCTACGCTGGCCAGATAACAGTGGTTGTTGCGCTCGTGCGTCCACATGCTATGGTCTTCAGAGTTGTACTGGCGGTTCCAGTAGTTCATCATACGATAGCGGTCACCGAGTGTCAGCACCCAAGGACCGTGGGTATAGTCGAGCTGTACGTAGAAGTCGGTCTTCAAGTATTGCACGCGGTTTTTACCGATATTCCAGGTGTTCTCGTGGTCCATCTCAGCACCAAGCATCAACCAAAGGCCGGGGGTGAAGAGGGGAGTGTCGAATTCGATGAAGCCGTAAGGATAGCAGTCGCCCATCTTGGAGCCATCGTTGTTTTCTCTGGTGTAGTCACAACCTGTCTCAGCGATGAGGATGGCATCGTTTCTAAAGGTGTGCGTGTAAGACAATACGAGACCTATATAACGGTTATAGTAAGGATGGTCCTTGACAAAATCGGGGTTGTAGATTTTTTGTTTAGATTTATCAAACTTCTGATAAGCCTTGATGAAGAGCCTGTCGTTCTTGCTAATCTTCCAGTCTAAGCTGAGATGCATGCTCTCTGCCACCCCACGGTCAGTCATCTTATACCCGTCGGTGGGATAAGCCTTGCCATAGGAACTGCGCCCCATAGCATAGGCGTGCATGGTGAGTTTCTCGCTCTTGTTTGCCACGTCGGCATACATCATGCCGTTGCCGTAGGTACTACCTGTCAGTGCCACCTTGCCGTCGGTCTTGACATCGTCGCGATAATAGATGTCTATCACTCCTTTCGTGCCGCCTACAGCTTTTGCTACGGAGGTGTAGGTGCAAATCTGGATCTGGTCTATCTCACAAGCCTTCACATTGGCTAAGAATGTTTCGAAATCAGTGTTAAGGGTAATGTTGTCAACACGCAAAGCATAATTTTGGTCTATCTTCTTGCCGTTAATCGACAAAAATTCGGGACAGGTGTTCAATACATCCAGTAGGCTCATTTCGCTGTCGGGATGCATCCTGTCCACATGAATGACATAGTGGTCGCCCTGAAACTCGATGATTTCATTGTCATCGGCAGCGTGGGCCGTCACGCCATTCACGCTCAGCACAAACAATAGGAAACAGATTTTTATGTAATACTTATAGTGGTTCATTATTGTTTTTTACTTTTGTAATATCTGCCTGCACACTTGCGCTTTGCAAAGATAGGTAATTTTTCCCAAACAACCATACACTATCCGATTTTTTTGTGCGTTTTGCGTATGATGAAACAACTTTTTTATTAAAAAGTATTGGTTGTGCGCAACATTATTATTACCTTTGTACGCATGATACTGGTATTTGGAGGAACGACGGAAGGTCGCAAGGCCACAGAGGTGCTGGAAGAGGGTGGCTCCACCTATTATTACAGTACCAAGACGGGCGAGCAGGATATCACGTTGCATCATGGTCAGCGCATCGATGGTGCGTTGGATGGTGAGGCGATGTGTGAGTTCTGTCGTGAGCACGGCATCCGATTGATAGTTGATGCCGCACACCCCTTTGCGTCAGTGCTGCATGAGACGATTATCTCTGTAGCCTCTTCCTTGCAGATACCAGTCGTTCGCTACGAACGCATCTATCCGCCTCGTGATGCTGAGAATTCGTGGATTGACGACTATTCACAGGTACCTACGGGTATTAAAACGCTACTTGCCACTACGGGTGTGCAAAGTATTAGCAAGCTGAAACCTCTGGAAGAAAAAGGCATCAAGGTGGTCTATAGGATCCTGAATCGTGAGAGCAGTATTCTGTTGGCGCATCAACAAGGGGCAACGGACAACCAACTCTGCTTCTATGAGGATGGGGTCATGCCCGATGCTGATGCCATCCTGTTGAAGGAAAGCGGTGAGAGTGGTGGCTTTAGCGAGAAGGTTGCTGAAGCGAAAGCCAAAGGCATGCGGATAATCGTCTTGAAACGGCCGGAGTCTCATTTCGAGAACAGTGTCAATGGTCCTTATGGATTAAGAAGAATGGTTGAAAAGCTATTGCCGGAATTCTATCCACTACATAGCGGACTGACAACTGGAACATGTGCTACTGCTGCTGCCATTGCTGCTACAAAGCGATTGCTGTTTGATGAGACACCTGCTGAGGTTCCTGTACTGTTGCCCAATGGTGAAACAATTACCGTTCCCGTTGGTTATGGCGACGGGTATGCGTATTGTATCAAGGAGGCTGGCGACGACCCTGATGTGACCAATGGTATTGAAGTGAGGGTGAAAGTGGAAAAAGCATCTCGTTTTGAGATATGTGGTGGTATTGGAGTAGGGCGTTTTACACTTCCCGGCTTTGACTATCCTCCAGGCGAGGCAGCCATTAACAAAGGACCACGGGAAATGATGCGAAATAATATCAAGGAGAACGTTCGTATAACGATTTCCGTGCCTCAAGGCGAAGAGATCGCAAAGAGAACGTTCAATCCCCGTCTCGGTATTGAGGGCGGTATCTCGATTATTGGTGTTAGTGGTATTGTCAAACCTTTCAGCGAAGAAGCATTCATCGACTCTATCCGTAAATGTATGGAGGTGGCTTTGGCCAGCAGAACGGATAGGGTAGTTATTAACAGTGGTGGCAAGAGTGAACGCTTTGTCAAAGCACTTTATCCTGAACTTCCCCAACAAGCCTTTGTCGAGTATGGCAACTATATTGGTGAGACGCTGAAGATAGCCAATGAGATAGGAATCAAGAACGTTACCCTTGGTGTGATGCTGGGCAAAGCCGTGAAACTGGCTGAGGGACATCTGGATACCCATAGTAAGAAGGCAACGATGAACAAGGCGTTTATCCTGCAGATGCTGCATGAGGCTGGTTGTGATATAGACATCAGCGACATCACGTTGGCACGAGAACTGTGGGAACGGATTCCAGAAGGTGAGCGAACGGAATTCGCTCACACAGTGATTAGGCATTGCTACGAGCACTGTAAACCACTGCTGCCCAATGGACAATTAACCATTCTGCTGATTGATGATAATGGAAAAATCTATGAAATATAAGGATTTGTTTGTCGACTTTGACGACACGTTGTATGATACCTATGGCAATGCTGTCATAGCACTGAGGGAAACCTTTGAGCACTTTCATTTGGAGCGCTACTTCTCTGACCCGAAGGTGTTCTACGATGCCTATTGGGCTGCTAATATCGACCTTTGGGGACGTTATTCGAAAGGCGAAATTACGCGTCCGTTCCTCATCGTAGAGCGCTTCCGTCGTCCACTATCCGCAGGAGACGGTTTACCCGTTACCGAAGAGCTATGCTTAGAGATGAGTGATGTCTTTTTAGATTTTTGCTCCAGCAAGCCTGGGGTGGTGGAGGGTGCCCATGAACTGATGGACTATCTGAAGCAGCAGGGCTATCGTATGCACATGACGAGTAATGGTTTCCATGAGGTGCAATACAAGAAACTGGCGGCATGTGGACTGACGGACTATTTCGATACCATTATCCTCAGTGAGGATGCGGGTGTCAACAAGCCATCGCCCTTGTATTTCGACTATGCCCTGAAGGTGTCGGGTGCCGAACGGGAGACCACCCTGATGATTGGTGACAACCTGCAGACGGATATCCAAGGGGCACTCAATGCTGGTATCGATGCACTGCTCTTCAATCGTTGGAAAGTTAATCCAGAAGAAGCAGACAAGCGACCCACATTTGTCGTAGATCGCTTGCTGGATATTAAGAATCTGTTGTGACTTAGTGCCTTTGCGCAAAGGTCTTGTACTCGTCGCAGAGCGACACGTAGTCGCTAACCTTGTTGTTAGCACGTTCAAAGCGCAGCAGATTGTTCAAGGCTGCATACTGTGGTGAGTTTTGATGTACCAACATTTCGTAGTCGCGTTTGCTGTCATTCCACTCCATCGTGTACCACGTCGTTTGGGGGTAGAAAATGCTGTAGGTCATCGCAAACAGTGCCTTCTCCTTCAGACGGGGATTCTTGCTCATCGCAGCCTTTTCCAACATAAACAGCGCTTTGGCAGCAAAGTCTTTCTCGTTAGGTCTCTGTACATCATTGACACTCTTTCCATCGTGCGTCAGGAACCAGCAATCGCCCGTAAAGTGTGCCTGGGCATAGCGTATAGCCAAGTCATAACAGAGCTGATATAAGGGCTCTCCGCTGGCATCGTACATCTCGCCCTCCATGCGACGCACCTCCATGGCAAAGTCCAGTTTGGGATTACTCTTCAGGTGTATCTCGTCGTGATTCCACTCCAAGTCGGATTTCAGCCACTGGCGCTTGATCCAAGGCTCCACGGTATAACAGCGATTGGCAGCATAGACGGCATAACCCTTTTGGTTATAGTATGACAATGGCACTTTGTTGAGCCAAAAGATGGCATCCTCCCACCAGCAGGCACGCACATACTTGGTGCCTATGAGGTCGTTCAGACGATCCTCGTCTATCTTCAGACGGTCTTTCACTACTTTCTCCAGTGGCGTTTGCGCAGGCCTATTGACATATTCCAGATACTGTGACAGGTCTTCCACCTTCATGGTATCTACCAGTGTAAAGGCACATTCTGAATTGTTCATGGCGTAGAGCGCTGCCGACATATAGGGTTGGTTGGCCTTGGCATATTTCTCGCCTACCACACAGTTGAGGAGTCGTGCACGGCTTCTGTTATAATAGTAGTCGGCCAGGTGCTCATTCAGCCAACTGAGTTCACCAGCCAGCCAGTTGTCGAAGTTGCTGTTGATGGGTTCCACATCAGCCTTGACATACATATAAATGATGCGTGCCACGTCCTTCATGCGTTCCGTACCCTCCAACGTGGTGCCAGCCTTGGCATCAGCCAGTGCCTGTTTGCGGTCGCCAAAGAAATACTCCAGCCAGGCCTGCGCTGACTTCCACAGGGCAGGTACCTCGGTTTTTCCTTCTTTCACCACACTGCTTGCAAAGCGTATCATCTCCTGTGCCTCACTACGCTGGATGTCACGAACAAACAGCTTGCCAGGTACGCCATCATAATGTTCAGCATCGTAAGCCTCCTGACTGTTGTTGACGAAGTCCTCCAACAAGAAGGGGAGTACGGGCGAGTTGGCATCGCGCAGGTATTCCTGACGAATGGCAGCAAAGGAACGCTGCTTGTAGTATTGTGTCATCAAACTGTTCCAGTCGCCTTGTTCGGCAAAGATTCGTGCAGCCTCGCTGGGGCGTCCCGTCTTCAGCAGGGCACCCGCATAGATATTCTGCATCATCTCTTTATATACTGTCTCGATATACTGGCTGGCAGTATTCTCCCAGAAGGTGACGTTGGCACTATGGTTGCCCAATAGCATGTTACAACGCATGTAGAGTAGGGCGTGCTGACTACGCAGACGGGTCTTCAGTTTGCTGGAGGCATAGGTGCGCACACTCTGTAACGTCTGGCGACGCTGTTGCAGCTGTGCCTTGGTGGGATATTCCCACTGCTCGTTCCTTACCTCATCGGAACACTGCAGGTATTTCTGCAGGTTCTTGACATAGCTGACCATCAGCGCATCGCCTTTGCCTTGTGCGAAGTTGATGACCTCGTCGGCATCAAACCAGTAATACTGCTTGTCCGAACCTAAGTAGGCTTTCCAGTTGTCCTGGGTAATGCTGTTGACGCGGTCACTGAACTCCTGTTTGTCACAGACGCAGAACAGGTAGTAGTTGTCTGTGCCAGGGTATGCACAGGGGAAAGCACGGCCAACCAGCGCAGTAAGCAGACTAATGATGATAAATCGTTTCATATGTTTCTGGTGTATATCGTTTTATATTCTCTTTGTCTAAATGATAGGTCAGGATGGTGCGACGCAGTTCAGGACGCTTCTCTTCGACAGCGTCCTTCACCTTCAGTATCTCGTCGGCTTCTACCCAGTGGTCCACGTGAACACCATAGATGGTGCGTTGCCAGAGAAAGACCGGATAGGCAGCAGCCAGGGGTAATGCATAGTCATCCAACTTGCTGATATAGGGCATCACGTCGCGGATGTCAAGGATAGGGTTGCGCTCAGCATATTTCTGAGGATTGCCAGTATTGTAGAGCATCAGCACACCATAGTCGACAGGCGGTACCTCCATTGACAGCTGGTGTAGACGGATGGTAGTTGACAATCGCATATCGTGTTGGCGGGCTGTTGTGCGCACATCCTCCAAGAACTGATAGTAGGTTTTCAGACTCCGCCCTGTATAGTCGCAGTCTATCTGCATCTCCTTGACATGCTTTACGTCATTGGTCTCGTTCATCTGAATGATACGTTCCACAATCTTCTTTGCCAGTCCTTTATGTTCGCTGTGCATGCAGTCCTCAGTGATATACACGGTGGGTACAATGCTGAGCGAAGGGTCAACAGGTTCTGCAAAACTGATGGTGGCATTGGGCATGGGTACGTCGTTACGCATCACCACATCGAAGTAGCGACAATAGACCTTCTGAATATCGTATTGCTTTAGGAAGTCGCACTCTACACTGTCCAGGTGCCACTCCGTTCGCCAATAATAGACACTATTCTGCTGTGGCATTGGCGACTGTTGTTGACAACTGGTCAGCATCAGTACTGCTATCAGAAGAGAAAACAACAAACGTGTCATCATACTATTCTGCAAAATCGTGTTTCCTGCGACGGAAGATAACCATCGCAATGACTGGGGCACCAACAAGGGCAGTGACGCTGTTGACGGGTAGGGCACCCTCGAAGCCTGGCATGCGGGCAATGAGGTTGCACAGCAGAGCCAGTGCAGCACCACAGAGTGCTGTGGCAGGCATCAGCAGACGATGGTCACTGGTGCGGAAGATGGCGCGAGCCAGATGGGGTACTGCCAGACCAATGAACATGATGGGACCACAGTATGCTGTGACGATGGCTACGAGTACACCACTGGAGATAATGATCAGCATGCGTGCCCGTTTGATATTCAGACCTAGGTTGGCAGCATAGTTGTCACCTAAGAGCATGAGGTTCAGGGGTTTTACCAGCAGGAAAGCCAAGGGCAACAGGATGCACATCAGTACGATGAACAGCACCATCTCGTCGCCAGAGACCCTACTGAATGAGCCCAGTCCCCAGACTACAAAGGCCTTGACATCGTCTTCTGGTGACAGGAATTTCAGTACGCCGATGATGGCATTGGCCAGATAACCAATCATCACACCTATTATCAATAGGGTGACGTTGCCTTTTACCTTTTGGGCTACCCACATGATGAGCAGCAGCACTGCCAAGGCACCGATGATGGCAGCAACTGACATGGCTGCATCGCCAAGGTAACCCAGTCTGCTCAACGCGACACCGCCAAAACGTCCAGACAGCAGGACCACAAAGGCCACACCCAGTGCTGAGCCATTGCTGATACCCAAAACCGACGGACCTGCCAACGGATTGCGGAAAACAGTCTGCATCTGTAGTCCGCTGACGGCCAGTCCTGCACCAGCTACAATAGCTGTCAGCGCTTGAGGCAGACGACTGCTGAAGATGATGTTCGTCCATATCTCGTTATCGCCACCACCACCGAGGATGCGACAGACATCAACGACGGGAATCTTCACTGTACCGATGAGCAGGTTGACAATCAGCAGTACAGCGATAGCTGCGAGGAGTATGACAAACTTTGGAGCCTTCATTTATTTCAGTAAACGGTAGTATTTGGGTTCGTAGTCACTCTCTACCAGTTCTGGATGGAAGATGCCAACGAGGTCTTTCAGCAGCACGTCGGGTTCCACGGGGGTAATCTCGTAGTAGGGCTGCAGCTTCATATTGCAGTAGATGACCTTTCTCTCTTTGAAGGCCTTGAACAGGGCATTGCGGGGTTCGCTGGCCTTCAACGCATCATACGTGAACTCGCCAGGGAAACTGTTGAGAATGCGCCAGTAGTCGGCATTGGCAGAGAGGGAATACATTTTCTCAAATTCTATGTTCTCGCCAGCCTCCTCGTCGTCGTTGACCACGTAGTCAGCACCTGCATCGCGGAAAATCTGTGCCAGATAGTTCTTGCCACCTACCGCACGCCAGGTGCCATAGTGCATCTCACCGCTGGTGACTGTTGGCTTAGTTTTCAAATCTAAGCTGTCAACTTTCAACTTTAATTCGTTATAGCGTTTCTCGATACCTGCGAAAAGCTCGTTGGCCTTACGCTCCTTGCCGATGAACATACCCACCAGCTTGATCCATTCGGCCTGTCCTAACGGGTCGAGTTCCTTATAGCCCAGATGGGGCACCAGCGTGATGCCTGTCTCCTTGATGGCCTCATAGCCACCACGCTTGAAGGGAGAGATGAAGATAACGTCAGGATTGGCGGCAAGGATGAGTTCGGTATCAAACTCGCCCTCTGTGCCTATCTTCACGATACGCCCGTCCTTGACACGAGCTAGGATGTCCTTATTAAACAGGTTCTTCGTACCCGTTATGCCTTTCACCACATCATGGGCATCAAGAACGGTGAAGTTTGACAGTTGCAGAGCCGTCATACAAATGGTGTTCTGGATGGGTACCACCACCTTCGTATAGCCTGCAGGAATCTCGACATTATTGTTGCGAACCAGTGCGAAATGGTCTTTCTTGCCGATGTCCACCAGTCGGATGTCTGCTGAGTCCTTCACGCTGAACCCTGTGGCATACTTCACCTCGACGGCCTCTGTCCCTTGCGTCGTAAGGGTGTCATTGGCGTCTGCCTGTGTTGTTTTCTTTCCTGAACAAGCGCATAAGCATGCAGCCAATACTAAATAGCCAATAGCAATTTTCTTCATTTCTATTGATTTTTAAATGCTTTCAGTATGCAAAAGTACAAAAATATTTGTAACTTTGCAAAATAAATGAGAAATATATGCAGACAAGTATAGACCAGACACATTGGTATGACCGTATCTGGGCGGCATTGATATTTTTTACGCGACTGCCTTTCTGGCGACTGCACCAGCCTCCACAGGAGTGTTATAAGTCTGTGGTGGAGCATTGGCCACTTGCTGGTTGGCTGACAGGAGGACTGATGGCTGCTACGCTCTATGTGGGTAGCATGTATCTGCCGTATATCATAGCGGTATTGTTGGCTATTGTTGTCAGACTGTTAGTGACAGGTGCCCTGCATGAAGACGGACTGGCCGACTTCCTTGATGGTTTTGGTGGTGGCGGACACGATCGAGAGCGCATCCTTGCCATCATGAAGGACTCACACATTGGTACCTATGGTGTCCTGGGTCTTATCCTCTATGAACTGCTGTTAGCAGCCTGTCTCCTTTCTCTGCCACCTACGTTGGCAGCCTTGACCATCCTCGCTGCCGATCCGTATGCGAAGATGGTGACAGCCCAACTCATCATGATGATGCCATACGCTCGTAGGGAAGAGGAGGCGAAGAACAAGACCGTCTATCGCAAGATGCAGTGGCCTGCCAGCATCAGTCTGGCTGTTCAGGGTTTGTTGCCGATGGGCTTGTATCTGTGGTATACGGGGCTGGCATGGGAATTGGTCATCTTCCTGCCCTGTCTGGCGATGTATTTCCTCTATCTGCTGATATGGAATCGTCTGCGTGGCTATACGGGCGACTGCTGTGGAGCAGTCTGCCTGCTCGTTGAACTCGCTGTTTATTTAGTCGTTTGTGCACTATGAAGAAGATAATCCTTATTACTGGTGGTCAGCGCTCTGGCAAGAGCGAGAAGGCTGAGGCTCTGGCGCTGAGTCTGAGCACGAATCCTGTCTATCTGGCTACTGCCCATGTATGGGACGATGAGTTTCGTGAACGGGTTCGTCGCCATCAGGAACGTCGTGGTCCTGAGTGGACGAACATCGAGGAGGAGCTATACCTCAGCCGTCACGACCTGACGGGTAGGGTAGTGGTCATCGACTGCGTGACGCTGTGGCTGACGAATTGGTTAATGGCCAACGATAATGTCGATGCCATCCTCGCTGAGGCCAAGCGTGAATTTGATGCCTTCACCCAGCATGATGCCACTTATATCTTTGTGACCAACGAGATTGGTTTGGGTGGTGTCAGCGACAATGCTCTCCAGCGCAAGTTCACGGACCTGCAAGGCTGGATGAACCAGTATATTGCACAGAAAGCAGACGAAGTGATACTGATGGTAAGTGGAATAGAAATAAAAATCAAATGAAAGCATTCGATATACAACCTGTTAATACATCTCTGAAAACAGCCATTCAGGAAAAAATAGATAACCTGAACAAGCCCAAGGGCTCGTTGGGTCGTTTAGAGGAGTTAGCCATGCAGGTGTGCTTGGTTCAGCAGGCGTTGGAGCCATCGCTGACGCATCCCTGTCATCTGCTTTTGGGTGGTGACCACGGTATTGAGCGTGAAGGCGTCAGCGTCTCGCCTCGTGAGGTTACCTGGCAACAGATGATTAATTTCACCCGTGGTGGCGGAGGCGTCAATATGTTCTGTCGTCAGCATGGCTTTAAGTTGCGTGTTATTGATGTGGGTGTTGACTATGACCTCTCGAATGTTCCAGGTATTATCAATCGTAAGATAGCCCGGGGCACAAAGAATTTTCTCTATGAACCAGCGATGAGCGAAGAAGAATTTGATAAAGCCATTCAGGTTGGTGTCGATTTAGTTGATGACTGCTGTGCTGAGGGTTGTCGTGTACTCTCTATTGGTGAGATGGGCATTGCTAATACGTCGCCCAGCAGTATCTGGATGCACCTCTTTGGCAATATCCCTATTGAGGAGTGCATTGGTGCAGGTGCAGGCCTCAACAACGATGGTATCCGTCATAAGTACGAGGTGCTCAAAGAGTCTGTTGATAGGTTTAATGGGCTAAATGGACTGCCTATTAACCCCATTATGTATTTCGGCGGTTTCGAAATGGTGGCAGCCATTGGTGCCATGCTGCGTGCTGCCGAGCAACACCTAATCATCTTGGTTGATGGTTTCATCATGACGGCCTGTGCTGTCGCCGCCATCCGTCTCTATCCTGCCGTACAGGACTACATGATCTTCACCCATTGTGGTGATGAGAGTGGTCACAAGCGCATGCTCGACATTGTAAATGCCAAGCCCCTGTTACATCTTGGCTTGCGCCTTGGCGAGGGTACTGGTGCTCTCTGTGCCTTCCCAATCATTGACTCAGCCGTCCGCATGGTGAACGAAATGAACAACTTCGACAATGCAAAGATTACGAAATATTTCTAATGTGACAACATATACCTAAGCTGAAACTACGATGTACAAAGCGTTTGAAAAGGATCAAGGTATATGTTTGACAAAAAAACAATTAAGACAATATTCCTATTATATTGCTCGAGGAATCAAAAAAAGTAATGTATTCATCATGAAGAGATTCTTAGTATATTTATTGAAGAGTTATTGCTGGACGGTGATAGTTATTACATTGGCACATTAGTGTCCCGTTAAAATGGGACGTGTTAAAATATTAATCAAATAACCCCGGAATAAGGGGACCAAACTGTCCCTTTGATTGAACAAACTGGGAATGAATAGCGTTACTTAAAACGAATGATAGGAACTTTTAATGTCTGGTTATTGAACAATAAGGGTGTGCCTTATTTTCGAATAACGAGGGGTTATTAACGAAAAGTGGTCCATCTCTCCCGTCGGATAGCGCTGAGCCCTTTAAATAAAGGATTTTTGCTGTTTCAATCCCTCCTTTCATCTCTCCCATATCTCTCCTTCATCTCTCCCGTCGGCTCAAAGTATCCACGTCTTTCGATAGCAATCTCTGCATTGTGTGACGGAGGGATGATGGAGAGATATGGGAGGGATAAAAATTATCTCTCCCGTGCCGGAAGCCTTTTGTACAAAGGCTTTCCCAATGATGATGGGAGAGATGAGAGATTTTTCTCAAAAAAATGATACACAATTATTTGGTTCGTACTGAAAAAAACGCTATCTTTGCAAAGTACACAAGAACCAATAATGATGACGCAAGGGGAGGATACTGTGATGAGGAGGATATTATTCATAGGATTATTGGCGGTGCTGGCTTTGATGGATGTCAGCGCACAGACGATTACGCAGGTGAGTGGAACGGTGCTAGACCGTACTACTGGCAAGGCGTTGGTGGGTGCTAGTGTGACGGGTGGGGGACATACCGTGGTGACGAATGGCGATGGCTATTTTGTGTTGAAAGCGGAATCGGAACTGAAGACGATTACGGTGTCGAATGTGGGATTTCGTGCCCAGCGTGTGCGACTGGATCAGTTGCGGAACGGGGAGTTGCGCATCAGTCTGAGTCCGGCAACCATCCAATTGCAAGAGGTACTGGTCATGAACACGAATGCCCGCGATTTAGTAATGGCTGCCATCAGCAAGATTCCTAAGAACTATAGTCAGCATCCGGAACTGTTTCATTGCTTCTATCGGGAAACGGCTCAGAAGCGCCAGAACTATATCATGATAGCTGAGGGAGTTGTAGATATGTATAAGTCGTCCTACGCCTATTGGGAGAATACTGACGACCGCGTGGCTATCCGTAAGGGACGTCGCTTGCTGAGTCCTCGCAAGGGCGATACGCTGAGTGTCAAGGTGACGGGTGGTCCTGTGTTGCCCATTCAGTTGGATATTGTCAAACAGCGTGATTTCCTCTTGAATGAAGAGGATCTGGACTGCTATCAGATGCAGATGGAGGTGCCTACAACCATTGGTGACCGTCACCAATATGTTGTGAGTATCCGTCCGCGTCGCATCATGCCTTACGCACTCTATTACGGTAAGCTGTATATTGATCAGGAGACGCTGGCCTTCACCCGTGCTGAGCTGGAGTTGGACATGAAAGACCGTAACAAAGCAACAATGATGATGCTGGTAAAGAAACCTCTGGGTGTGCGCTTCCGTCCTAAGGAGTTGTCGCTGTTGGTGGACTTCCGTCAGGATAACGATGTTACGCGCATCAGCTATATTCGCACTCTGTTCCGCTTCAATTGTGACTGGCGTCGCCGACTCTTTGCTACGTCCTTTACGGCTTGTTGCGAGATGGTTGTTACAGGTCAGGATGTCGCTACAGCGCATCCCATCCGTGGTCGTGAGTCGTTTGACCAGCGCGATGCCTTCTTCGACAAGGTTGATTACTTCCTTGACCCTGTATTCTGGCAGGATTATAACATCATTGAACCCACAGAGTCGCTCAATCGTGCTATTGCACGTATCATGAAACGCTTGTGATGGCTAATAGCAAACAGCTAACGATTACTACCATCAAGATTTCTGCCGTTCTGTTTATCAGGACGGCTTTTTTCATGTCGTCAGTGGTTAAAGGGCGTTCGTTGGTGCCGATGAAAGGTTTATCGAAGAGTTGGCCGAAGTAATAGTGGGGACCACCAAAACGACAGTTGAGGATGCCTGCCAATGCAGCCTCTGGATAACCGCTGTTTGGCGAGGCGTGGTGTGATCCGTATTGATATACGAACTTTAGCCTGTTCAGCCTCCCTTTGATTCCCCCTATTGCAACGCCACACTTTGTACCGTTAGGGTCAAAGAACTTAGGGGGAAAAAGTATCATCAGCAGGGCGGTGAGACGGGCAGGGATGTAGTTGGCGATGTCGTCGATATGGGCTGCCCAACAGCCGAAGTCACGATAACGTTCGGTCTTGTAGCCAATCATGGAGTCGAGGGTGTTCACCATCTTATAGGCTAACATGCCTGGAACGCCAAGGATGGCAAACCAGAAGAGTGGGGCAATGACGCCATCAGAGAGATTCTCGGATAACGTCTCTAATGCGGCTGTGCGTACCTCTTGGGCAGAAAGCTCTGAGGTGTCTCGCCCTACGATGCGAGCCACCTGCTTTCGCCCTTCGTCGAGTGAACGGTCAAGAGCAAGGAATACTTGACGAACCTCACGAATCAGCGTGGTGCCAGCGAGGCAATAGAAGACGGCAAGAGCATCAAAGAGTATTAGCAGCGGACTGACACAGACTGACACGGACTTGGCAATAGTCCATGAAGAAAGTCCGAGTAAGTCTGTGTCAGTCCGTTGCAAAGAAATGATTCCGTAGCGCAGAATCCATGTGAGAACAAAGATGAGTAGAATCAGTCCGATTGCCATGAGGGCACCTTTCAGTTTGCGATAGTGACCCTTGTTGAGATGCCGTTCTCCAAAGGCAATCATCTTGCCAAAGCCTACGACGGGGTGGGGCAACCATGCTGGATCGCCAATGAGCAGGTCGAGGAACCAGCCGAGGAGCAAGGGTAATATGGCGAACACGGATAGCACGGATTACACGGATTTTACGAATTGACGGATGGCTGCCACAAGGGCGTCGTTCTCTGCAGGTGTCTGGGCTGCGATGCGGAAATGGCGTGGGGTAAGTCCTTTGAAGTTGGAACAGTCACGAATCAGCATTTGGTGCTGACGTGCCAAATAGTCCTTTAGTTGGGCTGCACTACCATTTTCGAATTCTTCGACGTCGAAGTGTGGCACGCATTGACAAAGGATGAAGTTGGTCTGTGTTTCTTGTGTGATGATGCCTTCAATTTGTTGTAACTCTTCACGTAGTCGCTGGGCTTCGTTCAGGTCGGGTGTGCAACGCAACTCGTCGTCATTGCGTAGCAGGAACTTGCCTGCCTCGATAGCCAATGCTGACACACTCCAAGGACGCAGGAACTGGCGCAGGTGCGCTGTCAGCGAGGCATGAGCGGTGATGTAGCCCAAGCGTAAACCAGGAATCGCATAGGTCTTGGTGAACGAATGTATCTGGATGAGGTTAGGCATGCGTGCTGCCCAACGTGGATTCATGATGAAACGGTTGGTGTAGTTTTCATACGACTGGTCAACCACCACGAGGTCGTACTTCACCATCATCTTGTCAATGACAGCCTGGTCATAGACATCGCCAGTGGGGTTGTTGGGATTGCAGAGCCATAGCATGCGGTGGACTGTGTCTGTGCGAGGAAACAGCTGACAGGCATCTTCGTACTCGCTGAACGTAGGACGAGGAATATCCGCCTGCATGGGGAAAGCCTGTGCGATGAGGTAGATGGCATCTGTAGCACCACTGGTGACGATGCCTTGTTCTGGATTCAAATCATACTGCTCGGCAATCATGC
>JAEEGK010011442.1_pt1 | contig 20277 bp, 19 predicted proteins | sample 8958771 | NCBI WGS metagenome assembly JAEEGK01 (sample SAMN16246547, study PRJNA631951) | gut metagenome | biome: gut microbiome; feature: rumen; material: SC-attached | host: Bos | place: Iran: Karaj | collected 2018-10
AGGAAAGCAAATACAGTCATCAGAAAAGTTTCCATCCTTAATTAATTTTAATGGTTTATAATCCAGTTTAATTGCCAAAGTTATCTTTCGACGCTGCAAAGATATGTCTCTTCTGCCACACGAGAAAATAGTTTCAACGAACCTTTGGATTTACATTACGAATCGTGACACAATTGTGGAGAAAGTTCAGTTGTCAGGAATTTCTTGACTACTGCCGCTCGCTCCCTTTTCGAGCAATTTTCCAAATTTTATCCCATATATTTTGTTTTCTCAATAAAATCACCTATCTTTGCGCCCAGATAATGCATCAAGAGTGGCTACATTAGCCCACCAACCAGCCTAATAAATCGTTGGCAACGGTGGTAAAAGGATGCGAGTGAGACTGTTTTACCACTAAACAATTAACGATTATGGAAATCAAGAAGATCGAGAACAAAGATTATGTGATGCTCCTACGTTTGCAGCATCCAGGTTTGAAACCCATGCACGTTGAGCGCGATGCGTTCAAGGCAGAATTGAAACACGTCGAGGGCCATGGCGACTACTGGCTATTATACCAACAGGCTAAGCCCCATGTGGTAGCCCATGTGCAACTCCCCAAGACAGAGGCAGAGTTTGATAATATCCTGAGCTTCTGCCTGATTCAGAACCACTGGTGCGAATATATCGAGGGCGATCTCACCTTCCTCTGTGTCATTGCAGGCTACAACGCTGAAGAGCTGACGCCCAAATATCCGGACTTCATCAAGGAGCGAGTTTTAGCCCTCTGTGCTGTCACGAGATGGTGGTATGAGTACCGAAATGAGGTTCTTTCTAAGAAAGAATGAAGATTTTTATGGGAATACTTTTGAGTTTTCAAAAATATTTTGTACTTTTGCAAATGCATTGTTGCCGATGCCCGTGTCGTAGTGACGAGTAGGCACCATAAAAAGCAGCATTTGCAATAACTTATTGGCAAGGTTGATAGTATCAACTATCTGAGAAGACTTTCGTTACAAAGTCGTGGAAAACTTTAAATGAGATGAGTCTTTGAGGAAGCTTGGTACGCCGTAATAGGCGTACCCTTTCTCTGTATTTCATCTCAAAGCTCATTTCCACGGCAGCTGTAACAAGGAATACTTAAGAGAGTAGGGTACGTTCTTTTATTGCCTGTTACGGGAACTTAAAACAATGAGCATTAGTAAATTAAAAAAGTATACGTTTTCTGGACATGAGTCATTCCCCTGCAAGTCGTTATGGCTGAAGAAGGGATATGATTTTGTCGTTGCTGGAAATGATTTCAATAGTCCTGAGGCTGTGATAGGATTAGGAGTGGGTAAGAATATGGTCTCTTCTATCCGTTTCTGGCTAAAAGCCTTTGGCGTTACAGAGAATGACAAACCAACAGCGTTGGCAGATTATTTGTTTAACGACCAAAACGGCAAGGATAAGTATCTAGAAGATATTGCCACATTATGGCTACTCCACTTAAATCTTGTTTTAACAGAAGAAGCAACTCTATATAACATGTTCTTCTGTGGTGTTCAACGAGAGCGCAGCCATTTTGAAAAAGAGCAAGTCCTGACATATGTAAAGTTGAGAATGGTAGAAGCAGGAAAAATGACGCTTTTCAATCCGAACACAGTGAAGAAAGACGTTGCAGTCCTTCTGCAAAATTATGCATTGCCTCGCAAAGCACAATCCAATGAGGATTTTTCATCGCTGCTAATAGATCTTGATTTAATTCGCCAGAGTTCAGAGAGCAAGGGCTACTACTTTAATGTTGATGGCAAGCGCAAGGTGACAAAGGAGATTTTCCTTTATGGCCTACTGAAACTGAAGGAGCTGGAGGGTGACAATACCATTTCTTTTGATACCATTCAGGAGAGAGTGGGTCTGGTGTTCTGTATGCAGGATTTTGAGACCATCGAGATGCTGAAGCTGTTGGCCAGAGATTATAGCCAGTATTTCGCTTATAGTGACGTGGCTGGCATCAAACAGGTTCAGTTTACCAAAGACTTGGAAGTTAAACAGGTTTTAGACGATTATTATGGCAAAGACATTTAGTTTATCTGCAAACATAGAGAACGGCTTTGCCGAAGGGATGCAATACCTGGTAACGCCAAATGCCCAGAATGCTATTCACAACATTGTGAACGATTTCCGTACTGGCATACACTCTTTCACTATCATTGGATCATACGGCACAGGAAAGTCGAGCTTCCTTCTGGCTTTGGAGGCTGATTTGAAGAAAACTGGCAAGCAGAAATATTTGCTGGATTCCAAGAATCTGTCAAATGCCAAGTCGTTTGAGATTATGAATATCGTAGGCGACTACGCAGAGATGTCAACGCTACTAAGCAAGGCTCTTAATGTGGAGGGCAATACCACCAGCATCCTTGATAGCTTAAAGAATTATTATACCCAATGTCAGAAGAAAGGGAAATTCCTGCTGATAGTTGTTGATGAGTTTGGTAAAGTGTTGGAACATGCAGCAAAAAACAATCCAGAAAAGGAATTGTATTTCTTGCAGAAGTTATCTGAGCTGGTGAATGTTCCCACTCGCCAGATAATGCTGCTTACAACGCTTCATCAGAACTTTGGAGCATACGCCAAAGGGTTAACTGAGGAACAAGCGAATGAGTGGACAAAGGTAAAGGGACGTTTCAAGGAGATAACTTTTGTGGAACCAGTAGAACAGTTGCTCTATCTTGCTTCTACCCAACTAAAAGAAGAAGGAAAGTTAAGTGATGCAGGGAATATTAACCCCCTATATGAGTTGGCCAGAGAGACACGTTATGTCTCAAAGGACTTCCCATATGATACTGCTGCTCAGTTATATCCTTTGGATCTCTTTTCTGCCTACACCATCACTACAGCCATTCAGAGATATGGCCAGAATGAGCGTTCGCTCTTCACTTTCTTGGCATCAAAAGGCACCAATTCTATTTCTGAGTTCGAACCAGCAGAGCATCTAACATACAATTTGCAGAAGGTCTATGACTACGTGCTTTACAACTTCTATTCATATCTGAAAGATGCCAATGCCGACTCAATGAGTTGGAGTACTATTCAGGTCTCTATAGAACGTGTGGAAGGTCAGGACTGGAGAAGTGAAGAGGAAATGCTAAAAGCAGTGCAGTTGGTGAAAGCTATTGGTCTGCTGAACCTCTTTGGTACAGCCGGATTTAAGCTCACAGAAAGGAATCTGACAGATTATGCTCGTGAGGCCATGGCGATAGACAATGCCAAAGAAATCATTCAGAAACTGACTGCCAAGAAGATTATTCGCTACGCGGCTTATAAAGAACGTTTGATGCTTTTTGAGGGAACTGACGTTGACCTCGAAGCAGAGATACGTGAGGCAGGCATGATGGTTTCTCGCCCTGTCACCTTTGTTGATGAATTGAATGTGTTCTTCAATCATAGAATCTCTCCTGTCAAAGCCCACTTCTATCAGAAAGGTACGCCACGATTCTTTGACTACATGATCCGTGAAGAACCTCTGGATGTTGTGCCTACTGGCGATACAGATGGCTACATCGAATTGATATTCTCTACACACAAGAAAGCATTAGAAGAAATCAAGAAATTCAGCTCAGAGACTGACCATGCTCTTATATTTGCATACTTCACCAATACGGAGGACATTATTGACCACCTCTACAATATCAAGAAGTATATGTATTTGTTGGAGCGTGTACTTGACAAGAACGACAGAGTGGCTGTGACTGAAATCCAGAAACTGAAAGAATATGAAGAGACCCTGCTCAACAAAGCTATTAGCGACAACCTCTTCTCATACAAAAATAGAGTCGTTTGGATATTTGCAGGCAAGGAGCAGAAAGTGGAATCGCATCGTGACTTCAATCAGTTACTATCAAGAGTCTGCAATGAGGTTTACAGCAAAACTCCTGTGATGAACAATGAACTGTTCAACAAACATAAACTCAGTGGTACGATAACGGCTGCTCGTAAGAGTTATCTTACCTATTTGACAGAACACTATTCTGAGAATGGAATGGGATTCCCTGAAGATAAATTCCCACCAGAGAAGACCATCTATTCATCGTTATTGTTGAATACGGGCCTGCATCAGAATGGAGATTTCGCAGATGAACCTACCAACAAGGGCTTCATGCCTTTGTGGGATGCCTGTGAAGATTTTTTAAAGAGTTCAGAGAATAAGGCAAGGAAGATATCAGAGCTGATAAAAATACTATCTGCCCAGCCCTATAAAATTAAGCAAGGGTTCTTGGAGTTTTGGATTCCTACTTATCTCTTCATCAAGCGTCAGGACTTTGCACTATATGACGCATCGAAAGGTGCATTCATGCCTAACGTAAATATGGAGTTCTTCGATCTGCTCCAGAAGCATCCTGGCGATTTTGAAATAAAGAAGTTCGCTGTTGATGGTGTGAAATTAGGCTTTTTCAATCAGTATCGTCGTTTCATCAATTTGGGCGATGAGTTCACTATCACCAATGCCAGCTTTATTGAGACCATCAAACCATTCTTAAGTTTTTATGTACGGCTGGATGAATACACTAAGCATACTCGTAAGTTTGACCACGAATCAACAATGAGATTCCGTGATGTGCTGGCTAAGGCAAAAGACCCAGAGAAAGCTTTCTTCGAGGACTTGCCAGAGGCTCTTGGTTTTACTCAGGAGAAACTGAAGCAAGAAGAGTTTATCAATGAGTATGGTAAGATTATTCAGCGAGCAATCAGGGAACTGAGATCTTGTTACTCTCAGCTGATTGATCGCATCGAGGCACGTCTGGTAGAAGAGTTTGGCTTGCAGAGCTATGACTATACAGAATATATCGTTGAAGTGCGCGAGCGACTGGCTCATGTGAAAGACTATCTGCTTACAGGTAAACAACGGGAGTTCTATCACCATGTGATGACAGAATACGACAATCGAACTCAGTGGTATCAGTCAATCTGCTACACTATCCTTGAACAGCGTCTTGATGCATTAAGGGATGAACAGGAAGACAAGTTGGCTGATGATTTGGTTTATTTGTTCAGAGAATGCGAGAAGTACTCGGATATATCCCATAAGGTGGGTGATTCAGATAAGAACGAAGCATATTCATTCGATATGGTGACCAACAAAGGAACCAATATCAGGACTCAGACATACGTACTACCAGAGAAAGACAAGTCTAAAGCTGATGACCTTGAAAAGAAAATCAGCAAACTGCTCTCTGGTGACAATAATATCGACGTTTGCACTCTGCTGTCGATACTCAATAAGAAGATGAATAAATGACAAAGGTAAGACATATATTAGGCATTTCAGGCGGTAAGGACAGTGCTGCACTCGCCATCTATCTGAAGAAGACGTACCCATCATTAAAGATTGAGTACTACAATTCAGATACTGGTTGTGAACTGGCTGAGACAGAAACATTGATCAATCGTCTGGAAGCCTATTTGGGTAAGATAGAACGACTCAGAGCTGCTGAAGGTAGCCCAGAGCCAACACCATTTCATCACTTCCTGAAAGCGATGGGAGGATTCCTGCCTTCTCCACAGGCTCGTTGGTGTACCAAGAAGATGAAACTCGATAAGTTCGAGGAATATGTTGGTGATGATTATGCGGTTTCTTATGTTGGTATTCGTGGCGATGAGGATAGAGATGGCTATATATCATCTAAGCCTAATATCCAGGCTATTTTCCCATTTCGCAAAAATATCTGGAGTATCGATGTAATCAACAAGTTCCTGCATAATGAGAACTTGAATCAGATTACTGAGATCTACGAGCGATTATGTCCTGAAGGATTCCTTCGCGATGAGATATTGGAAACAGTTAGGAAGCCTATCACGAAACAGTTCTATTACTCTAAGAAGATGAATGCACTACTTGATTATGACATTAAGTTGTTCAATCATGCTGTGTTCGAGTTCCTAAAAACGACAGATTATCCAGTGGGCAAACTCGAAGATTTTCCACTACTTGACAATACAGATATTTTGGTGAAGGACGACATTTTCCGTCTTCTGAGGGAAAGCGGCGTGGGCGTGCCTGCCTACTACGAAGAGATTCCTTTCGAAGTGGATGGCGAGAAGGGGACCTATTGCCGCAGTCGTTCTGGTTGCTACTTCTGTTTTTTCCAGCAGAAGATAGAATGGATCTGGCTCTACGAGCAGCATCCTGATCTCTTTAAGAAGGCGATGGAGTTCGAGAAAGACGGCTATACATGGAATCAGAATGAGAGTCTTGCAGACCTCATCAAACCTGAGCGTATACGTCAGATAAAACTCGACATCATCCGTCGCCAGAAAGAAAGCATGGCCAACAATAAGGGGACCACCCTTGCCGAGATCCTTGGCGATGATATTATGTGTACGAACTGCTTTATTTAAAAACTTATGCTGTACGAGGTAGATTGGGCAGATGACGGAACGTATAGACCTGGTGAGTTTAATTCACCAGAGAAATTCTTCAACGATTGCTTGGAGAATAGCAAAGAGTTTGACCTTCAATTAGGTTATTTCAGCTCTGCTACTATCAGTGTGCTTGCTGATGGCTTTGCCACGTTTATTTCGAATGGCGGAAGAATGAGACTTGTCATCAATCACATTGTTTCAGAAGAAGACAAAGAAGCTATTAGCAAAGGAGTACACGGTGGAGTCATCGATTGTTTTGACCTAACCAACTTCGAAACCTTAAGGCAGACATTCGATGAATACCAGCAACAATTCTTCGAGTGCTTAGCTTTCCTTATCTATGACAAACGTATTGATATTAGGATTATTAGGCCAAGGAATAAAAAGGGTATCAGCCATACAAAATCTGGTCAATTTAGGGATGGCGACAGCATTACCTCTTTTACTGGTTCTGCAAATTTCACTATCAGTGGTCTATTTAATAACCTTGAAGAGATTAAAATTGATAGAAGTGATTCTGTTGATATGATGATCCAAAAACGAATAAAAAGCCAGCGAGAAGAGTTTGATTCGATCATGTTAGGGAAGAAAAAGAATGTTGAGTATCTCTCCCCAGAGAATCTTGTTTCTGCCATTAAGTCGAATTATGGAGATAAGGACATAGAGGAACTTCTTGACGTTGAGGTTAAGCTCCGTAAAATTAAAAAAGAAAGGGCTCTCCGCGAAAGACAAGAGTCACAATGGGTGGTTCGTGAAGATATTGATATAGAGCCAAAATTCCCTTATCCTTCTGGGCCTCGTGAATACCAAAAAATAGCATTTGAAAATTGGAAGAATAATGGACAGAAGGGCCTATTCGCAATGGCTACAGGTACAGGAAAGACCATTACTTCGTTGAATTGTCTATTCGAGATATATCAGCGAAAGGGTTACTATAAAGCCATTATTCTAGTTCCTACAATTACGCTTGTAAATCAATGGGAGCAAGAATGTAGGAAATTCCAATTTGCAAATATCACAAAGGTATATTCCAAGAATTCGACTTGGCGAGATGAAGTAGAACGTATTCTCTTTAATGAGAAATACAAGACAGAACGAGAGCCAGAAGTATCATACATCATTATATCGACATATGCTTCGTATTCAAGAGAAAAGGTGTTTAATGTCCTGAATGGTTTTGACAAGAAACGTTTGTTGTTGATAGCTGACGAGTGTCATAATATGGGTTCTGGTTCATTGGTTAAGCGATTGAAAGAGATTCCATATCTCAGACGTATAGGATTGTCTGCAACCCCAGAACGTCAGTTTGATGACGAAGGAAACAAGAAACTTAATAAGTTCTTTGGTTCTGAGGAGCACTATACTTACGAATATAGTATGGAGGAGGCCATCAAAAATGGTGTGCTTTGCAAGTATATGTATTATCCTCATGTGGTCAGGTTAACACCAGAAGAGATGAGCGTATATGTGGAAATATCAGAAAAAATATCGAAGTATTTCAATTATAATACAGAGACTTTTGACCATATTGACGAGATTCTAAAGATGAAACTTCTTGAACGTAAACGGATTATACATAAGGCTGTCAACAAGTTGGAAGTATTCAAATCTATTATTGAAAAAAGATTTGCTGAAAATGGTAACTTGAAATATTCCTTAATATATGTTCCTGAAGGTAATAAGCCTGATTATGTTGGAGGTCAAGATGACTTTGACAGGAACGAAGACATTGATGATGACAACGATGCTGAACATCTTATAAACATTTACACTCAGGCAGTAACAGAAGTTGATGACCACGTTACAGTCAGAAAGTTCGTTTCTGGACAAAAGGATAGAGAAGAAATCCTATACGATTTCGCAGAAGGAAAACTTCAGGTGCTAACATCTATGAAATGTCTTGACGAAGGTGTTGATGTGCCTCGAAGCGAACTGGCTATATTCTGTTCCAGTACAGGAAACCCACGTCAGTTCATTCAGCGTCGTGGGCGTGTTCTTAGAACTCATCCAGACAAAAAATTGGCAGAGTTGCACGACCTTGTTGTACTTCCAGAAGTTAATCCATATAGTGCCAGTTTTCGCATGGAACAGTCACTGGTTAGAGGTGAACTTTTAAGAGTACGAAACTTCGCTAATCTCTCAGAAAATCCCTCCTATTCTGAAATTGAATTAAGAGAGGTGTTGGATCATTATGCATTAACAATCTAAAACTTTATAGCTTATGACAAACAAAGAACGAATGCTTCACATGGTTCTTGATGACCAAAAGCTTCAAGAACTATACGACTACAACAAATCAGAATATGAGGATTTATACACTGCGATGAATTCTGAAAATGTTGTTGTTGCAGCCGTTGCTCGAATAATTAAGAATTTGGATGGTTCAATCGATGAAAGCGTCCAGAAAAAAGTCTATATGACAGTGTTTAACTATATCAACGATAACTATTTATTATGATTATACATAAAATAGAAATCCAGAATTTTAGGAGTTATTACAAGGAGAATACATTTGAATTGTCAGATGGTTTGAATTTAATAATTGGATCCAATGGCGATGGCAAGACCACTTTTTATGAGGCACTTGAATGGCTATTCCGCACAGATGGGATAAACAAGATGGATACTAAATATATATCCAAAAAAAGAAGTGAAGAATTAATGCCGAACAATTCTGATGATGTTCGTGTAGCAATGACATATGAGCATAAAGGCAGAATTAAAGTTTTAGAGAAGATGTTTCACTTTACTAAGTCTTTTGATGGCGAAGTATCGACATCTAATTATTCTTTTTCTTTGATAGAAGGGAATGGAGTTGAACGTATTATAAAAGACGGTGTCACATTTGACAAAGATCTGCCATCAGAGATGCGTAAATTTATTATGTTTAAAGGCGAACAGGATTTGAATATCCTTGAAAAATCAAATTCCCTAAAACAACTTGTCGATGAGTTTAGTGAAGTTCAGGACTTTGAAGCTTATTTTTCATTTATGGAATATGCGACTAAAAATGCCGAACAAGCTCGGGATAATGCGCAAAAGCTAGACAAAAAGAATGCAGATAAAATTAAAGGATATAATAAGACTATCGAACAAGAAAAGGGGCTTTTGTCAGATATTGAGCGAGAAATAAAGATTAAGGAGGGCGAAGCTGAAAATTTCGAGGGTTTACTTAAAAATATCGAACAAAGCGAGGAGGCTTCGAAACTTCTCAAGTCCGTCAACCAAAGGATAGAACGGCTATCTCAACGGAGGGCAGAAACAGCAGCTAGAATCAAAGAGAATTACACCATCAATTTACTTGATGATATGTGGATTCTTATGGGGTTTGCTGATACTGCGGAAGAGTATTCTTCAAAAATCAACGCTCTTATGAATGAGCGCAAGAAGCAGGAAGACCAATATCTCGTGACTGCAGGAGTAGAAAAAGCAATAAAGGCTGCAGAGAGAGGTTTTACATCACTTCCTGCTCATATTCCAGGGAGGAAGATAATGGAAGACATGCTTGAGGAAGAAGTTTGTAAGTTCTGTGGTCGTAAAGCGGAGAAAGGATCGGAAGCGTGGAATTTTATGCATGACCGTTTGGAAGAATATAAAGCATCATTAAATGGAAAGGCTGACGAAGGAATAGAGCCATTATACAAAGCAAATTATATTGGTGAGCTACAAAAGAGAGACACGACCCTTAACGATAATCTTTCTGAAGTAGTAAAGATGCGACGTAAAATACAAGATGCAATTGCTTTTAATAACCGCTTACATGATGATATCAAGAAGATTGATGCAAATCTCTCCTCTGAGTTCGAACAAAAGAAACGCATTTTAGCCCAGGCAGATGGTTTAACAGAAGAACAGCTTCTAGCCAACTATGATAATATATCAGAATGGATGGACAAAAAGAATCGAGCAATCAATAGAATTGACATACTTAAACGTCAGAGAGAACAACATCGAGCAACTCTTGAGGAGGCAGAACTGGCTCTCAGTAAGACTTCTGAAGGAACTGCTGCTGAAATGTATGCAAAAACAGCCTTGATTATTCAGCAGATTTCAAACGCATTCAAAAACGCTAAAGAAGAAAATAAAAGAAGATTACTTGATGCCATTGAAGAGAAATCAAATTTATTTTTAGAGAAATTGAATACAAACGACTTCAAAGGTACTATTAGAATTATAGAAAAGCAAAGCGGACAAGGAGAAGCTTTCTTGATGAATAATGATAGTGTTCGAATCTTTAATCCCAACACAGCCTTAAAGACAACTTATCTCATGTCGGTATTGTTCGCTATAGGTAATTTGTCAAGTGAAAGAGATGGAACAGAATTGCCGTTGTTGTTCGATGCACCAACATCATCGTTTACAGACACGAAGGAAAATGAATTCTTTAGGGTTATTGGTTCATTACGAAAACAAATAATAATCGTTACTAAAAGTTTCCTGCGTGATGGTAATAACGGGGAAGCAATATTAGACCTTTCACGAATTAATGACATAGATGGTCGTATTTTCCGCATAGAAAAGAAACGCCCATTCGATGATAAAAAATTAGGAACAATCCAAACAATAATTACCAAAATCAAGTAAATTATGGCTGAGATATTTGATGATATAGAGGAACTCGTAAAGAAAGACGAGAAACTCATAGATAAATGGGGACGTAGAAACCCAAGATTTGAAAAGCAATACGAACAAAGTGTAATGCGTGTGATTTCTGACTATGGTATAGGTGCTTCTGGAAATACAGGAGCAAAAGGTAAGATCCTAGGAGCAGGATATGAGCCTTATATTATGGCATTTTTCATAGGATTATATGCAAACAAAAGAATTCCTCTTTCAGAGGATGCTGATGATGTGAAGGGTTTAGGACAACCTTTACAGTATTGGGGAAATCTTGATTCAAAGAAATTTCGCAAGGCTTATCCGAACTTACGTTCATATATCTTCATAGCTCTCGTCGCTAAGACAGATATTGATTGGATAGCTCTTGATAAAGGAATTATCGATGCAAGTACAGTAGTTTCCTCACTAATAAAGACGATGGAAGAATATGCAAACTATGGGTTCTCCGTAATGGATGAAAAGTTACGAGAAGATAAGGGGTATTTTTTCTCTAATAGGGCCTTCCTTGACATGTTCCTTCAATTGACAGACAAAGGCCTTGAAGAATTTACTCAAGATGAAGAAATAGAAGAATTGTAACATCATTTGAGCATGGATTATACAGAAGCCTTCAAAAATCTAAGGACTAATAATAAGTATGGACGAAAATCGCCGCACAAGGCTGTATTAATGCTTACGGTGATTGAACTATTCGAACAAAATGAGTTGTCAGATAATGAAATATATTATGATGACAAATTGAAATCTATGTTCTTAAAAGTGTGGAATAGAGTGTTACCAGAAGAGCCTCTTTTCCATCCAGATGCTTACTTGCCATTTTGGTATCTGCAAAGCGATAGTTTTTGGCATATAGTTCCAGTCCGTGGTAAGGAGGATATTCTATCATTGATGAGAGATACGAATGTAAAACCATCTGAAACAAAGTTATACGATTGTGTCAAGTATGCAGAACTTGATGAAGACTTGTATTTTCTAATGACATTGCCCTCTGGGCGTTCTTCATTGAAAAGAGTATTATTGGAGACATATACAAATCTATCGGATATACAAATAGAAAAATTGGCTTTTAGTGCTGATAATGCTATAGATCATTCTACCACAGCACTATCTGATTATGAGAGAATAATCTCAGAAAACAAGGGTGAGGCGGAAAAGAATCCTACAGTAGTGAATAATGAGGCTTTTCTCGATTTTAATATGTTAAATGAAGATGTAAAGATAGCCTTAAATCTTGAATATTACACTTTTTTGAAAAATCATAGGGGCGAAAGAGAATTGTTTAAAGAGATTTGCCCTACAGTATATGATTTATATCATAACATCGTTAATCACCCTATAAAACAGGGAGAGGTTACTCCTACGTTGGCTTTTATTTATGAAAACTTTCTTTCCGATCTTAAAATATCCTTGATGAGTGAAGATTATTCAATGGATCTTATTGATAGGATAGGGGAGGCTATAGCTATTTTGCGTGGAAATTACAAGTTTGAGGAAAATACAACAAAGGATGTAGAAAGTGAAAAGTCGGAGATTTCCGACAATAAAGAACAAGAAACAACTCATGATACTGACATAGAGTCAACTTTATCGGAATTAGAAATAGAAAATGTATATTTGGATTCACATGGTAAAACTGATTCTTCCAGAGTCTCTATTCCTGATATAATTCCAGAAAAAGACTTTGTTAAAGAAGATAGAAAAGGAAAGCCATGGACACAGAATGAAGAGGAGCTTATAACTCTTTATTTCAACCAAGGTAAAGATGCTGCAACGATAGCTGATATAGTTGGACGTACAGAGGTGTCAATCAAAATGAGATTGGCAAAACTCGGCTTAATTGAATACACATATAAACAGGGAGACTCATTATCAACTGTTCCTACGAATAATTTTGAAGATAATGGTGATAAAGAGGATTTCAAGATAGAAAATTCACTAGTGGCATGTTCTATCTACAATAAAAAAGACGAGAAGGTGTTTTCTGCTGAAGGTAAATTAAAATATATAAATGGAAATCTTTATCGCTTTAATCACAAAAGAGAATGCTTTACTGTAAAAGAAATGCTACTTGATGGTGATAAGTGGATAAAAGGTACAAAGAAAATTGTAGCTTACCCTCAATCTGATCTTTATATCTTAATAGATAGGGCATATGATTATTGTGATGTAATTGAAGATATAGTAGATAGTCCAATCTTCTCGGAATGCAAATTGAAAATTAAGGGAGTTTGGTATGATAATACTGGTAATAGTCTTGAAGATAAAGAGCCCAAGGAACACAACCTTTTTAAAAGAATAAAGAATAAAGTATCTGGTATCTTACATTCCGATTTTACACCAAAAGGAAAGTTGAAAGATATTCCAAGCATTGCAACTAGTTCATATGATTATATGTGGATGATGTCTTTAGTGGAATTTATGCAGTTAAAACCACAACCTTCTATTATTTCATTTGATAGAATGGCTTGTATGACAATCGCTATTGCATGGGAAATTATCAATGAGGATGAAACTGCACGTGAAAAGGAAGGCTCTATGGTAAAGTGCATTGAACATCTTATAGAAGAATCTAAAATTGAAATGGGTGAGTCGTTAGAATGGAAATCGTCAAGAAAGACAATATTTCGTGCAATAAAAGACTACCCAATGGCTGGCGCCTTTGAAGATTTAGTTGATGAATTATTAGAAAAGTCGCCCTATAATGTGCTAAGAGCCTGGTTCCCTAACGAAAGTGATAATGAAGTAATTGGTCATTCTGCGTCTTTTGAGAAATCATGTCTATATGCAATTCATCCAGATAAACGAGACCCTTATTTGGAAATTAATAACAATTGGATGAAATATTTGTTCTATGAGCACGACAAATTAATGAGCTATTTCAAGCAGTACTATTTGGATTATATTGAAGGAAAGTGAATCAATTATCATAATGTCTATGTATCATAAATTAAATATTTATTGGGCTATTCCTTAAAAGATATTAAATTCCAAGGGGGTGTCCCGACTTTTGAGACAGGGTCAATATTATATTTGCACCAAAATTTATTGTTTAACTTAAAATGATTGGGTTATGATAGAGAATTGGTTTTTTGCGATTATAATTGTTGCAGTTGTTCTTAAGAGCATATATAAAAAGTTACAATAAGGTCTTTGATATGTATTACGATAATGTGTATTGCCCAGAATGTGGCTGCGAGGATGTAACGATTTACGATGATGGCTATTGCGAATGCAATGGCTGTGGATTTGAATGGCAAGAGTTTTATGAGGAATGATGAATTCAATACTGGCATGAAAGTCGCGGTTTGCATAGAAATTGCAGGCCTCATATGTGTATGTATAGCACTTATAAAGTGGGTATATGGATTATTCGCTTATTCTATTTTTATAAAAGAAGATAGAGTTGCTGATCAGATCAATAGCAGTGAAGCCACTGTTTGGTTCTGGATTGGATTTGGTACTATTATGTTTTCAGGTTTGTTGTTTTATGCTTACAAGCCATCAGGTTGGGGTGAGAACCATAGACGCAGCGGTACCAACGACTACCCACATGAAGAATATGATGATAGTGAGTGTTAGGGTATGAAGTATATACCTATTATATTATTAATAGCCTTTCTATTTGCTGCATGTGGCAATCGTAAGGGTGGAAAGAATGAAGCGCCGATTGATGGCGGTCATGGTATTGGTATCGATACTGCGACGGTTAATGAGATAAAGCATTATGAGGATTCAATCAGGACAAAAGAATCTGCAAATGAAAGTACCACTTCTATTGCGCCATCATCTTCTCCATCAAGGGAAGAATATCATAAGCCTGACAACATGCGTGGGTTTGATCCTGCATCAGAAGATGATATGGATGATAACGGCATGACGAGGTTTATGGAAGTGAATGATGAAGAGGGGTGGGATTAAAAAAAGCTCGCCGCTGCGAGCTGGAAAATTATTAACCTTAAATCTAATATTGTGATAACACGAAAAAAGCAGCGTCATCACGACGAGTATGGGGTTTTATCTGATGTTATTGAGTAGATCAGTTGCTGATGTTTCTTGCATTTTGATGTAGGCGAAGAGTTTTTTGCCCGCATCCTTCAGGCTGGCACCAAAGATGTATACCACATCGTCGATAATCAGGAAACGGTCGTGATTGCGCTGAGTGGTGCATATATTAATAGGTGGATATTGCTGGTTGTGGCGTTGGACGTCGAGCTGCTGTTGTTGAGATAGCTGGCGAGTGTAGATGGTAGCTGAAATATTGACATCGCGCTTGCTGAGCATGGTGAGGGTTGCTTCGTCGATATAGTTGTCGATAAGGACGATGGTGTGCTTCGCCTGTTTGATAAGGTTGACAATCTGCACGTAGGCATCGAAGATCTGGCCATCGTAGAAGATACCTTCTACAGGAGGCAGGGAGGAACGGACAAAGAAATCGACTTTTTCTTCCAGTACACTAATCCTTTTGTCGTGTGTACCTAACTGGGTATGTAAATCTTTTAGGTTTTGATTGATGGAGTATCCTCGAAGCAGGTATTCTTTCAGAACCTTATTTGCCCATTGACGAAAAGCTGTCCCTTTCTTGCTTTTCACTCGGTATCCAACGGATATAATAACATCAAGGGTATAAAATGCTACGGGTTGCTTGACTCCATCAACACGCAAAAAATGCGTGTTAATAGCTTTCGGAACTTCGTTATCAGAAAACACATTATTGATATGTTTCCTGATTGTTTTCTCGTCTCTATCAAACAAAAGTGACATTTGATTGGCACTTAGCCAGACGGTTTCACCTTCCATTCTTACCTCCAGCCTGATAGTTTCATCTGGCTGATACATGACGATTTCGCCCTTTTGTGATTCAATGTTGTTCATACTATTGTGTTTAAAGTTTGGGGCAAAGGTAGTGATTATTTTTTGATCAGCCAAATGTTTATTGAAAAATTTTGTGTCTATATAAAAATAATGGATTTCTTTTGTTTTATTCAACTTTTATTCCTTACCTTTGCAGAAAACACACTTGTAGATGACTATGAAAAAAAAGTAGAAAAAAATAAATTATGATACCAATAAAACCAGATACTATTTTGACCTTTATAGAGAGAAAAGAAAGTAAAACAATAACTTTAAAACTATAGAGTATGATGGCAGAAACAAATAATGACGATTCGTCAGAATTGAAGCCGTGGGGTGGGAAACAAAAGAAGTACCAAACCCTGCGGCAGCAAACAAAAACACAATATTCCATAGAATTAGACTTTTTAGAGAAATATGCTTTAAGTCGTGCGACATGGGAGGAAGCAAGGCCCATCGTCGACTTGTTGGAGATAAAGTGGGGATTAGACCCTCCTCCGCCTGTGGCTGCTGTTATCCAAAGAATCAAGGAGAAATTCAGCCAACTGATCTATGGCCCTAAGATTGACTCACATGATACGATTCAAGGCGACAAGAATAGTTTTGAGTCAGGGGCAGACCTAAATAAACTATATATGTCTCAGGGCATTTCTGTCCAAGAGGCAATTAAAGAACTAACTAAACAAACAAATCATGGCAAAAGACAACGTAAAAGGAGATCACAATGTGTTCCAGGCAGGAAGCATGATGGTGAAACTGTATCAGATAAACTACCCCAACGCTCGAGGTAGTTGGGTGAATGATGATGAGGACTTCACTGAGTATGAAGAAGTAAAGGTGGATTTCAACATCGGAAAGGAAGAGCCTAATTACTTCCAGACAGGCAGATTCCTGAAGCGGATCATCAATGATGACTGGTTCTATGAGCTGCGCACCAACAAACGCTTTACCATGGAATGGTGCGAAACGCTTATTGACGACCTGGTGGATTCTGAGTGGAAAATAGAAGTTGGCGATTTGTGGGAGAATCGTAGTAAGCGTGAGATGCTAAAAGGCTATTTCCTGGGATGCCTGAAAGATGCGGGTGTAATCAAAGGCAGCTATGACTTCATCGCCAGATGTGTAGGCTATGAAGGCAGGGAATCGCGTACCTTTTCCAGATATATGAGTGCTGGAAAGAAGCAGTGTTTCTATGATTGGATTGCATTTTACGTGGCAAGGAACTAAGTAAATCAACTATTTTGCGATTGAAAATGATGCGATTGGCTTTATCGGGGTCAATCGCATTTTTTTATGAAAAAAATTTTTTTCCTCGATAAATAAAGGGTTTGAGGGGTGTTTTGGCTTGCGATTGAGAGCCCCGATTTTTTTAAGATTTTCAATCGCATAATCGCATTCTACCTTTGCCATCGCAATTAAGAATTGCTAGCGCGAATGAAGGCTTCGGCTTAGCATAGCTCGAGTAAACTCGGCTCTGCATTCGCCTTGCACTTCAATTGCAAGTGAAAGCTGCAGCATCACGAACAACAGTAGTAACAATTAATAAACAAAGGTAAAATGAAAACAAAGAAAAAAGTAATTAAGAAGATTTCACTGGATGTGTTTCTTTCTGTTCAGGACTTGATGCCTGATTACGGATTGAAGCCTGAGGTGGAGGAGATCATGGACAGAGTGGCACCAGAGGTGAGTCCATTGCTCCGTGATATGCTGGAAGAACAACTGCTGGGCTTTCATGAGGATATACAGATAGAGATGGCAGAGAACTTGGAGAAATTTGCCTGTCTGCACGAAGCTCACTTCACAGGGAGTCCTGATGTGGACTATGTACTGACACAATGCTATGGGTGGATTGCTGCTGAGCATGGAGTTTAGGGTTTACAGTTTATAGTTCTTTTAGTCGGCTAACGCCTTTGTAAAAGCGGCAAAGCCGAGCGTACGGTTTACAGTTTACAATTTATAGTTTTAAGTTTATAGTTATGGCTGAGAAAAAGAAAGAAAAGAAAGAGGTCGGAATGACCAAGATTGAAGTTGAAAAGCTGGCTTGTATGAAGGCTGAGAGAGATGCCATGAGGCTGACCATCCGCAATCAGGAATATGAGATCCAGGAGAAGTGTAAGGAGCTGGATGAGACCAAGGATACGCTCAGGGAGATGGTAAAGCGTCTAGGCGAGACCCGCGACCTGCTGCACTCTTCTTTACAGTTACAGGCTTATCATAAGGATGTTGCAGATGGCTGTGTAGACATGATCCGTGAGTTCCTGTTTAAGTGGCTGACGAAGCAGAATCAGATGAAAATGAAGAAGATGCTCCAGTTCCACCAGATGGAAGGCCAGCTGCGGTTGATGCTTGGGGTGCTCAATTATATCCTCTTCGGCAAGGAGTATAGCTCTCGGGATGAGGTGGAGAAGACGCATTTTGACGTCATCTGCAAGAAGATCGACGAGGATGCCATCACACTGCCCGCTCACTCGATGATGGTGCAGCTCGTGGTTAAGTACGGATTGTTCCAAAAGATCAAAGACCAGATTAAAGATTAAACTTGAAACATTAAACATTAAAAATTAAACATTAAACATTCTTGGCAAAGCCAAGCGGCAGAGCCGAGCGAAAGATTAAACATTAAATAATGACAGGAAGACAATTGAATTTTGCAGAGCAGGCGGTACAGGTGCTGACGCTCGAAGAGCTCGAAAGGAGCTATCATGAGAATCTGCCTACGGGCGATCCCGTGGGAGGAATCTATCACTTCGCACTGATTCAACAGGTGTTGGAGATCTTTGAGAAACGTGGATTGAAACCCGTTGTTCAAGAAATCTTCGCTGCTGCGAATCGTGATTCTAAGCGACCTGGTGTGACACTGCTTCCACAGTTGGAAGAGAAGTATGGCGAAAGGTCTATCGAGGCTCACCTTTTAAGACGTGTGTATGCGAACATTGAGATTCGCAGTGATGAGACTGATGACATTGTGACTTGTCTGGCTGTAGCCTACCATCAAAAAGGTTCGCAGTTCGGTATTGGTCCCATGGTTAAGGTGTGTCATAACCAGACAATCCTCGGGGCGCAGGATGTAGTCAGCAATTACACTTGCTATGGTGGTCAGAGCCGCAAGGACAAGTTCACTTTGGAGATGATGATGGCGAGGGCTGAGCAGTGGGCTGATGACTATGAGCCTTATCAGAAGGTTCGCCGTGAGCGCATGGCTGCGTTGAGAAATGCGGAGTTTACGCGTGCCGATATGCTGAAGCTGATTGGTGTCCTCGTGGAAAAGCGCATCTTGCACGATACGAATAATGATGCTCTCCGTATATCTCAGCCTTATCCGCTGAATTCCTCTCAGATCAATGAGACTTCGGAGCAGCTGATCTCCATGATGAATGGGAATCAACCTCAGAATTATTGGGATGCCTATCAGCAGCTGAATACTGTCTTGAAACCGGGTCGCATGGATATTCCGCAAGTTCTGCCGCAATCGTTGGCACTTTTCGAGACTATGTACGAGAACATTAAACATTAAGAATTAAACATTAAACATTGGTAGAATGGAAAAGTTATCAGAAACAGAGATTGAGAAAATCGTTGAGGATGTGCTGACTTCTCCTTGTAACATGATAAAAATGTTGCTGAAATATGAGAAAAGGGCTACGTACCAGATAGATCATGGCTGTTTACATCTTGATTTTGATGACAGGGTGAATTCGCCGTGGAATGATGACATCATCAGGATGTTACCGCTTGGGTTCCCTGTAACGGCAACAAGCTGGAAGGGTGTTATTTATGTTCACTGTTTAGGTGGGAATTCTATAGACTGCGATGGCATGGGCACTCACGAGATACTGAGAATGATCATGGCTAATTTCGCAGATGTAGCTGAAGCAAAGAAAAGATTAAAAACAGAATAACAATGAAAAAGTACATTGAAATTCCAGCAGAGGCGCTGGAAAACTTAGAGAATGGTAAGTATGTAGAGGGTTCTCTGCATAAGTGCAAACAGACTGGCAAGATTGTGTTCCGTGCCTACAACCGTATTAGCCGGAAAAAGAAGGATCGTATCATCCGCCAGTTGGAGAATGGATGGTTGAAGGAGAGCGCAACACGTATCAAGTTCTATAACTCAGTGAAGAAGGATCTTGGTTTCCGACTGGTGAATGTGGCGATGCATCGCGACCTGCAGGATGCCATGGGGGCGCTGGAGGTGGAAGAGCTGCTGGATCGCATTTGACATTAAACATTAAACATTAAACATTAAATAATGGAATTATTAGTAACAATAGTAGAGGTGGGCGCATACTCTGAGCGCCAGTATCAGCGACAGGATAATACAATGGAGTATTTCAAAAGTCGTGGTTTTGTCCTCAAAAGAGGTGGTGATATTATCTATGGTGAACTGACGGGCGAGGCTGCATCGAAGAATCGCGATACGCAGTA
>JAEEGK010011443.1_pt1 | contig 20276 bp, 17 predicted proteins | sample 8958771 | NCBI WGS metagenome assembly JAEEGK01 (sample SAMN16246547, study PRJNA631951) | gut metagenome | biome: gut microbiome; feature: rumen; material: SC-attached | host: Bos | place: Iran: Karaj | collected 2018-10
AAAAGACGTTGATGAGCACGTATACCGCAATGAACGCGACGATGATATCGGTAAGGCCCAGATTGAAACGCTTAACCGATACGGGAACTTCTATCTTGTTTTCGGGCTGAGCGGGATCGGCGATCTTTATGGTCGCCTTATAGGGCTTATCGGATGCGGGGAAAAATACCGTGTTATGCTCGCGGGTCACGCCTTCGTTTTCCGAGACGACGTCGAGAATGATCTCATCGTCCGTTTCCTCCATGGAGCTGCCCTCGGAATAGCCGAAGACCACCTTGTAGGCATGCTTGATATAAAGGTTGGGCATTGCGCTTAAACAGCTCATGCCGCTCATATCCCTTACCTCTTTGCCGTTCTCATCGTACGTGCGAAGCGTAAGGGTATGCTTTACCGCCTCCGTCGCGGCGGGTTCCTCCGACGAAGCGGCTTCGGTCGCGGTTTCGGCCGCGGTTTCGGCGGGTTCCTCAGACGCGTCGACGGAGCCCTCTGCGAAGACGGCGCCGCAGACTGAGAGCGCCAGCATTGCTATCAGCAGGAAAAGAGCGATCTTTTTAAGGGTCTTCATATTGTATCTCCTTTACGGGATTATTGTTTATATCTTCTTGAGTTTTGCGCCCTCGGGCGTATCGACTATCATGTAACCGGCGGCCTTTACCTCGTCGCGGATGGCGTCCGCCGTCGCCCAATCCTTCGCCTTCTTCGCCTCGGCGCGCTTTATAAGGAGCTCCTCAAGATGGGAGAGATCCTCGCCCGCGCTTTCTTCGGGTGCGGCTTTGGTAAGATCGAGCGAGAGCACGCGGTCGAAATCCTCTATCACGGCGAGCTTCGTCGCGGGGGAAAGCTCCGCCTTGATCACGTCGTAAAGCAGCGTCAGACCGAGGGAGGTGTTAAGATCGCTGCCGACGGTCTCGATAAAGCGCTGCCTGTATTCCAGGACGGCGTTTTCGTCGGGGGCTTCGCCGGACTTTTCCGCCTCCGCCTTTACTGCGGCGACCCTTGAAAGGAGCTTGTCGTAAGCGGACTGGGCGTTCGCAAGCGCCTCGTACGAGAACACGAGCTGCTTCATGTAATGGCTCTGGAGGCAGAAGAACCTGTATGCGAGGGGCTTATAGCCGTTCTCCTCTATCGCGGAAACGGTGAGTATGCCGCCCTTCGACTTGCTCATCTTGCCGGATTTGTCGTTAAGGTGCCTGGGGTGGAACCAATGGGAGCACCATGGATGCCCTATCGCCGCCTCGGACTGGACGATCTCGTTGGTGTGATGCGGGAAAATGTTGTCGACTCCGCCCGCGTGGATATCGAGGTATTCGCCGAGGTATTTAAGGCTGATAGCGGAGCACTCTATATGCCAGCCGGGGTAGCCGTAGCCCCACGGGGAATCCCACCTTAACTCCTGCTCGCCGAATTTCGACGTGGTGAACCAAAGCACGAAATCGGTCTTGTTCCTCTTATTCGTATCCTCCGTTACGTCGTCGCGCACGCCGACCATGAGGTCGTCCGCGGAATGCCCGGTGAGCCTGTAATAATCATCGACCTTGGAGGTGTCGAAATACACGTTGCCGCCCGCCATGTAGGCATAGCCCTTGTCGAAGAGGATCTGAATGAGCTTTATGAAATCTTCGATGCAGCTCGTCGCGGGGACGACTATCTCGGGCTTTTTGACGTTGACCTTTTCGCAGTCGCCGAAGAAGGCGTCGGTGTAGAAGCGGGCGATCTCCATTGCGGATTTGCCCTCGCGCTTGGCGCCCTCGAGCATCTTGTCCTCGCCGGTGTCGGCGTCGCTCGTAAGATGACCGACGTCTGTAATGTTCATGCCGCGCTTGACCTCATAGCCCGCATAGACGAGCAGTTTTTCAAGCACGTCCTCCATGATATAGGTGCGGATATTGCCGATATGCGCGTAATGGTAAACGGTCGGCCCGCAGGTGTACATGGTGATCCTGCCCGCTTCGTGCGGCACTATCGGCTCCACGCTGCGGGTCAGCGTATTGTAAAGGCGAATCGTCTGCATATTAAGAACCTCCTGTATCAATCTATTTCGATAAGCCGGGTAAACTCTTCGCTTACGCCGAGCGCTTTGATTATCTTTACCGCGTCGCGCGGGGGATCCTCGTCCGGCGCAACGGGATAGAGACCGTAATCCATGAGCTTCGCCAGGGACTCGACCGAGCCGGAGCGCATGATGAGATCGAGCTTTTCCGGCGGCGCGTTCCTTAACCCCGCGACCTGGTAATGGAGTCGGGCGAGCTTTGCCACTCCGTCAAAATGCGTGGCAAGCACCGCGTAGGTGTTGCTCCGTGAATTGAAGAGCCTTGCCGCCGCCTTTACGAGAGCGGCGCCCTCGTGCGGGTTGGTGCCGCGGGCGAATTCGTCGAGCAGCGCGAGCACGCACTCCTTGTCCCCGGACTCCGCAAGCATGGCGTCGAACGCCTTCATCTCTCCGCCGAAGCTCGAGAGACCGCTCATGGCGTCCTCCCTGTCCTCGCTCAAAAGATAGAGATCGTCTATCATGGGGAGCTCGGCGCTTTCGGCAAACACCGCATAGCCGCACATAGCGAGCATGGTATTGAGCGCGAGCGTCTTTATCGCGATGGATTTGCCGCCCATGTTCGCGCCGGTTATCACGACGGAGCCCTTTTCAAGCGTCATCGAGACGGGCACGAACTCGCGCCCTTTTTCGGCGAGCGCCTCGCCGAATTTCGGGTTTACCATGCCCTTCATGACGAAACGGTCCGAGCCGACGGTCGGGATGACCGCGTTATACGCGACCGCGAGCTTTGCCTTGCCGAGGGCAAGATCGAGCCTGCCTATCGCCGCGGCGTTATCGAGGAGCTCCTCACGGTAGGGCATGAGCCTTTCACAGAGCTGCCCGCGGACGCGGGCGTTCTCCTCCTCCTCCATTGCGGCAAGGCGCGTCCTTTCAAGGCGCGTTTCATCCGAATCGTCGCCCCTGCGCATCGCCTCGTCTACGCGGCGCCGCTCTCTGCGGATCGAGGCGAGCTTTTCCGAAAGCCTGTCGGAAACGTAGAACGAGGGCGACCTTGTCCCGTCGGGATCGATTAGATCGAGCGCGCGCGGCATGGCGGTGATATCAAGCTCCTTAAGATCCCTGCCGAGCTTCTTGACCTCCGGCGCGATCAGCTCGAGCTGGAGCAGGAAGCGCTTTACCTCAAAGAGCTCCACCTCGGAAAGCGGGCGCGCCTCGAGCGCGGCGATGGAACGGCGGATGTCCTTAATGGGCATCATGAGTCGAAGGAGCGAATTTACCCCCGCGATATCATCGCGCACGGCGTCCATCAGCACGGAGACGTTATGCTGCTCCGTCTTAAGCAGATCGAGCTCCCCGCGTTTGTAAAAATGCGGATGCCTCGAAAGCTCCTCCCCGTAAGGGGTGACGAGCTCGGTCCTGTCCGCTGCAAAACGGAAGCCTATCGAATTGAGCTGTTCCTTATCAAACATCCTTAACGTCCGTAACGGGCGCGGAGACTCCGCTTTCACGGAGCTTTGCCTCCACCCTTTCCCTGAATTCGTTTTTATCGTAATGCATACCGTACGCGGAGAACGGATTGACCGTTACCGCGATGAGCCTTGTGCTTTTTATAAGCCTCATTTCTCCGATGAAGCGGCAGAGCTTCAAATAATTCTCGCGCTTTAAGAGGAGCCTTGAGGCGTCCTGCGCGGCGAGTGTGACGCCGGTGAGCGGCTTTGCGTATTCCGTAAGCTCCTTCGCGGTGCTGTCCGTGAACGCGCCGCGGATTATTAGCGTTTGGACGCCCTCCTTCAAGTCCCGCGCGATATCCGAAAGGCTTTCGCCGCCGACGGCGCCCTTCGGCGTGAGCGCGGTGAATCTGCCGAGATCGGGAGCCTCCCCTTCATATGCCGGAAGGCTGAAGAGGCAGGCGTAATAGGCGGTATCGTCCGCGGTCTTTCTGATATCCGCGTCGTACGAGGCGCCGGAGCTGAGTATCACTCCGTCCGCCAGCGAGGGGTTGCCGAGGGATTTGCGGCTGATCGCGCCGTCTATCAGCACCCTGTCCGCGCCGAAGGCGAAAAGCCTGTCCCTGACGGACTTCTGATGCTCCGTTATGGAGGCGCCGCCGAGCTGCACGTACCCCGCCGAGCGGGCGCGGACGACGACTATCGCTCCCATGGGGGTGGGGATGCCGGTCGAATCGAGTATCTCCATGGAGATATCGCCCTCCTTAAGAAGCTGCTCCGCCGTGGCGACGAGCGCTCCCTCCCGAATGAATATCTCCGGCTTCTTGGTGTTGGTGACGAGGTCGCTCCTCTCGCCGTCCCTGCCGATGGAGGTGAGTCCCAGCCTCTCCCCCGCGTTTTCGCATTCCGAGATAAGGGAATTAAGCACGGTCGTCTTGCCGGCGTTCTTGCACATGCCTATAACGGAAAGCGTTTTTATGCCGCCAAGCAGCTCGTAAAGCATGACCGTATACCTCCAATTTTTTATTATAACACAAAGAATACTCCGATTTCAAATACTATCGTGTTTTTCTTGCAAATATTCTCAATCGAGGACGCCGCGAACGGATCGCGCCTTACGCGCGGATGATATGCCAGCGACCCTTTTTATCTGCTTAAAAGAGAATAATTGCGTAATATTCTCTTTTTGAGCGATTTTTTTGCTCAAACCCCTTGTTTGCGCTTGCGAAAGATGCTATAATATGCTCAAACCTTTGAATATGAAAAGGAAGGCGTTTACAATGGATATCGGCAAAAAGCTCACGGAATTGAGGAAGACCGCGGGATTTTCCCAGCAGGAGGTCGCGCGGCTCGTTTCGCTCCACACGGGTCCCATCACCAACCGTGCGGTAAGCAAGTGGGAGACCGGCGCTTCGCTGCCGGACGCGGCGCAGTTTATCTGGCTCTGTGAGATATACGGCGTTACGGACGTGGTTTCGGAGTTCCTTGACATCGGCACGGGGAGCCCGTTTTCCGGTCTTAACAGCGAGGGCGTGCGTATGGCTGGCGAATTCATATCGCTGCTGCGCCTCTCCGACGCATATGCCGAGACCTCGCCGATCCGCGAAAAGCGCGTCGAGGCGGCGCGCGTCGTTCCGCTCTACGACCTGCCCGTTTCCGCCGGCACGGGAATATTCCTCGACAGCGACAATTTCGAGTCATACGAGGCTTCGGATATCCCGCCGGAGGCGAATTTCGCCGTACGCATAAGCGGCGACTCGATGGCGCCCGACTTTGTCGACGGGCAGATCGTTTACGTCCGCAGCTGCACCGAGCTTGAGGACGGCGATATAGGCATATTCATCTACAACGGCGATTCCTACTGCAAAAAGCTCGACCGCTCGAACGGGTTAAAGCTCATTTCGCTGAACCCGCGCTATAATCCGATAAGCGTAAAATACGCCTACGAGCTGCGCGTGGTGGGCAAGGTCGTGGGATAAAAGCACATTAAAAAGGCATTGTCTTTGACAATGCCTTTTTTGTTATACAAGCAATTATTTGATCACCTGCTGGGGCTCCTCTTTGCCGGGCTGTTCCTTCTTGCCGGAGAGCATGAGGTTGGTGATGATGCCGAGGATCAGCGCGCAGGCAACGGTGGTGAGCTTGATGGACTGACCGTTCTTGAGCGCGAACTCAAGCGCGAGACCGCCGACGCCGGCGATGAGTATAACGGAAGCGACGAAGAGGTTGCGGTTCTCGTTAAGATCGACGGGCTGGAGCATCTTAAGACCGGATACGGCGATGAAGCCGTAAAGCGTCATGCAGACGCCGCCCATAACGCAGGCGGGTATGGAATCGAGGAATGCGACGAACGGGGAGATGAACGCGAAGAGTATCGCGAGGATCGCCGCGCCGGTGATGGATATGACGGAGGCGTTGCCGGTGATGGCTACGCAGCCGATGGACTCGCCGTAAGTGGTGTTGGGGCAGCCGCCGAATATCGCGCCCGCGAAGGAGCCGATACCGTCGCCAAGGAGCGTGCGGGAGAGACCGGGATCGGTAAGCAGATCCTTGCCGATGATGGTGGAAAGGTTCTTATGATCGGCGATATGCTCGGCGAAAACGACGAACGCAACGGGGATATACGCCACGGCGATGGTGCCGATGTAAGCGGCATTGATGTCCTTTACGCCCTTAACAGCCTCTATGAAAGTGAATTTGGGGAGGGATATGAACGTATTGATCGTGACGCCGTCCTTAACAAGGGCCTTGATGGGCGCGAAGTCGATGATGCGGAGAGCGGGGTTGCCGACCGCCCTGCCGATCAGGGTGAAGACCAGCGCTACGATGTAGCCCGCGATGATGCCGATGATGAAGGGGATCAGACGGAGCTGCTTCTTGCCGTAGGTGGAGCAGAGTATAACGGTGAACAGAGTCACGAGCGCGCAGATGAGCGCGATGTAGGGGGATGCGGTGGGCTGCAGCACGTTGTCAACGACGGGGCCGTAATCGCCCTTCATCATGTCGCCGACGGCGTTGCCGGCAAGGGAGAGACCGATGATCGCGACGGTCGGTCCTATGACGACGGCGGGCATGAGCTTACCTATCCACTTGACGCCCGCGAACTTGACGATGATCGCGATGACAACATAGACGAGGCCGGCGAAGCATGCGCCGAGTATGAGGCCGAAGAAGCCGAGGCTCATCGATACGCCGCCCGCGAAAGCCGCCGCCATTGCGCCGAGGAACGCAAAGGAGGAACCGAGGAATACGGGGCTCCTGAATTTGGTGAAGAGCTGGTAGACTATGGTGCCTATGCCCGCGCCGAAGAGCGCGGCGGAAGCGGTCATACCGTGTCCGACGATCGCGGGCACGGCGATGGTCGCCGCCATGATCGCAAGGAGCTGCTGGAAGGCGAATACGATCAGCTGACCGAATTTGGGCCTGTCCTTAACGTTGTAGATCAGATTCATTGGGTTTCCTCCTGTTTATTTACGGCAGAGTCGACCTGCCGTTTTTTTCATCTTTCGTAGAGCTTGACGCCGTACGGCTCGCCGTCCGTTTCGGGCACGGTGACGGCGATCAGCTCGTTCCTTGCCGTGGGGATGTTTTTTCCCACGAAATCGGGGCGGATGGGCAGCTCCCTGTGCCCCCTGTCGATAAGCACGGCAAGCTGTATCAGCGCGGGACGCCCGTGCTTGAAGACCGCCTCGATCGCGGCGCGCGCCGTCCTGCCGGTGAATATGACGTCGTCGACGAGTATGCAGCATTTGCCGTTCAGGTCGACGGGGATATGCGTCTCCCCCGCGTCGGGCAGATCGGTCATTTCGGAGAGATCGTCCCTGTACAGCGTAACGTCGATATAGCCGACGGGGACCGAAGCGCCCTCGAACCTTTCGATGTTGGCGGCAATATGTTTGGCGAGGGGAAGCCCGCGGCGGCGTATGCCGAGCAGGACTATCCCCTGCGTGCCGTGATCCCTCTCTATGATCTCATGCGTGATCCTCGCGAGCGACCGCGTGACCTCCGCCTCGGTCATTATTTCGGACTTAAAAATCATTTTTCGCCTCAAAAAAAGCCTGCCGCTGCCGGCAGGGAGACATACCGCATAAACGCCTTCTCGGGCGCGGGCGGACTTATGACCGATCTTGCCGGCATCACTGTGCCGAATTAAAAATCCATTGTGTATATTCTACCACCATGCGCGAAATTTGTAAATAGTGTTAACGAAAAAGACAGAAAAAAAAGACAGGAAGCACATGCTTCCTGTCTTGACCGTATTTACCTTAAGAAGCCTATCGTGATGTTGCTCGTTGAGGAATCGGTGCCGAGCACCACGACCATTTGGGTGATCCCGTACAGGTTTACGAGCTCGGAGGGAGCGGGCAGCGAGGCGTCCCTGTACTCGCGCGTGTCGATCATAACGACGCGGGAATAATTCATCGCGAGAAGGGGGACGATCGAGTTGCCGAAGCTGTCCTTTACAACGAGCAGCGTTTCACCGTTGCCGGCTTCGTTTTCGATCACGGTGAGACCGTTGTTATCATAGATATAGGCGGCGTATTTGTTTACGTTGTCCGTCCTGAGCTGTTCATCGTCATAGAGCCCGGTATGCTCCACGGACTTATCGCCGCTGCCTATCGTGACCTTCATTGCCTCCGTCTCGTCGCAGCGCCAGACCTCCAGCGCGTCCGGCTCGGTAAGCCACAGCCCCGCCTTGCGGTAAAAGCTGCCGTAGAACTCATGCCCGGTCACGACGAACTGCGACTCCTTTACGGGGGTTATGCCCAGATCGTTCGCAATGGCGGCATAGCAAAGGTACGCGCCCTTCATAGTCCAATGATGGTCGGTACGGTAGAAGTATTCGCCTGCGTCGTCGCCGTAAAGCGATATGAGATCGGGCGCCGACTGACCCTTCTGCGAGACCCTTTCACGGATATGCGCGATGACTTCGGCGTCGTGATACTCAAGATGGAGATCCGGAAGATCCTCCGTAACGACGGCGGCAGACGTGGGCACGTCGACGTAAATGAGAGCGAGCCCGTTATCCTCCGCAAAGCGGAGCACTCCGTCGATGTTTTTATCGAGCTGCTCCATATCGGGATGGATCGCTGCGTCGAACAAGCGGCCGTTCTTGCCCAAAACTATGCCCTGATCGGCGTTCCTGCCCGTCAGGCGGAGGTAATAGGCGTTGAGCGCGATAAAGAGGTTCCTTGCGGGGAAATGATCCTCAAGGAAGGAATCGACGTTCTTGGACAGATCGCCCCTTACGGTATCGCTGACGATCGTTGAGAACGATTTGCCGATGATCGGATGATCCTCGAGCTTTCTGAACTCAAGATCGCTCATCTGCCCCGCCTTTTTGGGGAGCACGACAAACAGCACGAACAGCACGGCTATTGCCGTTACGAACGATACGACGGTGATGATCTGCGGGGTTTTTGCTTTTTTGACTGACTTTTCCAATTTATTTATTCAGCAGGTCGTTGATGTAGGAAGCGGCTGCGGTGTTATCGTTGGAGACCGTTACGAAAACGTACTGCCCCTTGATGAGCTTAACGGCTGTCTCGAGCTTTTCGACCTGCTCGGGACCGTAGTTGGTGTAGTTGGTGATGTACGTGCTGATCAGCCTTTCCACAGATTCGAGCACGAGGGAAGCGGATTCCGCATCCACCGCCTTGATGCATACGACCATCTCGGGCGAGGAGCCGGAGATATAAACGGCGGCTTCCTTTACGCCTTCCTTTTCGGCGACAAGGGACGGCTCGATACCGTAGAGATTGAGTGCGAAATCGCGCTGCTCGATCTTTGCGATGTACTGGTCCTCAAAGGAAACACCCTTTGCGATAGCGTCCGCTATCTCGTCCACGTTGTATTCCTTTGCCTTGTCCTTGCCCGCGCAGGCGGCAAACGCCGCTGTGAGAGCGAATACCAGCATGATGGAAACGATGTTCCTGAGCTTCTTCATTTGTTTTTTCCTCCGTTGATTCGATTTGTCAGCTTGCTTTCATTACGCTTAGACAGATGTGATCCGCCCATATCCTGTCATACTTGAGGTTCAGGTGGAGACCATCGCTCGAGGCGTCCTCCGGCAGAGCGCCCGCTTCATCGTAAAGCTCCTCCGGAACTTCTATGAACACCACTCCGCGCCTGATGGCAAGCTCTTTCAAAAGACCGTTCATTCTCGTGATGTTCTCATTATTTACGCCGGTCTGATCCGCGTCGTTATACGCCTTCGTTACGGGCGGAAGCGCGACGATGAACACCCTTGCGCCGGGCTGGCGAAGCATTATATCGTCGATCAGATCGGAATACTTTTGGATAAACGCGGTGGTATTGGGCCATGCAAGCTCATTCTGCCCGAGCTGTATGATGACCTTGCCGTAGCTGCCCTGACCGACCTCGTCGATGATGGGGACGGTGCCGGTATCGGTATGATCGGTATAGACGCTGTTGACGTTCAGACCGACCTTGGTGAAGAATTTGCCGTGAGTGATAACGCCGAAGCGATAGAACCCCTCGAAAACGGAGTTGCCGATGAACGCCGCGTCATCGAATACGCTCTGATCCGCGGAGGCGGGATCGTCGGGCGGCTCGGTAGTCCGATCCGTGGGCGCGGGGGTGACGGCGCCGCCGGGATCCGGCGTGAAATCCGGCACCGGAGTGGGCACGGGACGTATCACGGACGAACCGGGATCGGGGGTGAAGATATCGACTGACTGCGATCCCCCGCCGCAGCCGCAGAGAAGCGCCGCACAAGCCGTTATCGAAACGGCGAGCGCATATATCAAAAACCTTTTCATGGCAGGATTTCCTTTATGATAATTCCGGCAGAAAGAGGCTCTCCCAAGCTCTGCACAGATATAGTTATTATACCAAACTTTATCACACTTATCAACTGCGAAAGTGATTTTTCTTTTGTCGAATCTGTTAACAAAGGTATGACCGCCGCACCGGTTTTCCGCTTCCATACGGCACGGCGTTTGTGGAAAACTCCGTTAAAACCATGCATTTCAAGCAGTTTTCCTGTGGAAAACCCTGTGGAAACTGTGGATAAAGTGGCGTTTTCGGTACTTGACGACATATAGAACAGCTTTTCGACACAGCCTCCGGGGCATAAAAAAAGGACGGTGAAAAACCGCCCGTTAACGGATCAGCGCCCCGGGTTCCTTTTGCGGAGCTTTTCGAGCGCGTTCACGAATTCCTCCGGCAGGGGGGCTGTGAATACCATCTCCTCCCCCGTCGCGGGGTGCGTCAATCTCAGCTCGCCCGCGTGGAGCGCCTGACCGACGATCCCGAGGGAGTTCTTCGCATGACCGTAAACCTCGTCCCCGACGATCGGGTGCTTTATGTACGCCATATGCACCCTTATCTGATGGGTACGCCCGGTCTCGAGCTCTACCCGAAGCAGCGTCATATCGCCGAAGCGTTCCAAAACGCGCCAATGCGTTACGGCGCTCCTGCCGTTCGGATCGACCGCCATCTTCTTCCTGTCGGTGCGGTGGCGGGCTATCGGCGCGTCGACCGTGCCGGAGTCCTCCCTGAAATTCCCCTCGCACAGGGCGTAATAAACGCGCGACACGGCGTGTGTCTTCAGCTGATCGGAAAGGAAGACGTGCGCGTTATCGTTCTTTGCGATAACGAGGAGACCGCTCGTCATCCTGTCGATCCGGTGGACGATGCCGGGACGAACCTCCCCGCCAATGCCCGAGAGATCCTTTATATGGTACATTATGGCGTTGACGAGCGTCCCGTCCGGATTGCCGGCGGCGGGATGCACGACCATGCCCTTCGGTTTGTTTATGACGGCGATATCGGCGTCCTGATAGACTATATCGAGGGGGATATCCTGCGGGAGTATGTCCGTTATCTCCGGCATGGGCGGCGTGACCGACACCTCGTCCCCCGCCTTTACCTTCGCCTTCGAGGGCGCCTCCTTCATATTAAGGAGCACGTCGCCGCTGTCGATCATCCTCTGCACCGCGCTGCGCGAAAAAGAGGTCTCGCCGGCGATGAACGCGTCGAGCCTCTGCCCCGCCTTCTCGGGCGGTACGGTCAGTTCGATGGAAAGGAGCTCCTGTTCCAATTATTCCGCCTCCGGGGTTTCGTTTGTTTTTACGGATTTTTTATCCGGGAACAGCGTGTTCATGAATCTGTGCCCGCTCTTTGTAAAGAGGAGTATCACGCCGAGCAGTATCCCGCCGCAGGTAACGAAACAGTCCGCGACGTTGAACACCGGGAAATCAATGAACTCGGTGCAGATAAAGTCCCTTACGTAACCGAGCCAGATACGGTCGATAAGGTTGCCTATCGCCCCGCCTACGACCATTGCCGACGCTATCTGAAGGAGCGGCGTCATGCTCTTGCGGTATTTTATTACTATATAGATCATCAGAGCTGTGACTATCACGGTGAAAACAGTGATAATGATCAGCGCGCTGCCCTCGTTATTACTGAGGAAGCCCCATGCGACGCCCTTGTTTTCGACCGAATGGAACCTTACAAAACCCTTTATGAAATCGGCGTCCGGTCCGCAAACGGATCGGTCCCCGTAAAAAAGTATCTTTGTCAGCTGATCCGCGCCAACGGCAAACAGGACTATCGCCAAAAGTACAAACAGCATCTTTATTCCGCCTTTCGCTTCTGCTGCGCTTATTTTATCACGGCGGGCATATTGCTTGCAAGTCCCCTTCATGATAAAATAATACCGTGAATACTTTTGACGGGGCTGACGCATGCTTTATGAACGATAATTGGACAACCGAACAGCTTGAAGCGATAGAAAAAGAAGGCGATCTGATCGTTTCCGCCGCCGCCGGCGCGGGCAAGACCTCCGTTTTGACGGAGCGCATCGCGCGGCTCATTGCAAAAGGCGCGGACGTTGAACGCCTGCTCGTGGTGACGTTTACCAACGCCGCCGCTGCGGAGATGAAGCAGCGCATAGAGGCGCGGCTTATTAAGCTTGCCGACGATGCCGCGGCTGCGGGTCTTGACGAGCGCGCCGCCAAATTGAAGTCCGCCTCCGCTTCCTGTGCGCGAGCCAACATTTCCACGCTGCACAGCTTCTGCATGAGCGTGCTTCGCCGCAATTACCACGAGGCGGGGCTCGATCCCGCATTCGGCGTGGCGGAGACTCTCGACGCGGAGCTTTTAGCCGCGAAAGCGGTCGACGATGTGCTTGAAGAGCGGTTTGCCGCAAACGAAAAGACGGAGGATCCCGCGCTCAAGGCGCTCGTTTCCGCCGTCAAGACCGACGAAAAGCTCGCCGGACTGATACGCAGCCTTTACGCCTTCGCTATCGCAAGACCCGACCCCGACGCGTGGCTCGACATGGCGGTCTCGATGTACACCGACGATTTTCCGTCCGCCGCGGCGCGCATAGCGGATGGGCTGATAGCCCGGTCTCGCGCCGATACGGAGTTCTTTTTTGCCGAGGCGAAGCGCCTTATCGGAGATCTTTCCGCGACTCAGCCGACCGCCGCCGCGGCTCTCGGCTCGGATCGCGACGTAATGATGGGGCTTTTGCTGCAGCCCGATTACGATCACTGGGTATCCGCCGTGAACGGCATAGGCAAGCTCGACGTGCTGCGCTTCAAAAACGGCACGGACGACGCCGAAAAGCAGGAGGCGAAGAACTATCGTGAAGCGTTCAAAGCATTCATAGCGACGCTTAAAAAACGCTTCGCGCATACTCTGGACGAGGAAAGCGCCTACGCAAAGCTTCTCGCTCCGCCCATAAGGCTTTTGAGGGAGCTCGTCGGCGATTTTACGAAAAGGTTTGCCGAGCTCAAGGAAGACGAGGGCGTTATCGATTTCTCAGATATGGAGCAGCTTACGCTGAAGGTGCTGTCCAATCCCGCCGTCGCGGCGGAATACAGGGAGAAATTCCTCTATATTTTCGTTGACGAATACCAGGATATCAACCCCGCGCAGGAGGCGATACTTGAGAGGATATCGAAGGGCAACCGGTTCATGGTCGGCGACGTGAAGCAGAGCATCTACCGCTTCCGTCAGGCTGAGCCCGCGATATTCCTTGAAAAATACAGGACTTACAAGGAAGGCGAAGGCAGGTCGAGGGTGGACCTGAACGCCAATTTCCGCAGCCGCACCGCCGTGCTCGACGCGGCGAACCTGCTCTTTTCGCAGCTGATGAAGGGCGAAAACGTGGGCGAGATCGATTACAGCGACAACGCCCGGCTCGTTTCGGGCAGGGATCCCGTCCCGGGAGAGGATCACGGCAGCGTGGAGATGGTGCTGATCGATCCGGCTCTCGGTTTGGATGACGCCGACCTGACGCCCGATGACGACGACAGCGAATCCGCCGAACGCACGAACGCGGGGCTCATGGCGGCATATTCCGCCGGGCGCATACTCGGCCTTATGGAACACGGTACGGTCAGCGATAAGGATGGCCCGAGAAGATACCGCTGGAGCGATTTCGCGGTGCTGATGCGTTCCGCAAAGGGAGAGGTCTCCGATTGGATGGAGACTTTCTCGAACGCCGGCATCCCCTGCGTCTCCGATCGAGGCGAGGGGTTTTACGCGGCGATCGAGGTGCGTATTTTTACGGATCTGCTCCGCGTGATAGACAACCGCCGCCAGGATATCCCCCTGCTTGCCGTTATGCGCTCGCCGATATTCGGGTTTACCGAGGAGGAGCTCATCCATATCCGCGCGGATTATGACGGGGAGGAGTTCCTCGACTGCGTGCTGAACGCCGCCAAGGATCCCGCCGCGCCGTCGTGGAGCATCAAATGCGCCGGCATGCTTGCAAAGATCGACCGCTGGCGCGCGCGGGCGAAGCTCACCGAGCTCGGCACGCTCGTTACCGAGGTGCTCGACGAGACGCGGTTCGAGGTGTACGTTTCCGCACTCTACGGGGGCGAAGCGCGTGAGAGGAATCTTGAGACGCTGCTCTCGCTTGCACAGCGTTTGAGCAGCAGCGGCGGCACGCTTTCCGACTTTATCCGCTTCCTCGACGAGGCGTCGGGCTCCGCAAAGGAGCCGGGACAAGTCCCCTCAAGCGCAGACGCCGTAAGGCTCATGACCGTTCATTCCTCCAAAGGACTTGAATTCCCCGTCGTAATACTTGCAAACATTACCAAGAAATTCTTCCGCGGCTACAGATCGGACGTCGGCATATTCGACGCGGAGCTCGGCATAGGCTTATGCTCCGTCGCAGGGGACAGGGAGCTGAAATCCATGCTCCAGCGCGCGATCGCCGCCCGTGAAGCGCGGCGCCTGAACGCGGAGGAGATGCGGCTTTTATACGTCGCCCAGACCCGCGCAAAGGAAAAGCTGATCATGCTCGGCGTAAAGAAGGACGCGGAAAAATTCGCCGCGAAATACTCCGCCCGCCTTGACGACGTTCGGATCATGAACGCGGAGTTTTATGCGAATTGGATGCTCGGCGCCTATTTCCCACAGGGACCCGGGAGCGAGCTCGCGTTCCCCCACGGCGGAGGAATGAAGCTCGATATCATACCCCCCGTTTCAAATGCCGGCGATCGCGGCTCCATGACGGCGGATGCGTTCGGCGAATGGCTGCAGGAGGCGTCGTTCCTCGATACCTCCGCGCTTGACAAGCGGTTCTCCGAACAGTATCCCGCGCTGACCGAGACCCGGCTTCCCTCCAAGCTCTCCGTAACGGGGCTTACCAAGGCCCGGGCGCAGGTGGCGCTCCTGCCCCGCTTTATGGAGGATGAGAGGGAGTTCTCCGCTGCGGAGGCGGGCACTCTCGCCCACAGGCTGCTGCAGCTCGTTTCACTCAAGCCGCAAACCGAAGCCTCCGTCAGGGAGGAGCTCGAGCTCTTCACCGCGCGCGGTCAGTTTACCGAAAGGGAGGCGGACGCGATAAACACGGAGCACGTGGTGCGCTTCTTCTCCTCCGAATTGGGCAGGCGGCTCCTCGCCTCGCCGCGCATCGAGAGGGAAAAGGAGTTCGACGTTTACATGGACGCCGACAAGCTGACCGATACCGGCTCGAAAGCGCCCATAATGCTTCAGGGCGTTATAGACTGCTGCTTTATCGAGGATGGCGCTTGGGTGCTCGTCGATCATAAGACGACTCATATAGACAAAACGCATACCGCAAACACCGTCGCGCGGCGCTATGCCCGCCAGCTTGAGCTGTATGCCGACGCGCTCGAAAAGCTGACCGGGCTTCCTGTAAAGGAAAAATACGTGTATCTGCTTTCGGTTGACGAAGCGGTGAAGCTGTAATAAGGCTTGTTTCCCTGCAAGCTGCAAAAAGCCGGAGATGCGTTTGCACCTCCGGCTTTAAGTTATTCATTCATCAGGATCCCGGCTTGAACGCCCGGATCAGCCGATCCATTACCTTTGATTATTCGGGTTCGATAAGACCGAGGTTGCCGTCCTTCCTCTTGTAGAGAACGTTGATATCCTCCGTCTCGGCGTTGGTGAACACGAAGAACGAATGCCCCAGAAGCTCCATCTGGAGGATGGCTTCCTCCTCGCTCATGGGCTTGATCGAGAAACGCTTGACCTTGACTACCCTGGGACCCTCGTCCTCATCCTCGGTATAATCGGGCATGGGCTCGTTGAAAGCCTCCGCCTTAAGGTTCTTCTCCAGCTTTGTCCTGTGCCTGATGATCTGACGCTCGAGCTTTGCGATAACGTTATCGATGCTGGCGTACATATCCCCGGTGACTTCCTCTCCGCGGATGATGCCCCCGCTGTAAGGAATGGTGACCTCTACGATATGGCGGTTCTTTTCAAGCGCCATGGTCACCTGTGCTACCGTATCTGCCGGGAAATAACGGTCGAGCTTCGACATTTTCTTCAGTGTAAGCTCCTTCAAATACTCTGACACTTCAATGTTCTTACCTGTGATGGAAATACGCATGACTTATTGCTCCTTTCCTTTGTGCCGAAAGGCACGTTTTCAAGAATAAAGGCAGGACCTTTCTTCATTGTGGATATATTATATCACATCCTGATGTGTTTGGCAACCCCGCAAGTGTAAAGATATTGTAAAAGCTGTGAACAAGTGAGGCAGATCACATGGCGTCGCCGACGTTCTGCATGACCTTGCCGTTGACGACGGCAGTAAGCGTCATCCCCTCGGTATAAAGCTCGGCGGGGAATGCGGCGAGAATGCAGTGCCTCTCGAACGCCTGGGTGGTCATGGAGCCGGGCTCGGGCGAAGTCTGGAGGATATCGAGCTTTATCGAATTGCCCTTCACGGCGCCGGAGTTGACCGAGTAGCTGTACCCGCCGGTCGGCACGGTGATGCAGACCGCGGCAATGAAATAATCGTTAAAGGCGTTCTCCGAATACCGGGTGCTGAATTCCTCGCCCCTGTCTCCGAAGTCCTTCATGAACTCCTTACTGTCGGAATAGATCTTATAGCTGAACTTCTCACCGGCATCGCCGCCGTATCTGAACGTCTCCCAGAAGAGAACCGCGCCGAGGGCAAGCCCCTCGTTGGGCTTCTCGGGAGCGAGCGTCTTCGGATCGATATGCCCGGAGAACGGCGCCTTTGTGGGCTTGGGGTCGGCATTCGCGGCTGTACAGCCCGTCAGCGCGGCTGCGGCGAATACCAGAAGCAGCATACATGCAAGCATCCTTTTCATATCCTGTGTCTCCTTTCGGATAATTGCTTTCGATAATATAACGCACGGGAGGTCTTCCGGGTTCCATTATATCAGCAAAGTTTTTTCGCCGCAACTTCCAAATCCCCGCGGGTATAAAAAATCTTGATATCGGGAGTAAAAGCATTTATAATATATGTAAAAACAAACGGAAGGGCTTTTTAAGATATGAAGCGCATTTGTTTGATAGCGACGGGCGGCACGATCGCCTGCGTGCCCACGGAGAACGGGCTTTTTCCGGAGCTTACCGCGGCGGAGCTCGTTAAGCTCGTCGGGTGCGAATCGGACGAGGTGCAGATCAGCTGCACCGATCTTTTCAGTATGGATTCCTCCAACATACAGCCGGAGGAATGGTGCATAATCGCCGAAGCCATACGCGACAAGGCTTCCTCATGCGACGGCATCGTGCTGACCCACGGCACCGATACGATGGCGTACACCGCCTCCATGCTCTCGTTCATGCTGCGCGGCGTGCCCGTGCCCGTGGTGCTGACCGGCGCGCAGTACCCCGCCGTCTACCCCAATTCGGACGGCAGGCGGAATCTTATGGACGCGGTGACCGCCGCATCCTCGCTCCCCGGCGGCGTGTACATCTGCTTCGGCGGCTCCGTAATGCTCGGCTGCCGCTCCGTTAAAACGAGGACGACGAGCCTGAACGCCTTTGAATCCATCAATTACCCCTATATCGCCACTATAACTGACGGCAAATGCGTGCTTCTCCACAAGCCCAAGCTCTCATACGGGTTCAGCTTCTCCGCCTCGATAGAGCCGCGGGTGGCGCTCGTCAAGATCTACCCCGGCATGAGCCCGGAGCTTTTGGACAGCCTTAAGGATATCGGCATGAAGGGCGTCGTGGTGGAGGGCTTCGGCTTAGGCGGAATGCACAATTTCCGCAGGGACCACACCGAATCCATCAAAAAGCTGATGGAGGCGGGGATACCCGTCGTGCTGACGAGCCAATGCCTGTACGAGCAGTCCACGCCCGACGTTTACGAGGTCAGCCGCGCCCTGAAGGACGCCGGCATACTCTCCGCCCACGATATGACTACCGAGGCGGCGATAACGAAGCTCATGTGGGTGCTTGGCAGGGCGCACGATATCGAGTCCGTCCGCATGATAATGGACACCGATATCGCGGGCGAACTGACCGAATAACGGACGGGTAATGATATGACTGATCTTTTTATAATTCAGGTCGGCGCGGAGAGCGCCGCCTTCAGGCGCGCCTTGTTCGACAGCGCGGAAGCGCGCTTCGTGCAGACGACGGAGCATCCCTTTATAAAAAAGCTGGAGCTTGAAGGCAAATACACCTCTATGGACGATCTTTACGAGTCCTGCTCTGATTACGATGAATTGAACCGCTGCATTGCGGGGCGGCTCGTTGAGGAGGCGGAGTTCATCTCCTCCGCGGAATACGGCGAGAAGATCGCCCCGGGCGGGCGAAGGAGCGTCGCATATCTGACCCTCGGCAGGGTCAATCCGGACCTTCTTTCCGCCATCCGCGATATTGCCGACCCCGGCAAGGTCAATCTTGAAGTGCTGCCTTTTGTGAGCTTTGCGGAGTCCGCGTACGCCGCCGCGCTCTCATACGGGCTTCTTGCGGGGCAGGAGTTCATTTCGGAGCTGCCCGCGAACCGCCTCAAGGCGATACCCGATACCGAGGCGCTTTACGCAATAACGGAGATAGATTCCGCGCTCACCGCGGGCGAGGTAAAGCTCATACTTTCGGAATATTATCCCGACGAGTATGAGGTCTTCTTCGCGCTGCCTGCGCCGGACGGAAGCGGCTACGAGATAAAGACGCGCCCGCTTTACGAGATCGACCGCATGGCAAATTATGACGCGGCGTCGGTTTTGCTCGTACCGCCGAAGAAGGATATCGACCTCCCCCGCCACTCCGTCGAGGGGCTTATGCAGATGATGCGGCGCCTGCGCGCGCCGGGCGGCTGTCCCTGGGACGCGGAGCAGACGCATGAGAGCCTTAAAAAGAGCCTGCTGGAGGAGTGCTGGGAAGTGATCGACGCCATCGACAGGAACGACCCGGACGACCTTTGTGAGGAGCTGGGCGATCTGCTTCTGCAGATAGCGTTCCACGTTGTGATCGAGGAGGAGCACGCCTCGTTCACACTGCGCGACGTGGCGACGGGCATTACGAACAAGATGATATTCCGCCATCCGCACGTGTTCGGCTCCGTACACGTGGACGGCTCGGACGAGGTGCTCGTCAACTGGGAGAAGCTGAAAAAACAGGAGAAGCATCAGGAGAGCGTCGCCTCCGCCATGGATTCGGTGCCCAAATCCTTCCCTCCGCTGCTGCGCGCGTACAAGATACAGAAGAAGGCGGCGGACGTGGGCTTTGATTGGGATTCCGCCGAGGAGGCGCTTCCCAAGGTGCATGAGGAAGCGGAAGAGGTGCTCGAGGCGATCGCCGCGGGCGACAGGGAGCGTATCGAGGACGAGGTCGGCGACCTCTTCTTCGCCGCCGTGAACGTGGCAAGGCTCAAAAAGGTCGATCCCGACCTGGCTCTAACCGCAGCGACGGATAAATTCGAGAAACGCTTCAAGCTGACGGAAAAGCTCGTGCTCGCGGACGGGAAGCGGTTCGAGGATATGACCCTGCCCGAGATGGACGTGTATTGGGAAAGGGCAAAGGAAGAGCTGAAAAAGGATAAATGAAAGACGAACAAACCGGGGATGGAAGTCTAATAAGACCGATCATCCCCATGTTTTTTATTGATCAGGAAAAAAAGTGTTGACTTTTACGCCGCGTCAAAGTGTAAACTCCCGAATGAAAGGAGTGATAGCATGAAGATAAAAGCCGTTTGCGAGGCTACAGGCCTCTCCGATAGGGCAATTCGGTACTATATTGAAGAGGGGCTTGTTTCTCCCGCATATACCGAAAACTACCTTGGACGAAAGAATTATGATTTTTCGGATGAAGACGTTTTGGCGTTTGAACGGATCGCAAAGCTACGCAGATATGATTTTTCAGTTGAAGAAATCCGGAGAATGCTCGCAGGGCCTGACGAGATCGATGTGATCTGTGAAGGTCTAATCAAGCGCAAGCGAGATAAGCTTGACGAAGACAAGGCAATTATAGCTGCGCTTGAAGTTGTTTTTGCGCTCCATCCCCAAAGTATAACCGAACTCGCTTCAGCGTTAGAAAAACCGTCCACTCACGCACCAGAAAAGCCTTCCGCTCCCTTTCCAACCGCAGATCTACGGTTTACCGGTTGGCGAAGGATT
>JAEEGK010011446.1_pt1 | contig 20271 bp, 17 predicted proteins | sample 8958771 | NCBI WGS metagenome assembly JAEEGK01 (sample SAMN16246547, study PRJNA631951) | gut metagenome | biome: gut microbiome; feature: rumen; material: SC-attached | host: Bos | place: Iran: Karaj | collected 2018-10
AGTTCTTGGCCAATAGTGGCTTTCCCATTCAGAACAGCCATGTGCCCAAGACCATAGACAACGACCTGCCGTTGCCTGAGGGCAGCCCGACTTTTGGCTATTATTCCGCCAAAGATGCTGCCGTGCATTTGGTTCAGACCATTTACGAAGATGCACGTACGAGCGGCAACTGGTTTGTGGTGTCGGCCATGGGTCGTGAGGCAGGTCACCTTGCCTTTGGCATGACTTCGGCCTGCCACTGCCCGATGGTGGTCATCCCTGAGATGTTCAATAACGCCCAAGTGACTTTCGATGCCATCATCAAGTTGGTGGTCAGCTCCATCGTGAAGCGCAAGCTGTTGGGTGTCAACTATGGCGTGGCCATCATTAGCGAAGGTGTGTTCCACTTCATGAGCGATGAGGAAATCGAGAAGTCGGGTGTGGCCTTTACCTACGACGAACACGGTCATCCTGAGTTAGGCAATGTGAGTAAGGCTCACATCTTCAACCTCTTGTTGCAACAAAGATTGAAAGCATTGGGCATCAATGTGAAGAGCCGTCCCGTTGAAATCGGTTACGGCATCCGTTGCGTGGAGCCTAATGGCTACGACTTGACCTACTGCTCGTTGTTGGGCTATGGCGTTAAGAAACTCTTCGACAAGGGCGTGAGTGGCGCCATGGTCACCACCAACCCGAAGGGTGAGATCATGCCTTTGTACCTGAAAGACGTGGAAGACGAGAACGGCAAGATCAAACCGCGTTTGGTCAACCTGAGCGGTCCCAAGGCTGAGCTTATCTTCAACGAGGGCTTGCAGTACATCTCGCCTGTCGACTACATCACGGCAAAGGCTTATTTGCCCAATCCTGAGGAATACGATTTCAAGAAGATCTTGAAATGGTAATCTTGGTGTAGGATCCAAAACAGAAAGCCGCCCCGTTTTCGAGGCGGCTTTCTTCATGTTTGAAAACAAAACCTTTATTTCCGTAAATTGACCTTCTGTATCGTTACGCCATTTTCACTCTCAATGCGAATGATGTACATTCCAGCTTCCAAGCGGCTCATGTCGAGGGTGGTGTTGCCGTTGGCAGTCGTCTCTTGGAGTGCTTGACCCAAGAGGTTGCTGACGCTGATGTGCATCGTGCCTTGGCCTTCGATGTTAAGCAGGCCATTGGTCGGATTGGGATAGACGTTGATGTTGGCGGTGTTTTCATTGACGGCGGTGACTATAAGGTTGCCAATGCCCTCGGCCGCCGATTCGCATTGTTCGCTACCTCTAACGAATACAGAGGTGACCTCATACTCGTAGTCGCCTTGCTCGTTGTTGTCGTCGAAGAATTCATAGGTGTTGGCGCCAGTGTAGGGTACTTCGGCAATGAGTTCAGATTCTTTGGTGACAAGAATGGAGCGATAGACGTTGAAGTGGTCAAGGTTGGCAGTTACGTTGGGCTTGTTCCAAGAGAGGTAAACGCCATACTCTTCTCCGCTATGCCATTGATACTCGCCTTGCAGGTTCTGCACGGGATAGCAGCTCAGCGGAGCTTCTTCGCAGTTGTTCTCGTAGGTCATGAAGATGCCGTCTTCGAGCTCGGCGGAAGTGTAGAGCTCATTGCCTGCATAGTCAAGGATGGAGAAGGAGCACTCTCCGTCTGTGTCGTGCTCTGGATAGGCATGATACCAGCCGTGGTTCCAGATGAAGTTGAGGTTGCCACGCAACAGGGGAAGGTCGACGACCAACTCGGAGCCTTGCGTCATGCTGACCACTGCAATGCGCTGTCCGCTTTCGGAAGTCACGCTGATGGCGGCGCCTTTCCAGCCGTCGCCACCGTCGTCGTGGAGTTGGAAAACAACGTTACACTTCTCGCCCACAAGGATGCTGCGGTAGGTGGTGCGGCTGATGCCGGCTTCGTTGGTGACGTGGATGGCGTATTCATAAAGGCCAGGCTCTAAACCGTTGTCTTCGTATTCCATGTCGGCACCAACTTGTGCATCAGTCAGTTCGGCGATAACCTCAAAGTTGCGGCGGATGGTGACTGAAGTGATGTTGGTCAGCGCATTGCCGTTGAGGTCAAGGGTCGGGTTGGTCCAACTGAGGCGGACGGCATCCAAAGTGGTTTCTTCGATGGCAGCCATCTTGTCCACGCTGTCGGGACGGCTGTAGTAAACGTCGCCTTGTGGGATGATGTGTCCCGTGAAGCCGTTCATTTGGTTGAATGCATAACGTGTGGTGTTGAGAGCACCGATGGGGCACCAAGCATTATCGCGACCGCTCCAGCCCCAGTTGAAGTGGAAATAGTCATTCTCATCGTAGCCGTCGCACACGTAGGCGTGACCACCCGCGCCGCTGTCGTCTTGACCGCTGTAGTAGAGCGGCAGGAGCTCGTCCAAGCCACCGTCTTTCAGCATTTGGGCCCATTGTTCGTTGGTATAGCCCCAGCCTGGCCACCAATTGCCGTAGTTGGTCACATGGTCTTCACAATTGTAACGGAAATAGTTGCGCAGGGCAGTTGGTACATCATCTGAATAGGCGCCGCTGCCTTGACCGCTATACTGCATGTTGACTGAGATGCCAAGATGATGCAGCAGCTGTGCTGTTTCGAAGTATTCCTCTTCGGTGCTGGTTGAATCCAGCGTATTGGGCATCAGCTCGAAATGGTACTCGGTCTCGCCAAAGTTGGCACTTTGTTGGGCATAGCCTTGCGGGTGGTAGCTGTGTGATCCTACACCTTGGGCAGGCCATTCCCAAAACTTCATCACCATACCCATGGCCGTGGCCACGCAACCGGCGTACACATGGCCACCATTGCCTTCAGGGTCTTCGGGGCATTGGCTGTTCCAAGGGAAGTTTTGGTTCCAGAGGGTTTGGCATAAAGGACCGACCACAGTGCGTGTCTGCTGGCCGCGGTTGAGGCTGCCAGTCTTTGACACAGCGTTCCATTCAGCGACAATGTCGGGCGTGGCCGTGAGGTTGTGCTCGCGAACATATTGGATTTCCTCGCGGAAGCCTTCGAGGGTGAATTGGAAGCCTTCCGACATATTGTTCGGGTCGATTGAGCCCGTGGTGGAGTAGGCGAGGATAGGCTTCACGCGGTCGTCGCCGGCGACGATGACGAAGCCTTCGCCATTGCTGACGTTGAAGACGTAATAGTCGGTGGCGTCGCGGTTGGCGGCAACAGAAACTAGATTCAGTTGGATGTCAGCGGTTTTCTGGCTGACGGCAGTGGTGCCCAGGAATTTGGCACCTAGTTTTTGCGCCTTTTGCTGGTCGACGGGGCCGGCCAACAAGTTGCCCAAAGTGAGGGCGGCAAGGCATAAGGTTAGAATGGTTTTTCTCATTGTTTCAACTATTGTTTGTTTGACTATTGTTTGACTATTATAGACTGGTTTATTATTAGGTGCTTTACAGCATGAAGAAATAACGAATATTTGAACAGTTTTAGTAACCTTCGCTGATCGCTATGGCAACGAGGGTGAAGTATAGGATCCAGAAAGGAATCATCACGATGCTGAGGATGAGTCCTACCTTGGAAGTGATGCGACCAGCATTGAGCATGCCCGCACCAGTGTAGGTGTCAGGGTTTGCAGCAATGGCATCATAGCCTTCATTCGCCTTACGTTTACCTATGGCTGCTAATATGAAACCTGGAATAATCAGCGAACTGAAGTTGATGGAGAGAATGCCAAGCACCATCGAAGCGATGGCTGTGGGAGCGAGACGTTTAGGCTGTTGTTTGGCTGGTTTTGTCGGCCCTTCGATGTTTCTGCTGGACTCAGCAACCGCAGACTCAGGGACCTCGGGCTCATGGACCATAGCTTTTTGAGACGGCTTGAGGGGCGCAAAGCAATGAGGGCAGACTTCTTCTGTCTGGTCAACCCAAGTTCCGCAATAAGGGCATGTGGTTTTTGTGTCGTCGTTCATGGTATTGCTACTTTTATCGGTTATTCTTTCAGCTTCTTGTATCTGAAACGTTTAGGCTCGACATTGCCGAGGCGTTTCATCTTGTTCTCCTCGTATTCGGAGTAAGAGCCTTCGAAGAAATACACTTGTGAGTTGCCCTCGAAAGCGAGGATGTGGGTGGCCACACGGTCGAGGAACCAGCGGTCGTGGCTGATGATGACGGCGCAGCCGGCGAAGTTCTCCAAGCCTTCTTCCAGGGCACGAAGGGTGTTCACGTCGATGTCGTTGGTGGGCTCGTCCAAAAGGAGGACGTTGGCTTCTTGCTTTAGTGTCAATGCCAAATGCATGCGGTTGCGCTCACCACCCGACAGCACGCCCGCCTTCTTTTGTTGGTCGTTGCCCCCAAAGTTGAAGCGGGAGACGTAGGCTCGCGAATTCATGCTGCGTTTTCCGAGTTGAATCAGCTCGTTGCCTCCGCTAATGACTTCCCAAACGGTCTTCTCAGGGTCGATGTCGGCATGCTGCTGGTCGACATAACCAATCTTCACGGTCTCGCCAACCTCAAAGGTACCAGAGTCAGGTTGCTCCAATCCCATAATGAGGCGGAACAGCGTGGTCTTGCCTGCGCCGTTGGGCCCTATGACGCCTACGATGCCGCCTTGCGGCAGGCTGAAGTTGAGGTTTTCGAACAGCAACTTGTCACCGTAAGCCTTGGTGACATCATGTGCCTCGATGACTTTGGAGCCCAGTCGATCGCCGTTGGGGATATAGATTTCAAGTTTTTCTTCCTTTTCTTTCACGTCTTCGTTGAGCATCTTCTCATACGACTCCAGACGGGCTTTTCCTTTGGCGTGACGTGCTTTCGGAGCCATGCGCACCCATTCCAACTCTCTTTCAAGGGTCTTGCGGCGTTTGCTCTCGGTCTTCTCTTCCATGGCAAGGCGGGCTGTCTTTTGGTCGAGCCACGAGGAGTAGTTGCCTTTCCACGGGATGCCTTCGCCACGGTCGAGTTCGAGGATCCAGCCGGCCACATGGTCGAGGAAGTAACGGTCGTGGGTGACGGCGATGACGGTGCCCTTGTATTGTTGCAGGTGGCTTTCCAACCATTGGATGCTCTCGGCATCGAGGTGGTTGGTGGGCTCGTCGAGGAGCAGGATGTCGGGCTCTTGCAGCAGGAGTCGGCACAAGGCCACACGGCGACGCTCGCCTCCCGAGAGGTTGCACACAGGCGTGTCGCCATCAGGACAATTCAATGCGTCCATGGCACGCTCCAGCTTGTTGTCAAGTTCCCAAGCGTCGTGCTGTTCGATGAGTTCGGTCAGCTCGCCCTGGCGGGCAATCAGCTTGTCGAAGTCGGCATCGGGTTCGGCGAACTTGTTGTTGATCTCCTCGTATTCCTTGAGGATGTCAACGATTTCCTGTACACCTTCTTCCACCACTTGGCGGACGGTCTTGTTGTCGTCGAGTTGCGGCTCCTGGTCGAGCATGCCGACCGAATAGCCAGGTGAGAAGACCACCTCACCGTTATAGGACTTCTCCTTGCCTGCGATGATGCGCAGCAGGGTGGATTTACCCGCACCGTTCAAGCCGATGATGCCGATTTTGGCGCCATAGAAGAACGAGAGATAGATGTCTTTCAATATTTGTCTCGACGGCGGGATGATTTTGCTCACGCCTACCATCGAGAAGATGATTTTTTTGTCGTCAGTTTGTGCCATATTCAGTTGTCAGTTGTTCAGTTATTCAGTGAAAGCAGGTTGCTGAGCCTGTCGAAGCACCGTCTGTTATCAGTCGGCCCTTCGACAAGCTCAGGGACCTTAGTTATTCAGTTGTTGGGCCATTGCGTGTTCCATGATGGCGGTCGCCTTGTCCCAATCATACACACGGTTGGTGAAATTGTATCCCGCTAGAGCGAGACGTTCGGCCTTTTCTTGGTCGGTTAATAGAGTGATGATGTGTTGTGCCATCTCCTCGGCGTTGTTGCCGATGAGGATTTCCTCGTCAGGTTTCGCGCCCAATGAGGCATTGGCCAAAGGCGAGGTGATGGAGGGCAGGCGCATCGACATGGCTTCCAAGAGCTTGTTTTGCAGGCCTGTTCCGATGCGCATAGGCGCGATGAAGACGCGGCTTTGGGCGTAAGCGTCGCGAATGTCGTCGAGCCAGCCGCTGACGATGATGCGCTCTGAGGCGGCTTTCTTTACCTTTGGGTCGGGGGTGGCACCAGCAATGTAGAGTTTTACGTCGGGCAAGGTCTTCCAAACGATAGGAAGGATTTCGTTGGCCAAATACTCTACGGCGTTCACATTGGGCGGATAGCTCATGTTGCCGGTAAAGACGAGGTCGTATGTCTTTTCGCGCTCCTGTGGATTGAAATAGTCGTGGTCGACACCATTGGGGATGACGAGGATTTCGTTGCGACGTTCGTGTGGGAACAAGGCCTTGTCAGGTTCACTGATGATGGTCTTCACGTCGAAGTCTTCAAAGATTGCGGCCTCGTAGCGGCTCAGACGACGGTATTCCATGTTGTAAATGGGTCGTGTGACGAAAGAGGCGATGTCGGCGCGACGTTTCATGCCATAGGAGAAGATGTCTTGATAGTCGATGGCTTTTGGAAGGTCATTGTATCGGATGTACTCTGCCACACGAAGAAGTTGCCCGAAGAGCATGTCAGGCTTGTGCTTAGCAATCAAGGCATCGATTTTCTTGACCGCCTTGCGGTTGTAGAAATAGCCACACTGCATGGGCAGGCCTTTTAGAAAGGCGCGGACGAGTCCCAGCAGGATCTGAGGCTTGGTGATTTTGATGAAGTTGATGGACTGGCAGTAGGGTTGCAAGGCATGGAAAGCGTCCTGCTCGTTGACTTTTGGGTTGTCGTTGAGCGCACAAAGGACGATTTCATTGTGCTTTGCAAGTTGCTTTATTTGATTGAATGCCCGTAGTTTATCACCTTTTTCAAGAGGGAAAGGGATGCGTGGCAAGAGGACAAAAATCTTCATCTCGTCGGAATTAGGGAGCAAAGATAGTGATTTTTTTAAAACTATGGCCAATGGCTAATGACTATGGCTGCTTTTGCGCTTGGGAAGCAGCCATAGTCATAGGCCATAAGCCATAGTCACTCAAAGAAAACTAATCTTACTTCCAGGCTTGATCTGCTCATAGAACATCAACAAACGGGCGATAATCTTGCGGTTGTCGTAGGTCTCTTCCACCAATTTCCTTGCGGCTTGGCCGATGCGCACGGCGGTTTCGGGGTTTTCGTTGAGGCTGCGGATGGCCTCCACCATCTTGGCTTTGTTCTCGGCGATGATGATGTTGACTTCCTCGTCGTAGAGTATGCCTTCGGCACCCACTCGGGTGGTGATGACGGTCTTGCCCAAGGCCATCGACTCGATGATCTTGATGCGGATACCACTACCCGAAAGCAAAGGCACGATGGCTACGTCATGATTTGTGACAAACTCCTTGGCGTCAGGCACCTCGCCGACCACGTCGACATGCGGGTTTTTCATGGAGGTAAGCCATTCAGGCATGGAACGTCCGGCCAGATGGTAGACGAAGTCTGGTACTTTTTCTACTGTCTTGGGTAGCACCTCGTCGACGAACCAACGTATGCCTTCTTCGTTGGGCATCCAATTCATGGATCCGATATGATAGAATTTAGGCTTGCCTTCTATCTCGTATTTCGGATCAAACTGCTCGGGATACACACCAAACGGGATGTCGATGACGGGCTTGGAACAGTATTTTCTGAAGAAAGCGGCATCTTTCCTGGTGATGGCGGCAACGCCGTCAACAGTCTCCAAAGCGTTGAGTTCAAATTCCTTTAAGGTCTTAGCCAGATGGTTGATATACCAACGTTTGAGTGGGGATTTTGTGTCTTTGGCAATCCTTTCCCAAATTTTGTGCTCCACATTATGGGCACGCAACACAATCATTGCTTTGCTGTGCTCGCGAATGGTCTCCACATAGGGGGCCATGAAGAGGACTTCCAATTGGACGACGTCGAACTGCTCTTTGTCAAGTACTTCTGCCAGCCTCTTCTTAAAATCTTCGGAGATGAAACGCTCTGCATGGTACGACTTCCTGGTGAATAGGTTGAGGAAGGCGTTCAAAGGCTTGACGGTCAAATCGACGTCGATGAGTTCGATGCCGGTCTTTTGCTTGTATTCCTCAGGGATGTCGCTTTCCTTGACGTTGTATTTTTCGCTGTTGATCGCCAATACTTTGACCTGATGTCCTGCTTCGAGCAACCCGGTGATGATGCTGTTCATCGCCATGGGGCCGCCTTCGGAGGCAGGGTAGGGAGGTTTGTTGCAGAGTAGAAGTATCCTCATGATGTGGTGGTTTATGCTATTGTTTTTGGCTCAGTGACCTTGTCTTCATGTTTTTTCTTGAATAGTCTTTGGAAGAACTTTTTCCAACTGTCGCCATCGAAGAGGGCGGCGTCGGTAGTGGCCTTGAAGGTGAAGAAGAGTCCGACAGGTAGCAGCACGAGCGACGAGAGCCACACGCCTAGGAACATGTTGAGGTCACCGAACACGGCCATGCGCTCGGCAATGGTTGAGATGAGGTGATAGATGATGAAGAACACCACGGAGATAACCACGGGCAATCCCAATCCACCTCGACGAATGATGCTTCCCAACGGGGCTCCGATAAAGAAGAAGATGAGGCAGGCGATGCTCAGTGTGAACTTCTTGTGCCATTCTTTCTTGTGCTTGTTGATGTTCTCGGTCTGGGTTTTGAGATCCAGTTTGTTGAAGGCGACGTTGTCTTTGGCGTTTTGGGCACTGCCAGTGGCCATGGTGGCGATGATGGAGCGTGTCTCGCCTTCAAATCGGTCGAGCAACGGCCAACTCAAGGGAATGAGGGTGTCGGCTATAATGCTGTCGGGAACGGGCGGTGCGATGCCTTCGGGAGGCACACCCGTGTGCAGGCTGTTGTAGTTGGCCCATCGTCGCTCAAAGCCTAGCGTGAAGGCCTCCTGTTTGCCAGCGAAACGATGTTGAAGTGAGTCCAAAGAGGTGGAAAGCTGGCGGATGTTCATCATCTGTTGGTACGACTTGTACATTTCCTCGTCCGAACGGGTCATGTCGAACGAAGCCAAGCTGAACTTGAGTTGTTCTTGCTTGAACGACATGCGCTCAAAAGGACGTCTGTCCTTGAAGTTATCAGGGGTGAGGTCGGTGTAGTTGTAACCGTCGTATAAGGTGAAGATGATGTTGCGTTGATTGGGGCTCATCGACATCATGCCCGAGTCGGCTGAGATGATTTTGGTGTTGCCTAGGCGGTCGCTGTGGTCGTAGATCTTGACGCCATAGATATGGCTGCCGTCCTTCCCTTTCTTTTCCACATAAATGACGTAGTTGTCTATGTCCTTGTAAAACACCCCTTCCTTGATGTTGAAAGCCAGCTTTTGTCGCTGCACGTCGGTGAGCAAGGTGCGCCATTTCAAGGTGGCGATGGGGATGAGACTGTTGGAGATGAAGAAGGCCAAAACACTGGTCATCAACGAAAAAACCAACAAAGGCCGCATCACTCTCCACATCGAAATACCTGAGGCTTTCATGGCCACCAACTCATAGTGTTCACCAAGGTTGCCGAAACTCATGAGTAGTGCAAGCAAGAGGGCCAAGGGAAGCGACATGGGAATGGCGGTGATGGAGGTGTAGAACAAAAGTTCTGCCAATATTTTGATTTCCAATCCCTTGCCGACCAAATCGTCGACATAAAGCCACACAAATTGCATCACCCAAACGAACACCACAATGAAAAAGGTGAGGAAGAAGGTGCCTAAGAACGACTTGGTGATATAGCGGTATAGTTTCTTCATTATTTTAATGAAAGAACGCTGCAAAATTATAAAAATTCTATCTTTGCAGAAAAATTACACGCATTATGAACCAACTTGATTATCTCAAAGGCTTGAATATAGCCATTACTATCAGCGCCAAAGACGGCGAAATCCTTTATCAGAACGACAGCTCTATCGAAGTGAACGGCGATGCACGCGGCCGTGACCTGATGAAATGCCATAACGAGCGCTCGCAGCAAATCATCAAGCATCTTTTGGATGATGCCGCCACCAACGTCTATACGATTTCCAAGAAAGGCAAGAAGAAACTGATTTACCAGACGCCTTGGTACGAGGACGATGCCAAGCAGGTCGTTGGCGGTCTTATTGAATTCTCCATCATCTTGCCCGATGAGATGCCACATTACGATCGTGGATGACTTTGATTGGAATGGTTTTTGTTTTTGAATAATTGTCTAATCTATAAAATTATAAATCATGAGAAAACTAACAGTTCTTTTGCTCTTTTTGCTCTCTTTTATCGGTGCAAAGGCTAATGACGGCGTGTTTTATGCCAGTGGTAACCAACTGATTCCCGTCACTGAGACCGACATCAGTGTAAGGAAGGAAGTGCTTACCATCAACCGTGTCGGCGACCATCTGGAAGTGACGGTCTACTATGAGTTTTTCAATCCGGGCAAGCCGAAGGACCTTTTGGTGGGCTTTGAGGCTCCTGCTCCTTATCCTGCCTACGAGGAGGACATGCAGCTCTTCCCCGACCAGCCGCACATGCGCAACTTCAAAGTGGTGTTCAATGGCGACAAGCTATCCTACGAAGTGGCTCACGTTGAGGACAGCTACTATGAAAATGCGGATCCAAAGGCTCCGCGCAAGTACTATGCCAACGGCAAGATCAAAGGTTTGACGCGCAAGCAGTGCTTTGATGCCATGTCGGGCGAGTTTGCCGACGTTTATCCTTACTATTTCGTCTATCACTTCAATGCCCATTTCCGCGAAGGCTTGAACATCATCCAGCACACTTACGATTTTGATCTGTCAAGCTCGGTGGAAGAGGAGTTCAGCTTTGATTATATTCTCACTGCTGCCAACCGTTGGGCCAACAATGGTATTGACGACTTTACGCTGGAGATCAACATGGGCGAAAGAGAGTCTTTCATGGTGCGTCCTACCTTCTTCAAGAATGCCAAGGATTGGACGATCAACGGCAAAGGCAGAGTCTCCATGGAGAAGGAATGGGGCTTGGCCGGTGATAATGGCTCCCCCTATTTCCATATCCAGGATGGCAGCATCACCTTTAAGAAGAAGAACTTCCACCCTGATGGTGAACTCAGCATCAACAAGCGTTTGGCTTTGATGTATATGTACTCTTCATGGGAGGAAGGCGATGACGGTCAGTCGGTTGTCGACTTGATGAAATTCCAGTACAACCACGTGAATCCAAATTACTTTGAGGATACCAATATCTCAGGCTTCACTGCCGAGCAAAAGCGCATCATGAAGAACCTGCCCTTTGCCTATCGTGGCCACGTGTTCAAAGATGCTGGACTGAAACAATTCTTCGAGTCGACAAACTGGTATATGCCTGACCCCAACTACAAGGACAGCATGGACTCATTGACACCAGACGAAAAGAAATGGGTTCAGTTTTGGTCGAAATAACATTAAGCGATGAAGAAACTGAGCATCTTGTTTTTCCTTCTGTTCCTCATTGCAGGGGTTAAGGCTAACGACGGCGTGTTCTACGCCAACGGCAACCAACTGATTCCTGTCTCGGAGACCGACATCAGCGTCCGTAAGGAAGTACTCACCATCAATCGCGTGGATGATCGTCTCAAGGTGACCGTTTATTACGAGTTCTTCAATCCAACGAAACCGAAGGACCTGCTTGTCGGTTTTGAGGCTGAGCCGCCCTACGATTCGTATGTTAACATGGAAGAGGCCTTTCCCAATCATCCTCATATTAGCAACTTTACGGTCACCATCAATGGCGATCGTCTCGGCTACGAGGTGGCTCATGTGTTGTACGATGATGAGGATTACAGGAAGCTGGACTATTTCAAGAACGGACAATTCTCCGACTTGTCGCGTGAGCAATGCATCAAGACCATGAATGAATATGAGGGGATGGGGTATCCTTTTTATTATGTGTATCATTTTAATGCGCATTTCCGCGAGGGTCTGAACATTGTGCAACACACTTACGACTTTGAGATATCAAATTCTGTGGCTGAGGAATACCGTTTTACCTACATACTGACTGCGGCCAACCGCTGGGCCAACCATCAGATTGACGACTTCACGCTTAACATCGACATGGGCGAACGTGAATCGTTTTGCATGGATCAAAGTTTCTTCAGTAGTGTCGATGAATGGACCTTTAAAGGTAAGGGTCGGGTCACGCCTTCTGGAAAATGGGAGCGCCAATCTGAGCCGATGTTTCATGTCCAAAGGGGTAGCATTAGTTTTCACAAGGACAACTTTCATCCCGATGGCGAACTGAATATTAGCAAGCCCATTGTGTTGTATTTATTGCCGTGTGGGTTTGCTGGCTGTGGTGCCACTGAGATTCTGGATTTGGTAAGACAAACGATGTGTGACCTTGCCCCGCTGAAAGACGACGACTTGAAAGACGAACTCGATGCCGACCAACGTCGTATCATGAAGAACATACCTTTTGCCTATCGTGGTCGGGTGTTTAAGAATGAAAAGCTGCGCCGGTTTTTCGAGTCGACCGACTGGTATGTGCCTGATCCCGATTACGTGGATGACATGAGTACGATGAGCGAGACGGAAAGGGGATGGATATATTATTGGTCTGAGTAAAGAAAAAAAGGAGCGAAATTTTTCGCTCCTTTTTTTGTTGTGTAAGCGCGATACTTACTTCGTCACGAGGTTGTAGGTGTCCTGTGCGATGACGAACTCTTCGTCGGTAGGATACACCACCACTTTGACTTTGGAGTTGGGTGTTGAGATCACGCCGGCGTCGCCGATGGTCTCTTTATTCATCTGACGGTCGTATTCGATGCCGAGGCCTTCCATGTTCTCGAGGATGGCTTCACGCATGAACCAGGCGTTCTCGCCGATGCCGCCCGTCATCACGATGAGGTCGGCACCGTTCATCACGGCCATGTAGCCGCCGATATACTTCTTCACACGGTGGGCGAACATGTTGAAGGCGTATGTGCAACGCTCGTCGCCTTCTTCCTTGCCGGCACGCACGTCGCGCATGTCCTGCTTGCCGCCCGTGATGCCCACGAGGCCTGACTTCTTGTTGACCAGGGTGTTCATCTCCTTGGTCGTGTAGCCTTCCTTGTCCATGATGTACATGAAAGCACCGAGGTCGAGGTCGCCGGTGCGGCTACCCATCACGAGACCTTCAACGGGGGTGAAGCCCATGGAAGTCTCTACCGACTTGCCGTATTCGACGGCGGCGATGGAGGCGCCACTGCCGAGGTGGCAGGTCACGATCTTCGACTTCTTCCAGTCCATGCCGACGAAAGCGGCGGCCTTCTCGGCCACGTATTTGTGGCTGGTGCCGTGGAAGCCGTAACGGCGCACGCGGTACTTGTCGTAGTATTCGTAAGGCACGGCATAGAGGTAGGCCTCAGGCGGCATGGTGCTGTGGAACGAGGTGTCGAACACGGCAGCCATCGGGATGCCGGGAAGCACTTCTTCCATGGCGTGGATGCCTTGCAGGCTGCCCGGGTTGTGCAACGGGGCGAGGTCGCAGAGGTCTTCGATGCCCTTGATGACTTGGTTGTCGATGAGGACGCTCTTGGTGAACTTCTCGCCACCGTGGGCCACGCGGTGACCGACGGCGTCTATTTCCTTCAGGTCTTTGATGACGCCCATCTTCGGGTCGACCAAAGCCTTCAGCACCAACTTGATACCTTCGGTGTGGTTCGGGATGGGGAGTTGCTCGTAGTATTTCTCGCCATTGTATTTATGGGTGAATTCGCCCATTTCGAGGCCGATACGCTCCAAGAGGCCTTTGGCCAACAGGCGTGATGAATTGGCGTTTTCCATTTCCAGCAGCTGGTACTTGATGGAGGAGCTGCCGCAGTTGAGAACTAATATCTTCATGGTTATTTCTGTTTTTGTGCGATTGCTTGGTTACAGGTGATGGCGACCAGTTTGTAAACGTCGTCGATGGAGCAGCCGCGGCTGAGGTCGTTGCATGGCTTGGCGAGGCCTTGCAGCACGGGACCGACGGCTTCGGCACCGGCCAGACGCTGGACGAGCTTATAGGCGATGTTGCCGACTTCGAGGCAGGGGAACACAAGGGTGTTGGCCTTACCAGCAACGGGGCTGCCTGGAGCCTTGCTTGAACCGACTGAAGGCACGATGGCGGCGTCGGCCTGCAGCTCACCGTCGAGGACGAGGTCGGGACGACGCTCCTTGGCGATACGCGTGGCTTCAATGACCTTGTCGACCACCTCATGCTTGGCGCTGCCCTTGGTGGAGAAGCTCAGGATGGCGGTGACGGGGTCGATCTTGGCGATGGCCTTGGCGGTGTCGGCGGTGCAGATGGCAATTTCAGCCAGCTGTTCTGCTGTCGGCATGGGCGTGACGGCGCAGTCGGCAAAGACCATGCGGCCATTGGTGCCGTAGGGGCATCCCTCGGGCAGGAACATCGTGAAGGCGCCGCTGACGCAGGTCACGCCAGGCACGGTCTTGATGATTTGAAGGGCGGGACGGAGCATATCGCCTGTGGTGCTGCGGGCACCGCTGACGAGACCATCGGCTTCACCGGCTTTGACCATGAGGATGCCGAGATACATGAAATTCTGGGCCAGGTCGTCGGCTTGCTCGGGGGTCATGCCTTTAGCCTTACGCAGTTCGTAAAGCAGGTCGGCATATTTCTGTTTGTCGGGATTGTTCTTCGGGTCGATGATACGGGCCTTGTCGATGTTCTTCAGACCGAACTCGGCGGTCATCTCTTTGATCTTCTCGGCAGGGCCGATGAGGATGATATCGGCAACGCCGTCAGCCAAAAGGCGATCGGCGGCTTTCAAGGTACGGGGTTCGTCACCCTCGGGGAGCACAATGCGCTGCTTGTTGGCTTGCGCGTTGGCAATGATTTCTTGCATTAAGTCCATTTTGCTGTGTTTGATTGTTGAATGATTATTGTTTAATTATTGATTTCAAAAATAGACCTGCAAAGTTAAGAAGTTTTTGTGTCGGTTTGCAAATAATCCATTATTTTTGCAGCGCAATTTTGCAAGAAATCCATGCCGCAGTATCCCGACATATTCTATAACCCTTTTGTGGAACACGCTCAAGCCGTTGACACAGTGCAAGCTGTCGACAGCATTGCCTGCGATAGCGTGGTGCCAAGCTTCATCACATCCGGTTTTGAGGGTACGCTCACGCCTTTGGTGCGCATGAGTTACGAGATCCTACAAGGCTGGAATTTGGCGCTGTTGGGACTCTTGTTGTTGCTCATCGTGCTCAACAAACAGCTTTATCCCCGCCAGTTCCGTCAGGTGCTGTCGGTGCCAGGCGGTGTGGCCCATACTAACCAGTTGCTGAGGGAATGGAATCCTATGCGCAGTTTCCTTTGTGTTTCTTTTACGATAGGTTACATCCTACTCATCGCACTCTTTATGCAGAAGAGTTGTGTGGTGCTGTCGCACGACGTGGCGAAATACAACAATTGGTCGGTGTTTTGGACCATCTGTGGCTGCATGACGGGTTGGGTGCTGCTCCGTTATCTGACCTTGCATTTCGTCAACTGGCTCTTCGATGCCCGCGATACCGTCGACCGTCAGATGTCCGTCCAGTTTTGCATCTCCATCTTCACCCTTATGGTGATGATGCCCGTTGTGTTGCTGTTGATTTATAATCCAACAAAGTATTTTGTGTGGATTGGCATTGGTTTATTGGGTTTGGCCGCTTTAGTGAGGTTTGTCATGGGGATAATTGAATCGAGAGTGACAACAAAAATATCCGCGTTTTATATTTTTTTGTATTTTTGCGCCCTCGAAATCGCACCCGTTGCAACACTGGTGACTGCAGGCTGGCGATACTTTAATCATGGGTCTGTGTTTTAACGAGTTATGTTACGTGGATGCGGGTAAAACGAGGGTATTTTACGTTCTTAAAAAGAGAAGAAAAAGATGAAGATTAAGTCGATTTTGGTGTCACAACCCAAGCCTGCCGACATTTCGAAGACGCCTTTTGCCGACATGACGAAGAAGTATGGCGTGAACATTACTTTCGAAAAGTTCATCAAACTTGACGCAGTCTCTGCAAGCGAACTCCGCCAGGAACATATCAAGCTTCCGGAATACACTGCCATCATCCTCACTAGCCGTAACGCCATCGACCATTTCTTCAGAGTGGCCAAGGAAATGCGTTATGCTGTTCCCGAAACACTGAAGTATTTCTGCATCAACGAGTCGACAGCCTTCTATCTCCAGCGTTACGTGCAATACCGCAAGCGCAAGGTGTTCTATGGGAGCCAGACCCTTAACGACCTCATCGACATCATGAAGAAGCACAAGGACGAGAAATACCTCTATTGTTGCTCCGACATCAGTTCTGATGCCACACTTGACCTGTTGACTGCCGCAAAGCTCAATTTCACCAAGGCCGTGATGTTCCGCACCGTTTCGGCCGACTTGAAGGATATCATAAAAATCAACGACTATGACATGCTGGTATTCTTTAGCCCTGCCGGTATCCTTTCGTTGAAAGAGAACTTCCCTGAATTCGAGCAGAAAGAGGTCGCCATCGGCGGTTTCGGTGATGCCACCTGCCAAGCCATCATTGATGCTGGCTTTGAGCTCAGCTTCCGTGCTCCCACACAGACGGCTCCTTCCATGACCATGGCCATGGAGGAATACCTTGCTGCCGAGAACAAGAAGAGCAAGAAAAAATAACCCTCCCGAAAAGCGTTTCATGCCATGACGGCTCAGGAGGGACTCCCCAAATACGAGAGGATTTGTAAGGAAAACGACATCCAGGCGCTTTTCGACAAAGGCCATGGCTTCGGTGTGTATCCCTATCGTGTCGTCTATTTGTTCAGACATGACGAAAACCATCCCGTCACCTGCCGTTTGCTCGTTTCCGTCTCCAAGAAACGCTTCCACCATGCCATTAATCGCAACCGCGTGAAACGTTTGATTCGCGAATCGTGGCGTCGCAACAAGGCAGCCCTCTACGAAATCTGCGAAAAGGATAATATTTCCGTGGATGTAGCGTTAGTCTATACGGCTACGGTCATCCACAGCTACGAGGAGATGTTTGCCAAGACTAAGAAAGCCGTTAATGAGCTGATTAATAAGTATAATTCGACAAAGCACACCAGCCATGATTCGACAAAGCTCATCAACCATGAAACGCATCGCCCAACTGCCGGCTAAGTTCCTGATCCTGCTCATCCGCATCTATCAGGTGACGCTGTCGCCTTTCATTGGCAACAGCTGCCGCTATACGCCCACATGTTCCAACTACGGCATCGAGGCCATCCAGAAATACGGTTTCTTCAAAGGCGGCTGGCTCACGTTCAAACGCATCCTCTCCTGTAACCCATGGGGTGGTAGTGGGTACGACCCTGTGCCGTGATTGGTTTAGAGTTTTGAGTTAATAGTTTAGAGTTTAATAATTGAAAATGAAAAAGATACAACTTTTTGTTTTTTTAGTCGCATTGCTTCTTCCGCTGGGTCTCTTCGCCCAAGAGAAGCAGAACAACTTCGAAATCGCCAAAAGCCTCGACATCTACAACAGTCTCCTCCGTGAGCTGAACCTCAACTATGTCGACGAAATCAACCCAGGCGAACTCAACGAGACCGCCATTAAGGCCATGCTCGAAGGCCTCGACCCCTACACGGTCTTCATCCCCGAGTCGGACATCGAGAACGCCAAGTTCATGACCACAGGCGAATACGGCGGCATCGGCGCCATCATCCAATACGACGGCGAGTTCACCCGCATCTCCGACCCCTACGAAGGTTGGCCGGCACAGAAAGCGGGCATCATTGCTGGCGACGCCATCCTTGAGGTGAACGGCGTGGACTGCAAGAAAAAGAACACCCAAGAGGTCAGCAACCTGCTGAAGGGGCAACCTGGCACTGAGGTGACGCTGAAACTCAAGCGGTATGGTCAAGTGCAGCCTTTGGAAATCAAATTGAAGCGCGAGAAGGTGAAGATCGACAACATACCTTATTATAAGGTGTTCGACAACGGCATCGCCTATCTCTCTTTGAGTGGCTTCACCCGTGATGCAGCCAAGGAAGTGAAGGAGAAGTTTGTGGAGATGAAAAAAGGTAATGAATTAAAAGGCTTCGTTATCGACTTACGCGGCAATGGAGGTGGCCTTATGAATGAAGCGGTCGACATCGTCAACCTCTTCATTCCCAAAGGCAAACCTGTGGTCTCGATGAAGGGCAAGGCTGCCACGGCCAACAGCATGCATCCCACCACCAACGAGCCTGTTGACCTGGAGATCCCTTTGGCCATCCTCGTCGACGGCAGCAGTGCCTCAGCCAGTGAGATCGTGGCGGGTGCCATCCAGGACTATGACCGCGGTGTCATCATCGGACAAAGGACTTTTGGTAAAGGATTGGTACAAAACATCTTACCTCTGAGTTACAACACCCAGATGAAGGTCACGGTGGCTCACTACTACATCCCTAGTGGACGCTGCATCCAGGAGATCGACTATTCGCATAAGAAAGACACTGCCCAGATGAAGAAAGACACCCTCGGTAAAGCATTCAAGACTATGGGCGGCCGTACTGTCTACGAAGGCCATGGCATCACCCCCGATGTGAAGGTCAGTCGTGACCCTTACGCCACGGTGACGGCCTATCTCTTCGGCAAGAACTATATTTTCGACTATGCCAACAAATTCTACAGCGAGCATAAGAGCATAGCACCAGCCGAACGCTTCCAAATTGACGAGGCCACTTATCAGGACTTTATGAAGTTCGTGAAGGACAAGAAGTTCAGCTATACTACTGAGAGTGAGAAGGCCATTGAAAAGTTGAAGAAAACGGCCAAAGAAGAAGGCTATCTGGATAAGATAAAGCCACAAATCGATTTGTTGGAGAAGAATCTCGCTGCCGAGAAGGATAACGACTTGCTTAATAACCGCAAGGATATCGAAGAGCTGTTGCGCTCTGAAATCGTAGGTCGCTACTATTATCAAAAAGGTCGTATTGTTGCCTCGCTTAATGATGACCCCGACCTGAAACGAGCCTTTGAGATCCTGCTCAATACCAACGGCAAGGACGAATACCACAGCATCTTGAGTGGCAAGTGATGAAGGCGCAGGCTTCCATACGACCCTACCTGAACCAAGCCTACTTGTTGGGTTTGCTGATGGTGGCCGTAGGCCTCACGCTCTCGCCGTTTTTGATGGGCATGTCGCAATTTTGGCTTGTCCTCGTATGGCTTGTGGATGGCATTGTCGCCAGAGACTTCAAGCAGAAGCTATCTCGGTTTTGGCACAATAAAGCCGCTGTTTTGCTGGTCGCATTCTATCTCATGCACGTTGTCGGCCTGTTATGGACTTCTGATTTCCAATATGCGCTGAGAGACCTCCGCGTCAAGCTGCCTATTTTGGTCATGCCATTCGTGTTGTCGAGCTTGGAGCCGCTCGACCGCAAGCGTTTCGATTTTGTGCTGCTCGTTTATGTGCTTTCGGTCTTCATCGCCACACAGTTCAGCTTTTTCCGTTATGTCAGGCACGATTACGAGGATGTCCGCGAGATTTCCCGTTTCATCAGTCATATCCGTTTTTGCCTCAACATCGTCTTCAGCATGGCGGTGATTGGGTATTACCTTTATAAAAGACGTATTTCGAAAGGGAAAAGCGTGCCAAGTTTTGGGATAAAGGTGGTTATTGACCAATTCCTGATGTGGCTCTTGCTGTTCTGGTTTGCTTATGTGATTTTCATTTTTGAATCCTTATCGGGCTATGTGATTTTGGCCGCTGTCGTCCTGGCTACGTTGCTATTTGCTTTCCTGCGATGGAAAAAGGGTAGAGGCTGGCGTGTTGCCCTTGGCGTTTCGGCTTTGATGGTCATAGCTGCCATTGTGGTGGCGGTTTGGGTCGTCGTCAAACCCATGGTGGAGGTGAAGCCCGTTGATCTCAGTACTTTGGAGAAGACGACGGCACAAGGTAATCCCTATTGGCACGACACGATCCACAATCCCGTTGAGGACGGCAAATATGTAGGCCTATACTATAATAGGAATGAATTGAGAGAGGCTTGGTCGCAGCGCAGCGAACTGCCTTTTGACGGCGCTACCGCCGATGGCGAGAACCTTGAAGCCACTTTGGCGCGTTACCTCACCTCAATGGATTTGCGCAAAGATGCGGAAGGAGTGATGGCATTGACGGACGAGGACATCAAAAACATTGAGCAAGGCGTGGCCAACTACAACAATTGGAAGCATCCAGGTCTTCGGGCGCGACTTTCTTCAACGCTGTTTGAATACAATCTCTACCGCCGCTACAACAATCCCAATGGTGGCTCGCTCTCGCAACGCATCGAGTACACGAGGGCTTCATTCCATATATTAGGACAGCATCCTTGGTTTGGCGTGGGCACGGGAGATGTGCCACAGGCC